>Ga0307987_1001391_pt1 | contig 13256 bp, 6 predicted proteins | sample EllFjometagen181_FD_203157 | JGI IMG/M metagenome (GOLD analysis project Ga0307987, IMG submission 203157) | Marine microbial communities from Ellis Fjord, Antarctic Ocean - #181 | ecosystem: Environmental > Aquatic > Marine > Unclassified | place: Southern Ocean | collected 2014-10-08
TGTAGGCGTCTTCACTTGCAAGCTGGAAGCTTGCGTTACCCCATCCAACCTTGAGGTTAAGACTCTTCTTTGCGACTTTTCATCCTTTGCGTTTAATTCTTTTGGTTGCGGCTCGTCCGCCCTAGGTCAATCCATGGCTAGAAATTCTTTATCATTTCAACCGTCTTCCTAAAAAAACGGGCGCTTCTTTCAATATTTTGAGAACTCAGGATTGCTGAAACAAGAGCAACTCCCTTGATTGATGTGTCGGATAACTCTAGTATGTTGCTCTCATTGATGCCTCCAATGGCAACAACGGGAATTGTTACTGCTTCACATATTTCCTTAAGTGTTTGTGGCTCCAACTTGTCTGCATCAGTTTTGGTGTCTGTTGAGAATATAGCACCAACACCTAGATAGTCAGCACCATTAGATTGTGCTTTAAGAGCCTGCTCAATTGTTTGAACTGATACACCCAAAATTTTGTCATTGCCTATAAGCTCTCGCGTTTCAAGTGAATCCAGATCATCTTGTCCAACGTGTATACCATCTGCATCCATTTTGAAAAATACATTTAAATTATCATTTATGATGAATGGAATGTCATATTGCTCTGCTAGTTTTTGTAGAGGTCTTGCAATGTCAATGAATTGTTCGTCAGATATATATTTCTCTCGTACTTGCAAACAGGTTATTCCACCTTTTATCGCTTGTTCAACCTGAGATTCTAAAGTCGTCTCGCCACACCAAGAACGATCTGTTACTAAGTATAGAGCTAAATATTTATCAAGCTCTTTCTTAAAATTTTTCAATTTTGATTCCTTTTAATAAAATTTCTTCTGTCATTGTACTTACGGAATTGATAATACCAACTCTAAGGGATGCATTACCTAAATTGTGTTTTTCAACATAGCTATTAGCTTTTTCGCCTGCTATTCCCATTACCGCTGTGGCAACAGCACATGCCTTTGTTGCATTTTCTGGATTTGAGGCAACATATGCACCAAGTATGCTCGTTAACATGCAACCTGTACCCGAAACATTTGCCATTGACGGATGTCCATTTTTTACAACATATGTATCTTTACCATCTGAAATAATATCCATTTGACCTGTTATAACAATTATTACATTCAGTTTTGTTGCCAGATTATGTGCCATTTTAATTACATTATCTATGGTTTCCAGATTGATTTGATCTTCGTCAGCAGCATCAACTCCTTTTGTGTTTCCAGTCTTATTATAAATTGTTTTTATTTCAGATAGGTTTCCTCGAATCACACTTAAGTTTAACTCTTCAATCAATTTAAATGTTGTTTCTGTTCTTAATTTTGTTGCACCGCATCCAACAGGATCCAAGATGATTGGTTTGTTTCTCTGACTGTAGTTTTTGCCCGCGAGTAGCATGGAATCAATTTGAGTGTGATTCAGCGTTCCGATGTTAAGAACCAATCCGCTGCATATGTTGCTCATGTCTTCCATCTCATCAATACAGTCGGCCATGATAGGGGAGCCTCCACAGGCAATCTGAATGTTGGCACAGTCATTAACTGTAACGTAATTGGTGATATGATGTATTAGTGGTTTGTTGTTTTGTACATTTTCAAATATTTTCTTCATGTTTTTCTCCATTGGTTAGTTGGTTCGTTTGTTGAATGTTTGCAGGCTTCCAGCTTCGCCCCAAGGGCTACGTAAAGAAACTGTAAAAGGTAAATGGTAAACTGTAAACTCAGGTGTTGCTTTGCAACTTAATTTATATATACATGCGAAGCTTTTCCACACTTTAGCATTCAGCATTCAGCATTTATAATTTTTTATAGCCTTATCCCTTTGTTTTCGGTTTACAGAACCGACTCTACAACTGCCCCTGTTCAAAACAAGCACCCACCATAATTTACAAGCAATGTAGCGTCCGCTCTATGAGCGGAAAAATATTTTTCATACAATTTCTGACAGTACCTAACTCCGATATACCTAAATATAATTAAAACCATTTATTTTCTTACTTATCAATTGCTACTACTTGTACTGTCGCATTTGATTCTAAAGGTGTTGCTACAGCTTTGCCTTTATTAAGAACAACCATGTAAGGACCAGTGCCTGTTATCTTTTGATTTGCAACAACAAAATCCGCTGAACCTTCATTATTTAAAATGACTATTTTGCCATCCTTATAGTATCGGATAGCCCCTGATTTACCTGTAAATGTAAAATCCTTATTTACATAGTTAAATTTAAAAGCGCACATCATTACCACATCACGGGAAACTGTTGTTTGTATTTCAACCACATTGTCAGCAAGTCGTTTGTAGGATGCAGCAGGGTCATTCTTTTTGAGACGTGGATATAAAACTGTTAGATATCCTTTTCCTGAACTCTGACGAATACGTAATAATTTCTGTTCTTCCCATTTCTTGCCGTCGGGATGTTTGGTCTTATCCCACGTGAAGAGCGCGCCGTAGAGCTGTTCTTGATGACCATAAGAATCTACATGGGGCTTAAACTTTTTTGGTGTGTGGACAAATACATCCATATCAACATCCAATTGACCATCATAATGTAAAAGATTGCCTGTCTGAGTCATTGAGTTTGCTAAGAACCAAAAGTTAATATCCGTAGGGACAGTCGGTGTTCCACCAAAATTATCTGCTATAACAAAATAATTGGGGCCCTTAGGATCGGCATCTTTAAGAAACATGACTTGACGATACCAACTCACCGGCTCAATATCCTCTGGATTTGCTCGCATAGTAACCCAACCATCGTTTTCTTTCTTATTCCATTTTCTTTTTTCATCTAAGTTGGGATATTCAGTAAGGATTCCCAACTGATCCACATCACGTTTAGCAAGCAGATAATCAGCCTCGGGGCTAAAAGCAACGGCATTGACGCTTGTTTCATTACGCTCTGATATTTCATATTTCATGTCAAAGCTTACCCTGTTACGAAGCCAAGGGCGACAAAACATGGGGAAGTATCCATTGGCAAAGTTGAGATTAATGGGTTGACCCTTAGCATAAAGAGTGTAGGACATTTGATCCGCCTCCCATTCGTAATGACCGTCACAATCCCCCGCACGAAAACGCATTAGGGTTTCATAAGGAGTTCCAAAGCCGTGGCGAAAGGAGACACCATCACCCTCGTAGGCGACACTTTTAAGGTCGGGTACAATATCTTCTACAATCGTTGTCTTTTTATCCTCGGAATAGGTTTGATTTGCCATCCACTGAAGCTTTCCTGCAAGATCAGGATAAGAATCTTTGAAGTAGCGAATAAGTGGTTCACTCATATTCTTAGGGACGGATTGGTAAGAGGTATTACCCAGAGGCAATATGGTACGAACCCCAAAGAACCGTGGATCGGGTGGGCTTATCCAATCAATAGAAAAACGGATAACCTTGCGAAACCGTTCGGTATCAAAAACATCACCTAAACCATTTTCCATCATCATCTCATTAATGGGTGCAATAAATCCAAGGGTAGCACCGAGAACATAATGTGGATTTTCATAAGCCGCACCAGAAGGACGGGAAAACCGCACTAGGAATGCCTGAACCAACTTAACGGTACGTGCACCCCAAACATAAAAGAGCGGGTGTTCTTTAACTAGAAGACTAGCAAGGAAACGCCCCTCACTGGCCATGATGGTCATATTGGGATTGTTAAGGTGAAAACCCATCCCATATGGAAAACTGGATTCGCTATTAAGATATGCGGCATTAAAGGTTAAAAAACGCTCAAATTGGGCATAAGCTTCGGGGGTGAATGTTTCGGGTTTATCCGCTGCTTTTTTTAATAGTGGATAGTGACTTTTTGCAAAATCAAAATGAAGAGCCATTGAAAAAACAGCCATCACACCATAACGGCGGTATAGTTCTACTCGTGTAGTTAAAAGATCTAGGGCTTTTTGGGCTTCAGGGCCCACGGTTGTAGCAGTTGCTTTTGATGTTTGAGGATACTTCCAATCATAATCCCAACGACGAATTGAATCATATGCAAAGACACTCTGCTTTCGTGCTTCGTCGAAAAGACTTTGCAATTGAGTTGTCTTTTCACCCTTTTCTTCACTAATCATAATACCAATCGCCCGCTTAATACACGCGTCAGGGGCACCAATAACTATTCCTGTGTAGTTGGGGCTTCCGTAGCCAAAACCATCAATTGCCCAACCTTGGGGATATTTCTGTAGAGGGAAAAGAGCTGAAAGTGTCCCATCACTTCCTTTACTAAAACGAATTGCAAGGGGGTTGCGCCATTTTGTAGTTGAGAGACCTGCAAAACCAATGGCATCACCATTACTACTTACAGCACGAAGTATCATTCCCATTCTGTTTTGAACAGCGGGATAACCATTTAAAACATAGTGAAGTCCTTGAGGGCTTGTATCTAAGCTATAGCCCTGTAATGCACAGCTAAACCAATTACCCCGTAAATTTGCTCTTTCTAATAATTCTTTGTCGTACCCATCTTTTGCCACATTGCTAAATATTGCATCTCGATTGCGACCACCAAAGAAAATGTTTTGTGGAGTGAATTTTTTGCCTGACAAAGGTATACGGAGAAAACGATTAAAATCCTTAGCATCAATATCAGTCGTTCCTGTATTAAGCTCCTCTTCCATACGGATCATACCAGAATTTTTAACTACACGAAAATTACACTTCCAGTACCCCACATTAAATTCATAGGTTACTTGCACGTCGGTAAAAAGGGGGCCGTGATTGAGAACTTCTGATTTCCAAGAAATAACCTCAAAGGGAAGATCTAAAACTCCTGGGCTTGTAATAGCCCCCGAAGGCAATAGAAGCCCTTGAATTGGTGCGGGTATTTTTGATGCAGCTTGAGGCCAATCATAGAATTTTTCGCCACGGGGAATGAGGATTCCTATTCTTTTAGGCGCGGTGGTGCTTAAAAGCAAAGTGTTTTTTTCTTTTTTAATGTCTACTCCCCTGCCTGTATCTTCATGTGAGCCCATAGAAAAATTAATGGTGTGTTCTTCATGGGGGGCTATGGAAAGCATAAGCCAAGCGGTGAGAGAAGAAATAGTACCATCTGAATAGCGACGCACATCAGTTACTTGACATGGAATAGTAGAAGTTTTTTTCAAAACAGTATCAACAGCTACAATAAAAGGGCGCAGTGCCTGCCCCTGTTTAAAATGTATTTTATGTTGAATTAATTCATTTTCCCAACTAAATCCCAAAGGCTCGTTAATCTTTAAAGTGTCAAGTTGCGCCTTTGGTGACCTGCCGGCAAGGGCAGAAATACAAAATGTAAAAGATGACAACAACAGTAAACCAATAAATATAAAATATTTGTTGCGGTGATTTACATTTTGAAATCCTCTAGAGTCTTCATTGTTTTCTTGAATATGGTTCATATATTTCCTTAATTTTTAATTTTAATCTTTAAGTCCCAACAATACTCAATCACCCCGTTATAGTCAACAACAAAACTCACCAAAAAACCTCTTCTAACTATTTAAAGATTCTAGCGGTATTAATAAAACACTTTTCGGTTTTTTCATTTGACAACCAAGAAAATATGAATTACCATCGCTTCAAATAATTGTAAAAAGGCAGAAATCAATTACGAACGACAAATTACTAATTACAAATGCTGGAACTCGTTGGTTCCCGCTTTGCGGGACTAGCAAAGCTAGCGCGGGAGTCGATGATCGTTGGTCGTTTAACGGCTTCGCCGAAAGGGCTGACAGCAAGAAGAATTATGAATGATGAATGCTAAATTGAAGAATGCCTCTGGCAGTATTTATATAAATAAGTTGTAAAACAACATAATCGTTTATCGTTTACCATTTACAGTTTACCGTTTTTTTTATCCTGCTCACGGCAGTGTCCTTCCTTGGAAGTTGGATATTCCTTGTTGGTTATTGGATATTCTTTTTGTCCTTCATTGGATATTGGATATTGAAATGAAAGTGTCTTAATGAATAACGAAATCCGTGCTAGCTTTGCTAGTCCCGCAAAGCGGGAAACAACGAATAACGTAACACGAGTTTCTTAGACCATAGAACTTAGAACTAAAAAAGACAGGTCCTAAAAAAGTACAAAACTTTTGACAGAACCAAACACAAATCAAGGAGAATGTACCATGGCTTGGACTTGGATTGAATCAACCGAAACGGCACCGTGGACCCTCCGTGAGGCCGGGACCCCCTGCGAGGCTTCCTCCGACCTTACGCTCGACGAAAGCACCACGTACCAGACTGTGCGCGGCTTTGGTGGGTGCTTTAATGAACTCGGCTGGCGAGCTCTGCAGACCCTCACCGACGAACAGCGCGAGGCGACGATGCAGATCCTATTTGCCAAAGACGGCTGCGCCTTCACTCTCTGCCGTATGCCCATCGGTGCAAGCGACTATGCTGACAGTTGGTATAGCCTTAACGAGACAGACGGTGATTATGCGATGGCGCATTTTTCGATTGAGCGCGACCGCGGCTGCCTGCTGCCATTCATCCAATCCGCACAGGCCATCGCGCCGAATCTCTCCCTCTTCGCCTCGCCGTGGAGCCCGCCGACGTGGATGAAGACCAAGAGAGCCTACAATCATGGGAACCTTATTAACACGCCCGAGAACCTGCAGGCCTATGCGCTCTACTTCCAAAAATTTGTCGAAGCCTACGCTGCCGAGGGTGTGAACATCGCGCAGATTCATGTGCAGAATGAGCCGAACTCCGACCAGAAATTCCCCTCCTGTGTCTGGACTGGAGAGCAGATGCGCGACTTTATTCGCGACTATCTAGGTCCACATTTTGAAGTCGAAGGCATCGATTGCGAAATTTGGGCAGGCACCATCGAACGCGCCATGATACATGGCTGGGAGTCCTCCCTAATCGGCCAAAGCGACTATGCTCAGTGGGCGCACACTATACTCTCAGACAACGCGGCGCGGAAGTATATTGCTGGCGTCGGCTATCAGTGGGACGGCAAAGGTGTGATCCAACGCACGCACATCGCGTGGCCGGATATGCCCATAATGCAAACCGAAAACGAATGCGGCAACGGCGAGAATACGTGGGACTACGCCCATTATGTTTTCGACCTTGTCTGGCACTATTTCACCAACGGAGCGGTGGCCTATACGTACTGGAATATGGTACTTCCTGATGGCGGATTGAGCACGTGGGGGTGGAAACAGAATAGTATGTTCTCAATCTTCGCCGATGGCACGGTGCGGCCGAATCCCGAGTATTATGTCATCCGGCATATAGCGCACTACGTGAAGCCGGGGGCTGTGCGTGTGGGATTGACAGGAATGCTCGCGGCGTATGCTCTGGCTTTCCGTAACCCTGATGGGACGACGGTGATTGTGGCGGCCAATCCACTGAATCGCCCCGAACCGATCCGCGTGGTCGGCAACGGCCAAGAACTGCCCGCCACTCTCTCGCCTCGCAGCTTCCATACCTTTATCTGCCAACTAAAATAACTTATAAAAAACTACCATTCACTTTAAAGGTCCTGCCAAAACTTGTATGAAAAATATGATAGGAAAAGTGGTGGAATGCGATTGCATCGCGTTGAATGCAACTTCGTTGCGTTTAATGGCTTTGCCGTTGAAAGTCGTTGGCGGGTTGGTTGGTCGAGCTGATGATCGCGAACGGCCCCCACAGGGGCTTGTCCCCGTGGAGTCATGATTGAACCGGAGACTACAGCTCCATAGGAGCGACATCTTTGTAGCCATGGGTGTAAACCCGTGGTAAAATAACACGAGCAACGCTCGTTCCTGCTCACGGCAGTGTCTTTCATTTATTATTGGATGTTGCCCAGCTACTAAAAGAAATGATACTTCTTATTTTAAACGTAAAATGTTTTAGATTAGTAGCTGGGTCGATGTTGGACGTTCTTTAATGTCCTTCATTGGATATTGGATATTCCGTGTTGGATATTGGATATTGAAATGGAAGTGTCTTAACGAACAACGATCAACGAATAACGTAACACGAATTTCTTAGACCTTAGAACTAAAAAAAACAAAGGAAAATTTGAATGTCTACAGTAAACGAACCATCACTATCACTCAACGGCGCCACCATCGTCACTACAACTAGCTGTGACGACACCATCGCCTATGCTGCAGCAGAGCTAAGCCGGTTTCTGTCTATTTTGTCTGATGAGCCCAGCCCTATCCTTCAGTCGCAACCAGATACTGGTACCGTCATTGTCTTATGGACCACAAAAAGGTACAACGCGTCCATTAAAGATCAGGGGTTTAAGCTTACGGCTTTTACCGAGAAAGAGCGCTCTGGCGTCGTAGTGTCTTCGACCACACCGCCCGGTGTTCTCCATGGCGTTTATCGTTTACTCGAAGAGCTGGGTATGGGTTTTTACGCCGGCGGCGAGACCTATCCTGATCTCCCTGCGCACCCCACGATCCCTGTTAATTTCGAGTTATATGAAGAGCCGGTATTCGCTGTCCGTGGGAATATGCTGCACTATAACTTCCTCTGCGGCCCCACCAACTGGGGTCTGTCGGACTACAAGTTTTACTTTGATCAACTGGCACGGATGCGCTGCAACATGCTGATCATGCATTGGTATGACGGTGAACCGGGTGCAGCTTACCAGCAGGATGGTGAATACAAAGCCGGGGGGCCTGCGCCTAATTCGCTCAGTAAGCCCTGGGGGGCGCGAGCCGCACTACGGACATCTGAGTTCTCCTTTGGTTCAGGGCGTTTCTTTGCAGAGGAAGTATTCACCAGCTCCATGGCCGCTGATGCACCGGATCTCCTCTCGGAGATTCGGGAATCCGAACGCGTCTGGTGTGAGGCTACCCGTTACGCACGCCGTGCCGGAATCAACATTGCCGCGGGCTTTGAGGCCCCGCGGGGGGATCCCACTGATCCGAAGGTGATGCATGGTTTCAGCCAAAGGGTGCGCCAGTTCCTCGGGCGCAATCCACACCTGACTCATTTTTCCCTCTGGCAACACGAAGCGGGGGCGTCTTCTGGTTCCACTCCGCCGCAGAGCAAGAGCGCGGCGGCTGAGTTATTGGAATCGCAACGATCGCTCTTTGCGCACCTTGGGAATGATCATCGCGTCTGGGAAGCTATTCGCTATGGTGCCTTTGCCCAGGAAGCTGCAGCAATTCTCGCTGAGGAACGGCCGGAACTCCGACTGCTGGTGATTGGCTGGGGAGGTGACCGCTGGATGCGCTTTGCCGAACTATGCCTCGGCTACGACAAGATTCTACCTCCCGATGTTATCTTCACCTGCCACGACAATATTGACTCGTCATTTGAATCCGACGTGAGCACCCAGTGGGGTGAACTGCCCGCTTCCCGCGAACGTTGGGCAATGCCATGGGTGGAAGGCGATATTGATGATTGTATGGTCCGCCAACCACATGTGGAGATTCTCGGAAAACTTGCGCCGGATGCCTTAAATAAGGGCTGTCAAGGGTTGCTGACTTTACAATGGCGAACACGTGATGTGGAGGAAGAGACCGGCTACATCGCAAACTTTGCTTGGAATCCGTCGCTGACGCCCAAGCAGTTCTACCACCGTTTTGCCCGGCATTCATTCGGTTCTGCCTACGAGGCAGAGATGGGATCACTGATTGAGGAGCTACAGCAGTTTGGCGCCCGTTGGAGTGGGGTCCGTGGGTGTGGCGAATGCAGCCGTATGCAGTGGACTGGTTGGACCCCTCACTTTCCTTTCGATCTGGACACGGGGGCGGTTGTATTCCTTGAGCCCATGGCTGAAGCAGCTCTCAACGCCGTTGCAACAATTCCAGGAGACAGCCTGAACGACGGCGATGGGGCATTTCATGAACGCAGTGAAAAAATCTTAAAAAGTGAAGCTGAAAATGACTTCAACCGTACCAGTGTTCGCGAGTTCCGAAAGGCCATTCAAGCGTTACATGAACTTACAGGAGTGTCGCATACGAAATCTATTCGTGATGGCTTGATCGAGATAGAGGAGTCAATCTGGGCTGTTCGTCCTGACCTTGTGGCCAGAGGCATGAACAGCCCTTGCTACCAGGCTGTGGATAAGTTTTTGATTGCTATTCATCATTTGCAGCGCAATGCCGGTGCCACTCACAAGATGCAACGACTACGGGAAATTCACAATCAGTTGGACACGCTGCGCCAAACCTGTGAAACATCTGGACAGATTGCCCGCTTAGAAAGAATCGACTATCTGGCTGCGACCATTGGCTTTGTACTGGGCTTTGACTCCACCGCCATGTTAATGGCCGACAATGAAAGGGTCGAGCAGGCTCTGAAGGATGCAGAAAAAGCCACAGAGGAGCAGGATCTATGCCGAGCCTCGGCGATCGCTGCCGACGCCTACCAAGATGTTATTGCGGCGGGCATGCAGGATGCAGTCGATGCTTTTAGCCAAAAGCTTACTACCCGGTGCGACTTCGGCACGCTCACAACAATAAACGTGAAACCCTTACCACTCTACTGGGATACACTTTCTCGACTCGAGCACCACTTACCTGTGGCCCCGCCCCGAGAAATTAATTGCAGAGGTTTCCAGAATGAGGTTTGGATATCCTGGCAGGCATCGGGACTAGGCACCGGGCAAAATCTCTATCGCCGTCTTAAGAGCGAAGTCAATTGGCATTGCGTTAACACCGAGCCCCTGGAAGCTGAATGCCAGATGTTCGTTGACCATCCACCTGAATCAGGTCATTACGTCTACGCTGTAACTGTTCTTGATGGTGATGGTTGGGAGAGTCCCCACTCTCACCTTGGGCGCGCGGCCTACGGCGAGGTGCCAGGTAATCTACGGATTATTGGGTGCAAGCCCTTCAATGCTGTAACGATTAACGAAACCTTTGCCGTTCGTGCTGTGGTGATTGCTGAGCGCGGACTTAGTGACGTGACCTTGTCTTGGCGACGGGTTGAATCCAAGACGTGGCAGTGCAAAACCTTGCGAAAGGGCTTTCGAAATTCCTACGAAATCGTTCTACCCAAGGAAGCAACGGCGACCGAGGGTGTTGTTCAATGGTATGTGACGGCCGAAGACAGTGGGGGAACGCAGACGAACTGGCCGGAATCCGCGGCAACCAATCTTCCTTTTTCTCTTGTGGTACTGCCAAATAGTCCTGCATCATGATGGACGCTACAACAGGATGCAATATAAGACAAGCCTGTATTGATTTAGAACATGAGGGCTAGCTTTGCTAGTCCCGCAATGCGGGATCTTAAAAAGTATAAAAAATTTGACAGAATCATCGTCGACAGAATCATAACAAATCCAATGTTAATTTAAAAAAGAATAAAACACCTGACTAAATCTTTTCGCTTGCGAACATTAAATTTCTTTCTTAAAAATCATTCTGCTGTAAATCATTCTGCAAGCATCCTTTTTGTTTTTCTTGCCCTAAAACTCTTTTTAATCATTCTGTTCTAAATGATTCTGTCATGAAAATGATTCTGTCGTGACTAAATCTTCTCGCTTGCGAATATTAAATTTCTTTCTTAAAAATCATTCTGCTGTAAATCATTCTGCAAGCATCCTTTTATATATTTTTCATACAATTTTTGACACTACCATTTGGAAGTGTCAATTCGATCTTTAGAAACACAAATTGGGACGGTCTCAACGCCTAAATCACGGGCGCGTTTATGCGTCCCGTGCATTTAATTGTTGGGTACAGTTTCATCGTAGTTTCAGTGTCATTGCAACAAAGGACAAAGGAGGAAGCTGACAACATGCTCGACCATCACCAATATTTATGGCTTCAAAGCTCTCAGCTTTGAGAACATCGCGGTTTTCAAGCGAATTCGTTGCTTTGGCGTCCGATCCAGTAAGAATCTCCGCACTCTCGCAGGAGGCAATAGAGGCGTCGGCGAGAGCTATGCAGACCTCGGCCGTTTCATCAAGACTGCGATTCGTAAGGAATACATGTAGCATTCTCTCGTCGAGTATAGCACTGGCATCGATGTAGTGAACTCTGCCATTTGTGGCGCCTTCGTAACTTGGTCCATCCACCGACAGTTGAAGGGCAACACCCTTACGTCGCTTTGAGAACATCTCGAACGGATAGAAAATGCTTTGTATCAGCATATTGTCTTCATGGGTAAGAATCGGAGCTATCACATTAACGATCTGAGCGAGATTGGCTATCTTGACCGCATCCGCATGGCGAACAAAGCTGTGCAGGAATCCGGCCACGACCAACGCATCCTCGAGGTTGTAAACCTCTTCGAGAAGATGCGGAGCAACCTTACCTTGGCCGTCTCCTTCGAGATCCTTGTACCACACGTTCCATTCATCAAAACAAAGATATGCACGTTTCTTGCTTCGGCGTTGGGCCTGGACAAATCGGCACGCGGAATCCATTTCCTCGATCTGGCGATCGATGGAGGATGTGACGGCGAGATAGTCTGGAGTGTCGTTGTTCGGATTGCCGACATATCGATGCAGACTGATGTAGTCAGCGAGGTCACCAAGGTGTCCCAGTACCTGCCTGTCCCAGTCCATGTAGCTTTTTATGTCAATGCCACATGATCCGCAGGCGACCAGTTCAAGGTCGGGGTCAGTATTTTTCATCATCTTACCAGCCTGTTGGGCGCGAATGGCGTATTGTTCTACGGGAACATGCCCGAGCTGCCAAGGGCTGTCCATCTCATTGCCCAAGCACCAAAGCTTTACTGCGTGTGGCTCTTCTTTACCGTTGAGGACGCGCATGTCTGCGTACCGTGTGCCGGCAGGGCAATTGCAGTACTCCACCCAGTTACGGGCTTCTTCAGGGGTACCCGTCCCGAGGTTGACACTCAGCATGGGGATCCAGCCCAGCTTCCGGCATAGATGGATGTATTCGTCTGTTCCAAACTGATTCGTTTCGATGCTTTGCCACGCCAGTTCCCATACTCTTGGGCGTTTGTCTTGAGGACCAATACCGTCTTGCCAATGGTAGCCTGATGCAAAATTGCCGCCAGGGTATCTCATCGTTGTCATGTCTAGCTGTTTTAGAGCGCCCAAGACATCCGTTCGGCATCCACTGGCGTCAGCGTGTGAACTTTCAGGATCATAGACCCCCTCGTATACTGCGCGTCCCATGTGTTCGAGAAATCCCCCAAAGATACGCGGATCAACAGGTCCAATCTGAAACTTAGTATGTAATGCTATTTGTGTTTTTTTCATATCATTCCTTATGGCGAACGTTAGAGTCACACTTTCCTAGACGCGACAGCGGCTTGGAATAGTGTGCACTCATTTGTTGAACTAAGCCGCTACGCGGCAGTTTCCTTTGTTAAATTTATGTAATGATATACTTACTACGGAGCAATGATGCATATG
>Ga0307987_1001392_pt1 | contig 13255 bp, 9 predicted proteins | sample EllFjometagen181_FD_203157 | JGI IMG/M metagenome (GOLD analysis project Ga0307987, IMG submission 203157) | Marine microbial communities from Ellis Fjord, Antarctic Ocean - #181 | ecosystem: Environmental > Aquatic > Marine > Unclassified | place: Southern Ocean | collected 2014-10-08
AGAACTATTAAATGATCCTCGAAAAGTATTAACCAAAATTGCAAACAATATCTCTCCCACTGGGAGAGACGTAAGAGAGGGTAAACAAAACAAAGTTTTGTTTATTGATGCTCGTCAGATTGGTTCAATGATCGATAGAACTCATAAAGAACTCACAGAAGAAGATATAAAAAAAATTGCAAAGACCTACCATGATTGGAGAAGTTCAAACTACGATAGTTCTTCTCGCTCTTTGGGAGAGATGTCCGAAGGACAGAGAGGGTATATGGATATACCCGGCTATTGCAAATCTGCCACACTTGATGATATTCAGAAGAATGACTACGTTTTAACACCTGGCCGCTATGTTGGTGCAGCTCCTATAGAAGATAGCGGTATTCCTTTTGAAACCAAGATGACTGAAATGAGTAAGAAGCTTTATGCTCAGATGGATGAGTCTCAAAAATTAGATGATGTAATCCGAAAGAATCTGGAGGGGCTTGGTTATGGGGAGTGATAGCCCCGGCGGGGCGATATCTTGGTAGCCTAGGGTAAACGACCATCGGGAGTGCAACCCTAGGTCATGTAATAATAAAAAGGGTTTTTCCTGCTCACGGCAGTGTCTTGATATATTGGAAAGACTATTTGCAGACTTGATGTCACAAATTGTGACCTCAAGTTTGGGAGAGAAGAAAGCAGCTTAAATTATACAGTGGAGTTTTGTCATGAGTATAAGTAATAAAAACGAAATAATATTATATCAAACTTCTGATTTGTCAATAAAATTGGATGTTAGAGTTGAAGACGATACTGTTTGGCTTACACAGGCACAAATTGTAACACTTTTTGATAGTAGCAAAGCAAATATAAGTGAGCACATAAAACACATTCTTGAAACTAATGAATTAGAAGAATCAACTGTTCGGAAAATCCGAACAGTTCGACAAGAAGGTGGGCGAACTATTTCAAGAGATTTGGTTCATTACAATCTAGATATGATTCTTTCAATTGGATACATAGTAAACTCTATACATGGAACACAATTTAGAATTTGGGCAGAAGATATATTAAAGAAAAATAGTACAGAAGTAGCTGGTATTCAACCAATAAACAATAAAATATTTATTGTTAGAGGTGTTGCTGTGATGTTGGATAGACACATTGCTGAATTTTATCAAACAGAGACAAGAATATTAAAACAGGCAGTAAAAAGAAACATCGAGCGTTTCCCTGATGATTTTATGTTTGAACTAAATAATGAGGATATTCAATCTTTGGTATCACAATCTGTGATACCTAATTCAATTTCTTTTGGAGGTGCAAAGCCATTTGTCTTTACAGAACAAGGTGTTTCTATGCTTTCGGCTGTTATTAAAACCCACATGGCTGTTGAGGTTAGTTTGAAAATTATGCGAGCATTTGTCGAGGTCAAAAGATTGGCTTTAAATTCTTATAAAACGAATGAACGGTTAAACAATCTTGAAACAAAACAAATAGAAACAGATAATAAGATTAATCATCTTTTTGAAGCTATTGATGAAAAAGGTGTAACTCCAAAACAGGGAATCTTTTATGATGGGCAGGTCTTTGATGCTTATGTCTTTGCTGCTGATTTGATAAAGTCTGCAAGTAAGTCTATTGTGCTGATTGATAATTATATTGATGAATCAGTTCTGCAACTTTTTACTAAACGTAATAAAAATGTGCATGTAACCATTTTTACAAAAAAGATTACTAAAATACTGGAGCAGGATTTAGAAAAGCATAACAGCCAGTATCCTCAAATAGAGATAAAGAAGTTTGCTAATGCTCATGATCGTTTCTTGATTATTGATGAAAAAGAAATTTATCATATTGGTGCTTCTCTGAAAGACTTGGGTAAGAAATGGTTTGCATTTTCTAGGTTTGAAGCTGGTGCTATTGAGATGTTAGCAAAGCTTGAAGAGCTTTAGTGAAATTGAAGAATTTAAAAGGATTGGGTGAATGGTGGTTGGTCGGGAACTAGGTCGGGACCAAGTTGTCAAGCTTTTCACCCTAAAAGAGATTTTGCAGACAGTGTCTGCAATTTGATTAATATGGCTTTCCCAAATGAGTCATAATATGTGGAAATCAGTTAATGTACGAGGCGGCTAGAAGAATACTAAGGAGAATTTAAAATGCATAAAAACACCGAAATTACGCAAAGCTCTGAATATTGCCAATGGCTAAAAGAGTTGAAAGGCAAGGTAAGGACCGCACAATTAAAAGCAGCTACAGCAGTTAATACTGCTTTATTGGAGTTTTATTGGAATTTGGGGGCTGATATTGTTGAAAAGCAGAAATATTCAACATGGGGTAGTGGATTTCTCAAACAAGTAAGTGAAGATTTAATGCATGAGTTCCCTGATATAAAGGGATTTTCGTATCGAAATTTGACGGCAATAAAAAAGTGGTATATCTTTTATAGTCAAGAAGATATAAAAGTGAAGCAGCCTGCTTCACTTTTGTTTCAGATTCCCTGGTGGCATAATGTAGTTGTAGTTCAGAAGTGCAAAACTATAGAAAAAGCTCTGTTTTATGTACAAAAAACTATTGAAAATAATTGGTCGCGTAGTGTATTGATTCATCAGATTGAGAGTGATTTATTTGCTCGAACAGGCAAAGCAATTACAAACTTTGAAAATACTCTCGCACAACCTCAATCTGACCTCGCTCGTGAGATCATTAAAAATCCATATAATTTTGATTTTCTTACACTTACTCAAAGCTATAATGAAAGAGAATTAGAAAGTGGGTTGATTGACCACATATCTAAGTTTTTGCTAGAACTTGGAGCTGGTTTTGCTTACCTTGGAAGACAGGTCCCATTACAAGTTGGAGAACGTGACTTTTCTCTGGATTTACTTTTTTATCATACATGTTTACATTGTTATGTGGTTGTTGAATTAAAAGTAGTAGATTTTGAACCAGAGCATGTTGGAAAATTAAATTTTTATATTAAAGCTGTTGACGAGCAACTAAGAAAAGAAGGAGATAATCCAACAATAGGTATGCTTTTATGCAAACACAAAGATAAGTTAGTCGCAGAATATGCTCTAAGTGATATATATAAACCTATGGGCATATCAGAGTATCAACTTACTCAGATGTTGCCAGATGAACTTAAAGCTAGTTTGCCGTCTATAGAGGAAATTGAAGCAGAATTAGAAAGAGAAAAATAGTAATATGAGAAAGTTTAATACAGTTTCTTCAAAATCGGAGACAGTGTCTCGGAAATTTAATTTAAGCTGGTCTCATTATATTTTTTTTACTCGTATTGGTGAACAAAAAAGAAACTTCTATGAAATTGAAGAATTTAAAAGTATGGGGTGAATGATGAATTATTTTTTGGAAATGAAATTAACCGCAAAGAACGCAAAGGGCACAAAGAAATAGATGAATGAGTTTTGGAAAATATTTTTTACAGCGGCTGGAGGAACCGGAGCAGTAGTTACGGTTTGTGTTTGGCCTATAACAATTTGGTTGAAAAAGAAGATTGAGGCTGATGTACAAAGCAAGTATGATGAGAGTTTAGAAAAACTAAAAGCACAAAACCAGCAGGAGTTAGAAGGTTATAAGGCTGGATATCAAAAGGTGCTTGACGAAAATCAGATACGGTTTGCATGGTATTATTCAGAAAAGGCAAAAGTTATTAAGGAATTGCATACATGGCTGTGTAAATTAAATATTTCTCTTGATTATTTTACTGCAATTTATATGAGTGAAGTGTCTAAGTTTAAAGAAGATGGCTCTATTGATGAAGCAACCCTAGAAAAGTTGGATAAGCAAAGATTAGAAAGAATAAAAGAGGCAGGAACAAAATTTGAATCTTTTTTCACTTTGAACGCTATATTTTTTGAACCAGCCATGTTGAAAAGAGTGCAAGAATTATCTAAAGTCGTTCAAGACATCGCAGTTAGGCGTATTGTCGTAATGAGTGAGGATGATATATTAAAAGTTAGGCAAGATTTTGAAAAAGAATTTGAACCTATTGTTGAAGAATTAAGAAGCAAGTTTAGAGCTGTTTTAAATGGTACAGATTGTGAGAAGAAAAATGAAGAGTGAAATGAATAATATTCCTGATGGATGGCAAGAATATAAAATTGAAGAAATAGGTGATGTTGTTGGTGGTGGTACCCCTAGCTCTGCCGTTCCTGAATATTGGGGCGGTGAGGTTTCTTGGATTTCGCCTAAAGATTTAACAGGCTACACTAATGTCTATATCAGTAACGGAGGAAGAAATATTACTGATTTAGGATTGAAGAAGTCAAGTTCAAAACTGCTTCCAAAAAATACTTTACTAATATCATCTCGAGCTCCTATAGGATATATGGCTATTGCATCAAATGATATTTGCACAAATCAAGGGTTTAAGAGTATTGTGCCTAAAGAAGAACTGGTTGAAACAAAATTTCTGTATTATCTCATGAAAACTAAGGTTGATTTTTTAAAATCAATTGGTACAGGAACTACATTTGCAGAGATCTCAGGAAAGGTTCTTAAAGGGGTTGAAGTTCTTCTCCCGCCATTATCAGAACAAAAAGCGATTGCTCATATTTTGGGGACATTGGATGATAAGATTGAGTTGAATCGGCGGATGAATGAGACTTTGGAAGGGATGGCGCAGGCCCTCTTTAAAAGCTGGTTTGTTGATTTTGATCCCGTGATTGATAATATTCTTTTAAGTTCCTTAAAAGAATATCCCTCACCTAGCCTCTCCCAGAGGGAGAGGGATACAGACTCTTCTACCGTTGGGAGAAGCGGGGGTGAGGGGTCTAAAAATAGATTCTTTGCTGGGATTCCTGAGGAGTTTCTGGAGCGCGCTAAAACTCGTTATAAGGCTCTTATTGATGGCACCGCCAATCGTGAAGTTGCCAAAGATTTTCCAAATTCGTTTCAGGAAACAGAAGAAATGGGCTGGATTCCTGAGGGGTGGGAGGTTTCTACGATTGGAGAAGAGGTTGATAGTGTAGGTGGAACAACTCCGAGTTCGAAAAATTATAAGTTCTGGGATGATGGAGATATCTATTGGACTACACCAAAGGACCTTTCAAATCAAAGTTCAAAAGTCTTATTGGATACGGCGCGAAAAATTACCAAAGACGGACTGCAAAAAATCAGTTCTGGGCTTTTGCCGGTTGATACTGTTTTGATGTCGTCCAGGGCTCCTGTTGGTTATTTGGCTTTGGCAAAGGTTCCGCTTGCTATAAACCAAGGATATATTGCAATGAAGTGTTCTAAAAAGTTAACTCCGGAATATGTGATTCAGTGGACAGACTCTGTTATGGATGACATAAAACAGCGTGCAGGAGGTACAACATTTGCTGAGATTAGTAAAAAAAGCTTTAGGGTTATTCCGGTAATCGTTCCTGATGAAGAAACGATAAAGGTTTATTCAAAAACAGTCAAAGAATTCTATGATAAGATAACAGAAAATATTTTAGAGACAAATCAGTTAGAAAGTCTCCGTGACACGCTTCTTCCAAAACTAATTTCTGGTGAGTTGCGAATAGAGGATGCTGAAAAAGAATGGGGGCAAAACGTCTAATGCCTGTTCAAATGACATCTGTTCCTTCTTCTACAGTGTGCGAAGGCCATGAATGGAACATTACAGATGAAGATCGTCTGGCTGCTTTAGTTGCTGATCTTCTATTGGGTAGCCACAGGCACGTTAGTAAAATTCTTCGGGCACTTGAGTCCAAAAAAACTATGTCATCTGATCAGCAAATTGATGATCTGGTTGAGCTGTTGAACGATGTTCCTGATATTAAACTTCCGCACACAGAGCAGTATAAACGTTATGCCCGTGATGGGTGGCTTTTTCAAATGATCTCATGGATTGCCATTCGTAAAATGAGTCCTAATGCACTTACTGCGATACCGCATACTCAGCCCACAGCAAAAGGTTTCGACAACCTAATTGTAGAGGTGGAGAATGGACATTTGGTTGGCGTTATTGTGGGTGAAGATAAGGCGACAGAGAACCCTCGCTCGACAGTTAGGAATTTGGTTTGGCCGGAGATAAAAGAAATGGAAGCAGGCCATAGCGATTCAGCCTTGAAGTCCGAGGTTACGGCTATTGTGGAACGGGGTGGATTTGGAGAGGAAGTTGATAGGATGCTGAAGCAAGTCTTTTGGGAGAAACTACGGAAATACAGAGTAGCTGTGGCCGGCCCGATCACTACCCATAATAAAGTGTTCAAGGAATTCCACATGAAAGCGCCAGGGGACGTAACGCGGCGGCATGGGGAAGTCTTGAATCTTAAAAAGCTACGAGAGTGGTTTGATGAGTTTTCCCAAAAAGTGATTGTAGCATTAGAGAATCGAAGGGGAGCTGATGTATAATTCTGTTACTGAACAAAATATTGAGGCTGCCCCGGAGCTCGATGGTCTAGATCAAAGTCATTTGGCTACGATGCTTGCAGATGCCTTTGCCCAAATTACTAGTCTGAAAGTTTCTTTGTCGGAAGGCGCTCGCTCGCAAGAGTTGGAAGCATTGCTGAATGACCTCATGCGCATTGCTGTTACTTATGAGTCTCTGTTCCTCTCCGGATCTCTTAAGGGTGCACAAATTGGTCAGGCCGGATTTGTGGCCGCCACAGCATATTCATTACATTATCAATATGCAGGCATGTCTAAAGATGCTTTGTTTTCCAATGAGACAATTTCTCCTGTGATCAGCTCGGTTTTGTTATTTATTTCGTCGGGGTACTACGCCGATGCATACGAGGTGGCAAAGAGGTATCAACTCCAAGACGATGCTTCATATTTGGATTCAATATTAGGCGCGGTTATTCTGGGGCTTGCCCAATTAAAGTTGCCATTAGAAGTGCCTGAACTTGACTCTGATCAATTTGGAGATTACCAGCAATATGCTGTTGCCCTACTATATTTTCAATGCTGTTCTGCTGCTCAGATGGCGGCTGAAAGCCTTTTGTCTGGAGAAAACGACGGATTTAATCGCTGTTTTTCTAAACTCAATGAAGTCAAAAAATTATGTTTTCACGAGTTTGAGTATGGAGAGGATGCTGCAAAAAGCATATATCAAGGACCGCTGCAGTTGGCAAAGTTGCTTGATGCTTCAGTTAGCACGTTAGCTGAGGGATCTATATTCAATGTGTCTGCACCTGTCCCTGTTGAACCGGATAAATGGTTAAGTTTTCTAATGAAATTTGCGCCCTCCCGTTCGGTACTTTGGAAGCAACATTTAGACGTTATTGCTGGCGGATTCCTCAATACAGGAACATCTAGCGTTCTCAGTTTGCCAACTGGGGCGGGCAAAACATCTTTGGCCGAATTGAAGATAGCCAGTTGTTTAATGCTCTCTAAAAAAGTCATTTTTATTGCGCCTACACATGCCTTGGAAGCTCAAGTCCAAAAGCGAATGGCAGAAGTTTTCGGTAATGATGTTAGGCATGTTGCTGGCGACTTTTCAGAGTATGACCAACTTGGAAAAATTACGATATGCACTCCTGAAGCATGTTTGACTCTTCTCAGCTTGTCGCCTGAAATATTTTCCGATGTAGGTCTGATTGTGTTTGATGAGTGTCATATTTTAAATGCGCCAAATATAGAGCATGCCAAGCGTTCTATTGATTCGATGTTCTGTTTGTTGGAATCCTTCGAAGTACAACCTAATGCTGATTATTTATTAATGTCAGCTATGGTTAAGAATGCCAGCGAGCTGGCCTCATGGCTTTCCGAAGTAACTGGCCGTCCTGCATATGCTTTTAAGGATGAATGGAAGCCAACAAGGCAATTGCGGGGGTGTGTTATATACTCTAAACGTCGAATAGATGAACTTAAACTTCTGTTAAGTCAGAAGTTCGATCAGACAACAACTCAAGGGCCACCTGTTGCTCTTCTAAGAGAGTTAACAGTTACGCCGTATGCATTTTTTTGTCTTAAAAATTCATGGACAAGTAGTCGTTTAGATTACGCAAGCTTACCAGTGTTGGATGCACCAGTAGTTTTATCTGCAGGAGGCAAACGAAACAATAACGGCAGATGGTGGCTTTCATCCAATAGAAATGAGGTGGCGGCTGCTATAGGTGGAAAATTTAAGTCAGTAGGTGTGAAGACCCTCATCTTTTGTACTGAAGTACGTAATACATCATCAATAGTCGACAAACTAGAGATTGATACAGATTTCGAGATTGCGTTAACCGACGAAGAAGAACGTTTGTTGAGTCAACTTCAAACTGAGTTCGGCACCTCGGATAAGCTGTTCTTTAATAAATCATCATCTGCTGGGGTGCATCACGGATTACTACTAAAAGAAGAGAGAGTCTTGATAGAGTCATTATTCGGGAGAGATTCTGGATTGGATATGTTGGTAGCAACTCCAACTCTAGCGCAGGGATTAAACCTGCCTGCTGAGGTTATCATTATTGCTGGAGATGATCGATATGATGCTGCTGCCGAGAATCCTTCCGTACGGCAGAAAATGGAAGCTCATGAGTTATTAAATGCTGCTGGTAGAGCAGGAAGGGCTGGGCATTTTTCGCAAGGTATAGTTTTGGTTATACCAGGAATTCCAATCGTATTTGATGAGAAAAAGGGGCGGATTACTAATCGATGGAATGACTTGAAAGACGACGTCTTCGGTAAAACGGATCAATGTGTCGATGTTAAAGATCCGTTGTCATTAGTGTTTTCCAATGTTGAAGCTAAATTGCTGGATGACCCATCCGTGCAGTCGGCATTACAAAGGTTGTATCCAAGTTCCGGAAGCTCACTTGACTTCAAACGAAAAGTGAATCGAACTCTCTGGGCTAAATCATTAGATTTAGCGGAGCGAGAAAGGGCAATGAATGTTCTTGATGCTATCATCGGAGCAATAGACCGTCCTGATGCTGAGTACACTGAAGAGCTATTACTACTTGCCGAGAAAACTGGTGTGAACATTAGGTTACTTCAATGCGTCCTTATGCAGCTGATCGAACAACGCACCGAGGAAGGTGAACTCGGTGTTGTAGATTGGGTCAATTGGGTTATTGATCTACCTATCTTCTTTTCGCTTATTATGTTAGAAACTTCCCAAAAACTAGAGCAGAGAATTAATGGTAATGACACTCAAGAAAGAATGATAACGCTAAAACACATAGTTGCCGCATGGATGGCAGGGCAACCGTTAGAATTTCTAGAAAATCTATTTCCTGATTGCAGGCAGAGTGTGCAGCTTAAACAGAAATGCACTCGAGCTAGAGAGGTCGTTTTAAGATTGATTCCAGATGTGGCATATGTCGTGGGAATTATTCGTAGTTTATATCCGATAGTATTTCAAGATGAGGAAGTACCTCTCGCTCTTCAAGTAGCCCAAAGATGCGTCCGTTTGGGTGTTGATAGTCCAGAGAAGTTGGCATTTTATCACATTAATAAATATAAGACCATGCGGGTACAGCTACATCAAGATTACGCTAAAATAAGTAATTTAGTAAACACCGATAGGACTGAGTCTTTCTCCGAGATTCTAAGTGGTGTAAACGTTGCCATTAAGTTAGGATGTAAATGATAAAGAAAAGGGAATAATAAGGTTTTAGAATGAAGTATTTGAATCTTGCATATGATATTAACAATTTGCAGGATATTCACGCCAGAAATTACGGCAATTTGTCACGATAACTGTTTTAGGCAAGATTAGCTAAAATATCTCGACAGGATTAGGAAAATATGAAGTTTACAGAAGAAAAACTTGAGGGAGTTATGAACAATTACTATGTTGAGATAATTGATGTGTCTTTCACTTTGCCAATTTCATTGTTTGGTGTGGTTGAAAGTACGGAGGAAATTTGACAATGTATGCAAAATGGAGAAAAGGTTCAAATCCAGAAAGAGTTTTGGATATATTCAATTCGATTGAAAGAGTCATTACTTCTGATGAAATAAAATTTCAAGGAAGTAATGTGTTTTCTCTTATTAATGATGAGAATTTTTCGCTTTTAGCCAATGATATTGAATTTAAATCATATATATCATGTCCTATGCAAAAAAACTTGCTTCAAATGGCGTTCTGGACTTCAGCAGAATCGCATTGGCCTATCACAAAAGAAATATATTAAAGAGCTTCAGAATCATGTTAAAATTTACCTGCTAGCTCCAGAACAGGAGTTCATTGTATATAAACACGTACAACTATCATTAGAACAGAAAATTAATCAAGCAACAGTCAATAAACTAAAATTTATCTTCTTAAAAAAAGAAACAAAATATCATTGTAAGAAATTTGCTACAGCATTTGTTCCGCCTTATGAAGATCTTTTAGGTTTTACTTTTCCTGAAAAATATAGGTTAGTGAAAGTAAAAGTAAAAGCAAAAAATATAGAGGAAGCATATCTACAGGCAAATAATAACTTTAATTTGCTTCTTGGAATATGGAATTTTTCTTTTCTAACAAAGAAACAAATATTTGGTACCAGAGTTAATCCCCTCGCTAAAATTTTACCAGGACAGTTAACATATAGTGCAAATGAAAAAGTAGAAATACATGCTGTATTCAATTATGATGTTAGTCTCCGAGGTGAAGGATGGATGACTACGTTTTCAGATGATGAGTGGAATAAAGTAAAACAAAAACAAAGAGAAATATTTGGTAGGCTTAATGTAATAGGTAAAAGATGTCCAAAGATGAAGCAATTTATAGAAAATCAGATTATTGATTTCAATATTGCAATATCAACTTTGGCTCCAGAGTTGTGTTTAGTCAGGTTATGGGGCGTTTTTCAACATATAGCATGTGTTAGTTCTGGGGCAAACCACGATGTAATCATAGAACGCCTGTCTAGTTTATATGAGAACCACGAAGACGTGAAATATAAGTTAAAGTATGTAAAAACAGGGCGAAACATCATATCTCATGGCGAATCATGGAATAATGGAGAAATCAGTGCGATAGATTTGCTTGTTCGTTATTTTTATGACATTTTAAGAATACTTTTAAATGTTGGAGAGTTTTTGAAGGATAAGCAAGAATGGGAGCAATATCTTCTGTGTCAAAAAGATTACAAAAATTTACAAAATAAGATCATTAAGTATGGGTTTGATAAGGGAGTTTATAAGAAAAACAATGCAGTTCTTGAAATAGCAAAAGAATTTAGAGAAAATAATAGGAAAGAAGATTTGTCCAAATCTTCAAAAGATGCGTTATCAGCTTTCAGCATAAGTAGGAAAAGAGAAACTAATGAATAAATTTACAGAAGAAAAACTCCAGTATAAGACCTAGAGAAAAAGCTGTTTTAAAAGCTGGTGAAAACAAGAAAAGAAAATTCAAATAAAATGTCCGGTTTTTTTGCAAAAAAACAGGACAATTTGGTGGTGGAATGAGGGAGATCACAAGAGAGATGCGATAAATTGGAAAAGAGATGCGATAAATCATAAGAGAGACGTCATAAATGTCGTCTGTACGGCGTGATGCAGGGATTTTGATGTGTGTTTTTTGCAATGTAGCAATGCGGAAATGGCATTATGATTTTATGATGGGAATAGGGGGGGGGGCGTAGATCGGGATGGGGCCTCGTAGAGACGACATTTATGACGTCTCTCTTGACGCGATAAATCACGTCTGTACGGGTGATGCAGGATTTTAGATGTGTATTGTTTGCAATGTGAAAATGGCATTATGAATTTATGATGGGGAATCGGGGCGAAGGAAAAAATGAGTGAGTTGTATAAAAATAAATATCGGGTGGAATCGGCTCGTTGGAAGAATTGGGATTATTCTTCTGATGGTTCGTATTTCATCACAATATGCACCAAAAATCGGCAAAATTGGTTTGGTGAATCGCCCCCCGTAGAGACGACATTTATGACGTCTCCTTCTTATTCATTAAAATTGTCACCAATTGGAAAATTGACAGAAAAGTTCTGGCATGAAATTCCAGAAAGATATCCCGGAATAAAATTGGGCGAATTTGTTGTGATGCCAAATCATGTGCATTTAATTTTGATTATACAGAGAGACGCGATAAATCGGAAGAGAGACGCGATAAATCTCGTCTGTACGGGGGATTCTCGTAGAGACGACATTTATGACGTCTCTCTTTCGACGGTGGGCGAGATCATCAGGTGGTATAAGGGCAGGATTACGTTTGAGGCAAGGAAAATTGATAAAAATTTTGAATGGTTGTCCAGATTTTGGGATAGGGTTATTAGGGATCAGGAAGAATTTGATAATACGAGTGAATATATAAAAATGAATCCATGGAAATGCGTGATGGATTTTGATTTGACAGATGAAAAAGATATTTCTGATGATTTGAGATTGCGAGGTATGGGGAATCCCGGGTTATGGAGCGACAAAAAGCTTGGGGTGCTTTGTTCGAGAAATGCGCCAAGGGTGGAGAGTATTCCGGATGCGGAGGTATATTTTGGTGGATTTCATTCGCCGATGGAGAAGGAGGTTTTGGTGCGGTTGCTTGAGCTGAAAAAGCCTATCGTGTATTGTCCTGCATGGGGATTGGATAGCAGATTGTCGCCAGAAATGATTGATGCATTAAATGGTAATCGAATGTTGATTTTGGAAATGCATAATGTTGATGGTGATTTGGCGGCAGCGGAAGAGCGGAATCGTTTTGTCATTAAAAAGGCAGATGATTTATGGGTTCCGTATGTGAGCCCGGGTGGAATGTTAAGCCGGTTGATAAGAGAGACGCGATAAATCACGTCTGTACGGTGAATCAAAAATATGGGAGATAATTGATGAATAAATTTACAGAGGCAGACTTGGAAGAAGCGATATCCAATTGATTTTGACTTTGATATTGGCGGAGAAAATGATAATATTGTTTAAATTATACGCCCCCGGCTCCCTGAAGAGGGAGATCAGAGATATATAAGAGTGAGGGTGCAATCTTTGATAGCTTAGAGGTTTACAAAGTAAAAGAGTGAAAATATGAGTGAGAAAGAAAATCAGGATATTCAAAAGAATCCACACTACCTGAAATTGTTTGCGGATGTCAAGGAGCGGGTGCGGACGGCTCAATATGCGGCATTGAAAACAGTAAACAAAGAGCTGATTGGTTTGTATTGGGATATTGGAAGATTGATTATCCAAAGGCAGGCAGGAAAAAGTTGGGGTAAGGCAATTGTCCAACAACTGGCTGGAGATTTACAAAAGGAATTGCCGGGGGTTCGCGGTTTTTCAGCTTCAAATTTATGGAGAATGAAGGCATTTTATGACACTTATCAAGGTGTTGAAAAACTCGCACCACTTGTGCGAGAAATTGGCTGGAGTCATAATATTGTCATCATGGAGAGATGT
>Ga0307987_1001395_pt1 | contig 13244 bp, 13 predicted proteins | sample EllFjometagen181_FD_203157 | JGI IMG/M metagenome (GOLD analysis project Ga0307987, IMG submission 203157) | Marine microbial communities from Ellis Fjord, Antarctic Ocean - #181 | ecosystem: Environmental > Aquatic > Marine > Unclassified | place: Southern Ocean | collected 2014-10-08
GATGGAAAAATATCTAGTGTATCCCCTCTTACGCGAAATGTTCCGCGCTCCGGTTCATAGTCATTGCGATTATACTGTATATCAACTAACTTATTCATTATCTCATCACGGTCACACAGATCCCCCACGGAAAAGCGAACAGCCATATCCATATAGTCTTCAGGAGACCCCAAACCATAAATACATGATACCGATGCAATAATAATAACATCGTCACGGCACAATAGTGAATTTGTTGCGGCAAGTCTTAGTTTTTCAATCTCTTGATTAATTGATGAATCTTTTTCTATATATGTATCGGTCTGGGGAATATATGCTTCAGGCTGATAATAGTCATAATAACTAACAAAATATTCAACTGAGTTATTAGGAAAAAAACTTTTCAACTCAGCATATAGCTGAGCTGCCAATGTCTTGTTGTGGGAAATGACGAGTGCTGGTTTACCATATTTTGCAATTACATTTGCAATTGAAAATGTTTTACCCGATCCGGTTACCCCTTGAAGTGTTTGGTATGGCTTTCCATCTTGAAGTCCTTTATACAGGGCTTCAATAGCATCAGGTTGATCACCTGTAGGCTCAAATGGTATTTCTATGTCGTATGGGGAACTCATACCAGAAACATTTGTTCAAGAGACTTTCGTGCATTTGCTTTTTCAAGTGAATTGACTCGTATAATATTCTCCGATGGCCAATAATTTAAAAGATGCACCATACTCTCGACTGTTGTAACCCTCATACCTTTACAATATGATGGAGTGAGATTATAAACATTCAGCTTACCTTTATATTGTTCTGCCATACGGTTAACCAAATTGCTCTCGGTACCGATAATTACATCAGAACCCTCTTTAATCTTCTCCAGCATGTTGATTATCTCTGTTGTAGAACCATGAGCATCACAAAGCCTTGTTACTTCTTTGGGTGTCTCTGGGTGAACAATTATAGTCCCATTAGGATATTGCTTGCGAGCCCTTTCAACATCTGAAACCTTAAAATCATTGTGAACACAGCAAAATCCCTTCCAAGCAATCAACTTGGCTTCTTGAAGATCTTCAACGGTTAAACCACCATTCTTAAGCCTAGGATTATAAAGCTTCATCTCTGAATCCAGTACCCCCATATCATGACATATGTTCGTCCCTAAATGTTCATCCGGCAAAAAAAGAACTTTCTTGCCCTGATCAAACACCCATTCAAGCATCTTTCTGGCATTACCTGACGTGCATGTTGCTCCATCATATTCTCCACATACAGCTTTGACTTCTACAGTACTGTTTACATAAACAAGAGGAACAACAACATCTCCTAGTACTGCCTGCAAAGAGATCATAGCATCACGAACTTGAGCACCCGTCGCCATTAGAGCCATCGGGCAACCCGCTGAAACATCTGGCATATACACATCCTGTTCGTCACTTGTTAATGTGTCAGCCGATTCAGCCATAAACTTTACTCCACAAAATACAATTCTTTCTGCTTCGGTACATTCGGCTGCAGTTTTTGATAAAGCTAATGAATCTCCTACAAAATCACAATATTGCAACACATCAGAATGCTGATAATGATGTCCAAGTATAACAAGTTTTTTTCCAAATTCCCTTTTTATTTCTTCTATAGTTTTCATTATGGTGTTTCTATAAATTAGATGGTTTAAAATATATTCTTATATAATATCAGGTTCTGTAAAAAGTTTTATCCTCTCGTAAGAGCTATTCTTTTTAGTTCTAAGTCCTATGGTCTAAGTTTTCGAAGACACTGCCGTGAGCAGGTATAAGCTCTGCTTATTTTATAAACCTAGGGCGTTGCCATAGGCTATTATATTACGGGCTGTCAGCCCTTTTTTGTCATCAGAGACGATGACCCTCCCGCTTGAAACTCTGATTTAACTGTTAACCTGCAATATTCATGTAGGAGGAGCACTTGCAACGAAGATCATCGCGTTACTTTTTCCGTCAATAATTACTTGCTGTCACGCAGGTGACTCACCGTTACAGATTATGACGATGAGGACATATTAGCTCCTCCCCTGTTTAGGGGAGGTGTCCGAGCCTGCGAGGACGGAGGGGTTCCTGCTCCCAGCCTTACAAAACAACAATGATTTGCAAGTTTTTTAGGTAGCATAACGTCTTACCTAAAGCCTCTCTTAAGCTTCGCTACGAGTCCAACTTGTAGGCGTCTTAACCTGCAAGTTGGAAGCGTGCGTCACATAAATATCGCAGAAGGCATTCCTAACCTCGTAGAGCAACTTAGACCTTAGACCATAGACCTTAGAACTTTATCTGAAGCATTCGACCATTCGTAATTTGTCATTCGTAATTCGTAATTAATTTAGCCTACCCAACCATCTAAATAATTATTATTTATTTTGATTGAGGAGCAAGAGGTGCTGCAAGGTGACCATTAAAGAATTCTATAATGTGCCCTTTTTCAACCAACCATGAAAGCGATGCCACAACCGATTTTATCTCATCTTCACTAGGCTGCAGAGCTTCAAATAGTTTCTTTCGTGTACAACCAGGATTATCGTTAAGATAAGCTAAAACTTTAGCAATATCTTCAACTGTATTCTCAGGAGGGAGATAATCAGGAATAATTGCTGAAATAAATTGCTCTTTTAATCCTGCCTTAAAGGCATAAAGATGCATATGTTTAAAAGCTGCTCTTAAAGCAAATGAAAGATATTTCGGCATCTTTGATTCTCTTTGCCAACGATTTCTAATACGCACTTTCAAACCTCTATCCTGCAAATTCTTTGCAGTTATGCCGGAAATGATAACTCTATTTGTTTTGAGAATCTGTTTTTCAGCAACGACATCATTCATATATGCGTTAGCCTCCATCCATGTAAATTCTTTGTCATCATTGCTGTTTTTTAATTTATAAACAGTAACAGTTCGACATTCTTCTTTCCACTGATTAATATCCTCCTCATCATGGCTAACTTCAATAGTCTGAGAATACTCTTCAAAAGGCATATCGCTAAATCTTGAATTATACACATGCATAAGTTTGTCATGGTAAGTATGATGATTGGTCGGTCCAAGAAGCTTTCCCGAAAGAACACATTTTGCCACGCAGACAAAGTTTCCTGTTGGAGCATCTGCAGAATCTTTTATCTCTTTGTCGAAAAATTCATCAAAATGTTTTTCCGGGAGATGTGCGAGCACTTTTGAGTAATCAGTAGATGTTACTCCACATAGTTTACATTGAAATAGATTTACTGACGGTATTTCCGGATCATCAGATTTTCTCGCCTGTACTTTTACAGAGTGAAATTCAGGGTCAGAAAGAAAAAATGCAGCAAGATCAATTAATGGATATGCTCTTTTAGTTCCCTTTATTTTCTTGACTACCGCAACAAGATGACGTTGCTCCGGTAAAAATGACACTTCGACACTGGGTAATTCCACAAATTCTGAAACACTTTTATTTACATATGCAGGCTTGCGAAAAGGTTTATCATTTTTTTTGAAATCACTCTTGTTAAAACTTCGCTGAACATGCTTTTTCTCTTCTGTACCACGGTCTTCATATTGATTTTGAGCAGGCGGTTTTCTAGCCCAGTCTGGTACAAAATTTAAATCAAGTATTAAATCCTTATCTAGTGAATTCTGATCAGCCATAAAATATTTTCCCATTTTTATATTTTAGTTAGTTTAACAAAACAGTAATTAAACATATGCCATCGTTCTATTAAATAAGCATGCATAAAACCCTGAATCTCCTAGGAATATTTAAATATTCAATCATTCCTACTTACAATTTTTCCATTATAGTACTGTAAAGCAATAAAATCAACATTTTTTGAATCATAATCAAAAAAAAGTTGTATTTTATATGTTTCTATATTATATTGAATAAAATAAATTATATATAAGACTTATGATTACAGATAGTTGTGCATTCCTAAGAGGTTGACACTAAGTATTTTAAATTAACTTAATAGAAAAAAAGGATATTAATGAGAGCGCACATATTAACTCTATTTAAAAAACTAACCAAATGGTCATCTAACAATCGTTTTTTCTATTTTGTTAACTCCTTTATATTATTGATTATGATTCTTCCCTTTGTAAGTAACTTAGAGAGTAAACCCCTAATAACAACTATACTGGTATCTATATGGATTATTGTTGGAATATTTTCATCAGAGTTATCAAGCGAAAGAATAAAGATTGAAAGAATTTTAGGTATAATAACTCTTGTATCTGACTGGACATTCTACTTTTGTCCTCATATGAAATGGACTTATATTTTTTCAGTTATAGTAACTTGTCTATTCTTTGGATCCATTATAATTGGTTCAATAAAAAGTCTAATGAAATCTGAAAAAATTTCTATAAACTTAGTATCTGCGGCAATAACAGTATATATAATGATTGGTTTTCTTGGTGCAATGATATGTCGAGCCATGCAAATAGTAAATCCAAACTCTTTTTTCCTTGCAGATATGAAAGCCGACATGGCAACATTTTTATATTTTAGTTTTATCACAATTACAACAGTAGGGTACGGAGATCTATTGCCCAAGACTGTACCTGCTCAATTTCTAGCAATGTACTTAGCTATAATAGGACAGTTATATCTGGCTGTAGTTATGTCAATAATCATAGGTAAATACCTACATGCCAAACATTCAATAAACACAGAAGTTATAACACCCGATGACCAAAATCAAACTTATACAGACAGAGACTAATAAAATAGTTGCAGAAAATTTAAAGGTTGCCACGGGGCTCTTCTCTCGAGCCATAGGGCTACTTGGTAGAAAGTCTATAAGTGATGACTTCGGAATGATGTTTCCAAAATGCAGGTCAATTCACACTCACTTTATGTTGTTCTCAATAGATATAGTATTTACAAACAAACAAAACTGTATAACAGAACTATACCCAAACCTAAAACCATGGAAAATTCTAATTGCGACTAAAAAAGAGTCATGCAACATAATTGAATTGCCAACAGGGAAAATAGAGAGATTGAACCTAACAATAGGTAGCCAACTTGAGCTAAAGTAAAACTTAATGTTTATGGCTCTGTCAAGGTTTGTGTGGGTAATAATAGCCCCAACGAGGCGACATCTCTACGAGATTCACTTGTTGTTGTTGGATGTTGAACAGAAAGCCCTAAAGTAATAGGATACCAAAAACAGCACCAATTAAAAGAAAAACTAATGGGTGCCACTTGTATTTAATATTCAGACCTATCAGCCCCAGAAAAAGACCTGTTTTTAGAATCAGAGCACAGTTAATAGGATTAGGAGTAGCCATATTCCATACTGAATTATTGAAAATAGTAATTACAACAGTTGCAATCAACGCACTGACAGCCGCTCTAAGCGTCATTAATATATCTTGAACAATCTTGATCTTCTCAATATGTAACATAAAGTTGGAGACCACCAAAGCAATAATAAAACACGGGGCAACCATTCCAGATGTTGCCACAACAGACCCACCAATTCCTGCAACTTTATATCCACAGTAAGTTGCCATATTTAAACCTATCGGACCGGGGGTTGATTGGGCAATTGCAAACATAGAAAAGAATTCATTTTCTGTTATTAACCCAGTTCCAATCATTGCCTCCTGAAGCAGCGGTAATGCAGCAAGCCCTCCGCCTATTGTAAACAAACCTATTTTAAAGAAAACAAAAAAGAGATTAATCATCTGTATCTCCTTTTGCTTTATGTTTTATCCAGCCTGTAAACCAATATGATGAGCCGGCAAGTATTGATAATAACACAATATAGATTGGAGAAACCTTAAAAAACAATATAGCCACAAGAACAGCGATACAAACTAAAACTGTAAAAATGTTTTTTATACTTTTTTTAATCAATCCATAGGCGATTACCGATAGTAATGAGGCAACAGCAATACGAATTCCTAATAAAGCTTTCTGCACATAAACATACTGACTGAATTGATTAAAAAACATTGCTATAACTATAATGATTAGAAGAGACGGAAGTACAATCCCACATACCGCAAAAAGGGCACCAAGGAAACCGCGTCTTCTAAAACCAATAAAAGTAGCAACATTAACAGCAATAATACCTGGCAATGACTGAGATATTGCATAGTAGTTAAGTATTTCATCATCCGTAACCCAGCCATACTTTTCAATAAGCTCACGACGGAACATTGGCAGCATTGCATAGCCACCACCTGTAGTGCAAATACTTATCTTAAAAAAAACAAGAAAAAGTTGTAATAATTCTTTTATCATATTTGATTTTCAATGAAAGCTAAGACCTCTGTAATATTTTCTAAAACAGGCTTACCAGTATTTAAGAGTCTATCTCTAGACTGATATCCCCCTTCAATGAGAACGCAATCTATCCCAAGTGCATCCGATACTTCAACATCATGAATAGTATCCCCCACCATTAAGCAATCTTTTAAATCACAATTTAATGATTTCAACATCTCAAGACCAACATCAACTTTTGAATGTGCATAAATGTTATCAAGTCCCGTGACACTAATTAAAAAATCATTAAGTTTATGCTTTTTTACAAGTTTATCAAGCATCCCAGTTTCACATGCAGAAAGAATATGCATATCAACATCATATCCCGATAATCTTTCAAAAGTCTCAAATGTATTAATATGTAACTCAGCCTCCATGGTTTTATCCTTATAGATGTCAATAAAAGATTGAGCAACATCTTCCCAAACAACTTTTGAAAAATCAAACCCTAATACTTTATAATACTCTTTTACAGGAAAGCCAAAGACCTCCATATACCTTTCTTCATCCAGTTGCGACAGCCCATGTTCCCGCAAAACAACATTCATTGCATAAATACATGCAAAAGCATCATTAAGCAAGGTTCCGTTCCAATCCCAAATTATATTCTTGTACCCTATATTCATAATCTAACTTCCAACATATATTCTAAAAAACAGTACATTATTAACACAAAAAAGTGTGCCAAAAACAACTAGCCAATAATTCATAAGTCCTTAATACAAAACTAATAATAAAATTTAACTTAATATTTAAGCAAAAACGAACAAGCATCCAGAAACACCTACGTTCAAACAACTTACACAGAAAAACAACAATATGAATAATACAAAAAAAATGTTTAAAAAAATTGTAATACAAAATTAAAGAGTTTTAATTGAGTAATAAAATATCGATTAGCTTAGAAATAATGCAAAGTTATTAACAAGTTGTTTACAACAAGGATGTCAATAATATTTCTTGACAAATCTAACTCATTGGTTATTAGGTCTTTTGCGATTTCTTCTTAAATATTTTTTTAAAGAATCTACAAATTTTCTGCCATAAAGTAGGCGTTTTTAGTTTCTCAAATCTAGAATATCCATCTAGCAGTTCCAAAGGAGAAAAATCTTTTCTATATACATTCTCACTCAGCTCAATTTCAAGGAGATCTTCTTCAGAAACGTTATTTAGTACAATAACTTCAACTTCTTTCCAACCAAGTTTTGTTACAGCCTGCAAACGACGATGTCCTGCAACCAATTGAAACTCATCGCTAACAACAATTGGAGAGATAAGTCCATGCTTTTCCAGACTATCCATTAAAGGAACCAAGTCTCCCATCTCTTTTCTTACTCTATCACTAATTGTAATATCAGAAATATTTACTTTCATCATATACCTTTCATAAATTAAAATCTTTTTATTGCCACAGGACAAATACCCTAATAGGAAATACTGCAACACACACATCTGTTTTAGTTTCTAACTCATTTTGATAACATAACAAAAACAAAACAAAAATGCCATAGTAAAATCTTTTCAAATTTCATAGACCTTTGATTTTACGGTTGATGGCTCTTTTTTCTCTTAGCCACAGATTCACACAGATTTACACAGATAAATATATTTTGTATTCATTACTGACACCAATCATAAATTATTGTCTTTTTTTCTTTGAAAATAGCATAAATGTGATATAATAATATTCATAGAACATATTTACTATAGGAGACTTAAAATGCATACAGATAACATAGGGCGGCATAGCCGCAACCAAAAGAAATTTATCGACAGAATCATTTTAATGACAGAATCATTTTAGAAAGAGATTCACGGATGTTTTTTTGAAAGCATTCCAACAAGTTGGAACAACGGTCTTTTTATAATTGCTCTTATGAAAATAAATTTTCAACAAGCATTATCAAAAATCCCTGTTCGATTATATCGAGTTGCTTAAAAAAACAGGAACCCTGGGAGCGATAATGTCCTCATTATCATGAAAAGTTGACAGGTGTGAAATTAACTTGTAAGCTATTGACAAATATATTGTTAGAAATATTTATAATAATAATCGACCATAAAAAACAAGAAAATGAAGGGTTGTAGTATAAATAAACTTCAAAAAATCATTAATGATAGTTCAAATATTGTCTTTTTTGGTGGTGCTGGTGTGTCAACAGAGAGTGGTATTCCTGATTTCAGAAGTCAAGACGGATTATATCGTCAACAATGGAATTACCAACCTGAGAAAATTATTAGTCATAGTTTTTTTTTAAGTAATCCCAAAGACTTTTATCGTTTTTATACCCAGAAAATGATTGCTCTAGATGCCAAACCAAACAAGGCTCATTTAAAACTTGCTGAACTTGAAAAGGCTGGAAAGCTAAAAAGTATTGTTACTCAAAATATTGATGGATTACATCAAAAAGCAGGAAACAAAAAAGTTTGGGAACTTCATGGCTCTGTTCTTAGAAATTATTGCCAGAAATGTGGTGCCTTTTATAATGCAGAAGATATTATTGAAATGTGCAAATGTGGTGGTTCTCTCACAAATCAACCTGGCATTAATGCAAACTGTGAACTTCCAATTTGCAATCATAAACTTGGTTCTCAAATTTGTGGTGGTATGATTAAGCCTGATGTTGTTCTCTATCAAGAAGGATTAGATGACAGTATTGTTCAAGGTGCGTTACAAGATATTTCAAAAGCTGATACTTTGATTGTTGGAGGAACGTCGTTGATTGTTTATCCTGCTGCTGGACTTATAAATTATTTTAGAGGTTCAAACCTTGTGTTAATCAACAAGAGTGAAACTAATGCTGATAATAAAGCCAACTTAGTTATACACGATAGCATTGGCAAAGTCTTTGACAAAATTATAGTATAGGTCTGAAAAAAAACAAGGTTGCGTTACTTTGTGGGCATTTACACTTGATCTGCAAGTTTTTTTATCCTAAGAGATATCCGCAAAAAACGTGACAGAGGCAAATTAATATTGAATAATACTGTTACCAATTGTCTCTCTAAGAATAGAATTCAAAGGAACTGAGTCGTCCGGTGCAACAAAAAAGTTGTCAAGAAAGTTTAATAATCTTAGAGCTTCACCATAAACTTCTGAACTTGGTTTAATAGTTCTTAACAATGGAACTGCAAAACGCTTCAAAATACTTAATTCATAGTCAAGAGATGAATTAAACATAACATCTGCCTCTTCTTGGAATGGATATATCCACTTCTTTTCACCTCTCTTAACACTAGCCCATATTTCCAAAGTTTTAACAGGTGGGTGATTTCTAAAATTGTTATCTCTAACCATTCTTCTTATCAACCTGTTGTCTGTGGTAGAAATTCTATTGTTATTATCCAAATTAATTTGAGTTAAAGAAGAGATATATATTTTATATATAGATTGGCTATCTAGAGATTTTGTTAATCTAGGATTCAAACCATGAATACCCTCAATAATCACAATCTGATCATTGTTAAGGCTTAACTTATCGCCTCTATATTCCCGTGCTTTTGAATTAAAATTAAAGATAGGCAATTCAACTTCATTTCCATTACATATTTCACTGATATGTTCATTAAAAAGAGGCAAATCCACAGCCTCAAGGTGTTCATAATCCGGCTTTCCATCAAAACCAATTGGATTTCTTTTATCACCAACAAAGTAGTTGTCGGTTGACATTGTAAAAGCAGTTATACCCAAAGCATGAAGATGGGTCTTAAGTCGTGTTGCAAAAGTTGTCTTTCCCGATGAGGAAGGTCCGGCTATTGTTACAAACCTAATTGACTGACTTTTTTTGGCAATCTTATATGCAATATTTGAGAGTTGCTGTTCATGAAAAGCCTCACATGTCAAAACAAAATCGATAAGCTTTTTATCCTGAACTATCTTATTAAGGTCACCAACGTTGGAAACATGAATAGTTTTGCCCCACTTCGCTCGTTTTTCAAAAACCTTGAAAAGCTTTGGTTGCTGTTTTATTTTGGGCAGCACATTATGATTGGTCCGAAGAGGAATTGAAATAAGAAAACCATAAGACTGTTTATATAATTTAAAAAGATGAATAACTCCCATGTTAATAGCAATTGGATAGTGAGCTAGATCAAGATATTTTCCACTATTATAAGTCTTAAAATAAGCCATATTTCTAAACTCAAGCAAATTAAGTTTATCTTCTAAACCCAACTCTCGAAGTTTTTCAATCCCCGTTGTATACGCAACACACTCTGAATCAATCGGTTCACAGTTCTCAACAAACAGGTTAACTCTTTGACAAATTGCCTGCACATCATCATCAGACAAAACAATACTATTACCATCTTTATCAAAACAACGGGCATATAAACTTCCGCTAGATGCCGAATGCTCAATTCTAAATTTATAATTGGGAAAAAGTTCAAAGACAGCACGAGAAACCGCAAAGTTAACAGTGTTGCCATAAATTCTCCAGCCATGATGTGAACTCATAGAAAGCCAGCTAATGTTACAATTTCCAACAATCTCATAGTCAAGAGATTTGGGTTCATTATTTACCAATCCTGCAATAACAGGCAAGTCATCCACAATAGAATTAGTCGGCAACATATCACTTAAATGTGTATATTTCTTTACTATTTGGGAAGAACCATTATCAAATTTTACTGTAATATCACTCATAATCTTATTTTCATTTTAGGGCAACAGATATGCCCCCTGCAATACCCTAATCCAATACCCATCTTTTATTAAACCAAAACCATTGTTCTGGATTCTCAAGAATGGCCTGTTCAATACTCTTCATTACATCTTTTAAGATTCTTTCAACAACTTCAGGTGAATTTTCTTCTCCGGGAAATATTGGTTCCATTAGTTGAATGCTATGCTGCATCCACCCCTTACGTAAAATCACACATGGAAAAACGGGAACATTACATTCAATAGAAAAGCGAGGAACACCTCTTCCAAAATTAGCAGTTCCCCCTAGAAAATCAACAGACACACCTTTGATACGGGATCTAACATCCGGAAGAACAGCTAAGACCTTTCCTCCCTTAACAGCACGAATAACTCCGCTCATCTCGCCTGTGCCCCTAAAATAGGTTTTAATACCTATCTTAGCATTCAAATCTTTCTCCGCTTTATTAAACAGTGGATTTCTCTGAACACCAGCAATTGCACAGAGTTCAAGACCATCATTTGCTGCAGCTGCAGCCGCAACAAACCAACCTCCCATATGCGGCAAAGCAAGGATTGCACCTCCTCCTCCAGGCATACAGTCTTTCATATGCTTAACGGCTAATGTAACATCACAATGTTTTTTAAGCCATTTGTCAGAAACTCCATTAAGTTTCGGTAATTCCATACAGTTGAAAATGAAATTTCGGAAAGCTAGCCAGGCAATTTTGTTTATCTCTTTGTCTGTATACTTGTCGCCAAAAACACTCTTAATACGTTTATGAGATTCTTTAACACCAATTCTAAACACATAATATGCAATAAAGGCTACAAACCAGCCAAAACACAACACAAGTCGCCAAGGTAATATAACAAAAAGAACAAGAACAAATTTGATTCCCATATATTCTAAAATATACCTAGGCTTATACTTTAACGCCATAATTTAGGTTTCCTAACAGATAATCTACTTATCTAAAACGCTCTTTCAGTCTAAGTAAATCAATCATATGACTCTTCTCTTCCTGAACAATACGATTAATTCTCTTATAATCCTCACCTTCCAAAGCTCCTGTAAGTCCCATAAAAAAGATAATAGCATCCTTTTCTCTTCCAATAGCAAAATCAATTGCATTAAGAAAAGTCATATTCTCCCAATTTTCTTTATTATGCTCTAAAGTGAAAACAAACTCTGTAGCCAAAACCTTAATATAGGCTTCTGTCGTTTCGTCCATCTCAATTTTAGCCATACTAGATGTAGCAATCTCAGTAAAAACTTTTTCGTGTTCTAATTCCTGTTCCGCCAACTCTTCTAGAAACTCTCTGGCTGCTGAATCAGAAACAGAAGAAGCCACCTTCTTATAGAAAGCAGCTCCATTCTTTTCTAACTGAACAGCAATAACAAAAGCTTCACCTATGTTAAAACGCTTATCCATTATTTTTGTTACCAATTCTCACCTAAGATTTCAAAATGTGCCTGTGGATGTGCACAAGCTGGGCAAACTTTTGGTGCTTCTTCAGCTTCATGAATATAGCCACAATTACGACAACGCCAAATAATCATACCATTACGTTTAAATACCTTACCATCATCAATATTTGCCTTTAACTCATTATAACGCTTTTCATGTTGCTTTTCTGCAATAGCAATTGACTTAAAAATTATACCAATTGCAGCAAATCCTTCTGCTTCAGCAGTTTTTGCAAATTCAGGATACATCTCTGTCCATTCAAAATTCTCTCCACCAGCAGATTCTGCAAGATTTTCAGAAGTTGTACCAACTACTCCCGCAGGGAAAGAAGCTGTAATTTCTACTTCTCCACCCTTTAAAAGGTTAAAAAGTCTTTTAGCATGTTCTTTTTCCTGATTTGCTGTTTCTGTAAAAATATCAGAAATCTGAACAAGTCCCTCTTTTTTTGCTTTGCTAGCAAAATATGTATATCTATTTCTTGCCTGTGATTCACCAGCAAAAGCTGTTAGAAGATTCTTCTCTGTCTGTGATCCTTTAAGTTCCATGATCATTTACCTTTCTTAATTAATATTAAAAATATCATTCTCTAATCGAATGATAGCATTACGAAAATTATTTTAATTATACACTCTTTAATCATTTTTTCAATCAAAAAATAAGAAATGTTATACTCAACCTTAATTTTTCGGTTGAATGATGTTTTCAGACATTATAAAATTAGCCACGGATTAACTTAGCGCGGACGAGCCGCAACCAAAAGAGTTTTTGCAGAATGATTTACAGCAGAATGATTAAGAAGAAAGAGTTATGACAAAATCATTTAAGAAAAAATTTAATGTTCGCAAGCGAGAAGATGTTTGCAGAATCATTTT
>Ga0307987_1001397_pt1 | contig 13228 bp, 8 predicted proteins | sample EllFjometagen181_FD_203157 | JGI IMG/M metagenome (GOLD analysis project Ga0307987, IMG submission 203157) | Marine microbial communities from Ellis Fjord, Antarctic Ocean - #181 | ecosystem: Environmental > Aquatic > Marine > Unclassified | place: Southern Ocean | collected 2014-10-08
CCCGATGAAAAAAACGGCCTGGCCCGTTATTTCGGGGTGACTGCAGATTTCCAATTTGTCAGAATAACCCCCTTGGACAGCCCGAGAAAATTGTCAAAAAAAGACCGAGAAGACATCACAAACAATCTTATGGATCTGGATATCCTGGCCAAACACATTGATCTTGCCCAATTTGAATTTACGGGATTTGCCATTGTGCGGGCCCTGGATGTAACAGAATCCGAAGTAATTTCTGCCCTTGAAAGAGATTTGATTGACCAGCACGCCATTTTTTCCTCCGACGGAATCAAACACATGGAATCCAGGCTCCAGGTATTATTCCAACGGCCGGAACTTGCGGTTGGAATCGCTGCCCTCCAGGGGGATCAGGTGATGATCATCAAAAATAACTGCAACTCCACTATCAACTGCCTCTTTTCCAACTCCCAACATATAAACCTGAACGAAGTAGAAGGATCTGTCTGGATGCAGGCGGCCAGGAACAATGCGGTCCTTAGGATACCGGATCTCGCCCAAAAGCCTGACCTGGTTCCGGTGGAACAACAGGCGGTTGCTTCCGGCATCCGCTCCATGCTGCTTTCTCCCTTATCCTACCAGGGGAAAATCATTGGGATCCTGGAAGTATTTACCACCACCCCCAATGAGCTGGGTCCCATTGATGCCATGCTCTTGCAGCAGGTCACCCCCATTTTTTGTGTGGCCCTGAAAAGGGGAATGGATGAATTGGACAAGCACGTTCAATCCATTATAAAGGAAAAATGCACGGCGGTTCACCCCTCGGTGGAATGGCGGTTTGAACGAGCGGCCATCAGCCATATGGAGCGTCTGCGCCACGGCAGCACCACCTCTCAAATGGAACCTATCATTTTCAAGGATGTGGTGCCATTTTTCGGACAGTCCGACATAAGGGGATCTTCCCTGGCCCGGAACAAGGGAATCCAGCAGGACCTGACCGAGCAACTCTCCCTTGCCCTTGGTATCATGGAAAGTGGTTCCAGGCTTCGCCCCTGGCCAATTTTGCTCGAATATAAACACCGGATCCAAAACAAAATCCAAGAAATTTCAGGTGGGGTTACCTCCAGCGACGAAAATTTAGTTTTTTCACTCCTGAACAAAGAAATAGCACCCACATTTAAGGATCTTGTGGGACTGGGAGATGATATTGCCCGGCAAATAGAGAATTACACCCATGCACTTGATCCTGTGGCTGGCATGATCTACAATAAACGCAAAGATTATGAAGAAAGCGTATCAAAGCTTAACCATGCGCTTTCAAGCTTTTTAGAACAGGAAGACAGCCTGATCCAGACAGATTTTCCCCATTATTTTGAAAAGCGCCAGACCGATGGCGTGGATTACATGATGTATATCGGCGCCGCCATGGCAAAAAGCCAGAAGCTTGCCAATTTTCACATCCAGGACATGACCCTGTGGCAATTGATCCTGGCCTGCGGCCTTGCCTGGCATACAAAAAAAATACAACCCCAGTTAAAAGTACCCCTGGATACCTGCCACCTGATTCTGATCAATCACACACCGCTCTCCATTCGATTCCGATTTGATGAAAAACGCTTTGATGTGGATGGTACCTATGATGTCCGCCAGGAAATCATAAAATCCCGCCTGGACAAAGCCCTGATAAAAGGATCAGGGGAACGGCTCACCCAACCCGAAAAGGTTGCCGTGGTGTATTCCACCCCCGCCGAGGGCAGAGAAATCAGACAGCATATTAATTTTCTCATGAGCATTGGTAAGCTTGACAATGATCTTGAAATGCTGGATATAGATGACTTACCGGATGTCCGGGGATTAAAAGCCCTCAGGGTTGGGGTAAACCTGAAATCCATGGTCAGCAATAATATCATTGAGATGAAAACAGGATAAAGTCTGCCGCCTCCCCCCCCTGCATCTGAATCTGCAGTAGTTGAAGCTGTCAGTGTTAAATTGTCAGTGTTAAATTGTGAGTGTTAAATTGTGAGGAAAAAAGAGTTTACCCATGATCGGAAAAAATAAAAAAAATGGGGTCAGAGAAATCCTTTTAATGGGGGTATTCTGGCGAATTCTCTTTATTGAAGCGGTCCTGCTCGCCTGCTCTCTTTTTTACAGATGGTTCACCGAAGATGCCGGGCCCTCTGATCTATTCTGGTATGCCATCCGAATTATCCTTCTGGTGGGAATTATCATTATCTTTATGATGGTCACCCTGAAAGAATTTCTCACAGACAAAATTATTATCCCCCTTGAATCCCTTGCAGCCGCCAACAAGGAGATCCAAAAAGATTATACCAGATCAGATGAAATAGATCTGGCAGATGATTCCCCGGATGAAATAAAAACCATAGTCACTTCAAGAGCGGCCATGCTCAAGCAGATTCTATCGGTTTCCGAAGAACGATTGCATCTGGTCAATTTTATCAAGGAAACATTTGGGCGGTATCTTTCCCAGACAGTGGTGGATGAAATCCTGGCCTCCCCGGAAGGGCACAAAATCGGAGGCACCCGAAAAGAGGTGACGGTACTGATGTCGGATCTAAGGGGATTTACCAGCCTGTCAGAGGACAGGGACCCAGAAGAGATGGTTCAATTGCTCAACCGCTACCTTGAAAAAATGTCCAAAATAATTCTAAAATACGACGGGATAATTGATGAAATCATCGGGGATGCAATTCTTGCGGTATTTGGCGCCCCAAAAAGCCATGGCGATGACCCGGAAAGGGCCATTGCCTGTGCCATTGAGATGCAAAACTGTCTGGCAATACTAAACCGGGAGGTTCTTGAATCGGGATATCCCTGCCTTGAAATGGGTATTGGTATTAATACCGGCATTGTCATTGTAGGAAATATTGGTTCCGAAGTCAGGATGAAATACGGAATCGTCGGAGATGCGGTAAACCGGGCATCCCGGATCGAATCCAACAGCATCGGCGGCCAGGTGCTCATTGGCGAATCCACCCACAGCCGGGTAAAACCCGCAACAAAGGTGATGCCAGCTCAGCATATTATGATGAAAGGCATGAAAAAACCCTTGGTTTTTTATTCAGCTTTCGCCATTGAAACCCAAGATTACAACCTCGCACTAAAAGAACCTATTTCTTCTGCTGCAAGGCTTGCCATAAGACTGCCTTTTCAGTACTGGACCATCCGGGATAAACAGGTAAGCTCCCTGCCCATCCTAGGAGAGACAATCGCAATGGATGGGAGCAACATTTATGCAACAACAGACCAACCCATTGACCTGTACACAGATATTAAACTAAACTTTAACTTCTGTGTTGAGGCCCATTGTTTTGGTGATATCTATGCCAAAAGCACCTCGACCCAAATGGAACAAAACCAGCTGTGCACAAAGTTCAGCATTACGGCCATGGGTGAAAATGACAAAACCATCATCAGAAAATGGATGAAAGAAGCATCTGTTTGATGGATTCTCCCGCCACCGCGCTCCTTTTTCTCCTTGACAAGAAAGGCAAATTGTAATTGGATGTTTTACAGCTTTTTTCTTCGACAAAGTTTTAAACCCATTACTATTTAAGGATTTTAGAATCGCCATGACGCTTTCATCTTTTTTGTATTCAGGCCTTATAGAATATCAGGGCAAAATTGCAAGGGCATTTTTAGCATTTTTCTGGGTGCTGGTATTCCTTCCCCAGCCCGGCACGGCACAGGAAAAAACACTCACGACTCCCATGGGGATATCCTTTGTCCTGGTTGAGCCGGGAACTTTCATGATGGGCAGCCCTCAAATGGAACGATTTCGAGATGCCGATGAAACCCGCCGATCCATAACGATTGAGACAGCTTTTTATCTGCAGACGACCGAAGTGACCCTGGGTCAATGGCGGGCAGTCATGGGGAAAAAATGGATAAAAAGACGGAAAGGGACCGATGATATGCCGGTCACCCAGGTCTCATATTATGATTGCCTTAAATATATTGATAAACTCAATAAAAAGGGAATGGGGGTTTACCGCCTCCCCACGGGCATGGAATGGGAGTATGCCTGCAGGGCCGGCACAACAACCGCCTACAGCTGGGGAGACGCCATAGACTGTTCCAAGGCCATGTATGGCAATAACCCCAAAAAAGATAAAGAATGCACCCTCTATTTAAAATCCATCAAGATTGCCCCCTATGGCCCGGCACCGGTCAAAACTTTTGCCCCCAATCCCTGGGGATTTTATGATATGCACGGCAATGTATGGGAATGGTGTTCCGACAGATATGCTCCCCGCAGGTCCGCCCAGGGATTCAAGGGGTATAGTCCTGTGAATTCGAATTCCCATATCAGGAGAGGGGGCAGCTGGTATAAATACGGATACTATCTTCGAAGTGCCAACCGGACCTATGCCCATCCCGGTGCAAAATTCACCACCACCGGATTCCGACTCGTCCGTGAGGCGAATTAATGCGTACAAAAATCCTAAGCCTGCTAAAAATATATGAAGAGGAACTCAGCCTCCTGCTGTGGACAATGGCCCTGCTGTTTATTATCCGTAGTTCCGGTATTATCTTGAACAACTATGCCGAGACTGCCTTTTTAAAAAGATACGGGGTTGAATACATGCCCATTGTCAATATGCTCAATGCCGTGGTCACTTTTTTTATCACGGGTGTTTTATCGGCTTTTCTAGGAAAGATGCCCGGCGCCAGGCTGCTCTCCTATGTGTTTATTATATCCGGCATCCTTGTAACCCTTATCCGGCTGCTCATCCCCTTTGGATTTGACCTGTTGTATCCATTGCTTTTCATGCTCAAAAGCCAGTTTGAACTGCTCCAGGCCCTGCTGTTCTGGAATTTATGTAATGATCTTTTCAATATGCGGCAGTCCAAACGACTGTTTCCTCTCCTGACGGCAGGCGGGGTGATCGGCCTAATCCTAGGCAGTTTCGGAACCAATTATTTTGCAACAACCTTTAACCTGGACAACCTGCTGTACCTGTATCTTGTCACCACCCTTATGGGGGCTGGTATTGTCCAGGCAATGGGACGCAGTTATTCCACCCTGATCTTTCCAGAAAAAGTTCAAAAAGAAGGAAAAATAGACAAAAAAAAACCCTCCATGATCCAGGAATTCAAGGCGGTATACCCCTTGCTAAAGGACTCGGTGCTGATCAAAATCGTGTTGGTCCTGACCTTTATGCCCAATGTGGTCATCCCCATCATGAACTATCAGTTTAATTATGCCATCAATGACCAATTTGCTTCAGAAGCTGCCATGATCCAGTTCTTTAGTTATTTTCGGGGGGGCTTGTATACCGTAAGTCTCATCATCCTGCTCTTTGTGGGCAGGATATACGGGCGATGGGGCCTGCCCGTGGCCCTGATGTTCCACCCCTTTAACTATATGATTGCTTTTTTTGCATTTCTCTTCCGGTTTGATATGTTCTCGGCCATGTATGCCAGGATGTCCACCAATATCCTGCGAACCACCATCAATATGCCGGCAAACTCTATTTTAATCGGACTTTTTCCAGAATCCTACCGGAACATGATCCGTCCTTTTTTAAGGGGGACCGTGGTGAGGATGGCCCTGTTTACAGGCTCCACCCTGATTCTGATCTCAAGCGCCTATTTTCACCCCCGGTATTTGACCCTTGTGGCCCTGCCCTTTGTGCTGGCCTGGATGGCAGCGCCCATCGTCCTGAAATCCAAATACGCCATGATCCTCAAGGATATGATTTCAAATAATCTTTTGGACATCAAGAGCCTTGACCAGGAGGAACTAGGAAGTATTTTTAACCAGGACAAGGTGTTATCGGATCTTGAAACCTCTTTTCTGGCTGCCCGGGGCGAGGATGCCATATGGTACGGCACCCTGCTGAAAAATTTTTCTCCCATAAAATTGGATACCCATATCCTCCATAATCTTAAAGAACAGGACCCGCCAACCCAACTGGCCCTGATCAAAATGATTTCTGAGAAATCCCGTGCCGCTGCCGCCAAGGAGTTAATCCGATTCCTGGATCCGGACAAGCCAGAGGTTACCATTGCCATCCTGAAACTTGTCTGCCAGAATGATATCCAGGCCATCAACCGGACGGATTTAACCTTGTATATTGAACATAACCACCCGGTTGTCAGGGGATTTGCAGCTGCCTGCCTCTATTCAAGAGACCCGGAACAGCACAGGCCCATGATTGAAACCTGGCTTGGGGCAGACGACCAAGACCTGAGAAGATCGGGTATTATAAGTGCCGGCTTGAGCAATGACCGGGAGTATGTTAACGGCCTGCTGACCATATTATCGGAAAAAAAGATTGATCCCATCATTCCGGACATTATCAGAGCCCTGTCCCGGTTAAGGGCCAGAGAATTGAATGCCGTTATTTTCGCCTACCTCGCCTATGACCGGCCCGATGTCAGAACAGCGGCCCTGGATGCCCTGGAAATCAATGATGATTTCTCGCTTAAAAAAGCCATCCTTCTTTTAGGAGACAACACCGATCCCATCCATGAATTTGCCAAGGAAAAGATACGGACCGCTGCCTTTCAAAATAACAAACTGTTGGTTGAATCCTTAGGAATGCCCAGCACCCGGATTCGAAGAGGCTTGTTTGAACTCTTGGAAACCCTTGACATTAAAGAATTTGAAATTCTGATGTTTGCCAAGAAAAGCCTGAACAAAAGCTATACCTATCTTGCCATGGAAGAAAATTTAAGTTTGCTTCCCCAGGGAAAAATGCGAAACCTTACCATTGAACATCTGCTGCAAAAAAAAGATGTGGTCCTTGAAAATATTATCCGAGTCCTTGCCATCCATGACCAGACAGGGAGGATGAAAACCGCCTGGCGGGGAATTTTTTCCCCCGACACCCGGCAAAGGGCCAATGCCATAGAGTTGCTCAGCGATATTCTGGACCGGAAAACCTTTAACGCCATGCTCCCCCTTCTTGAAAGCCCCACCCCGGCAATGGCCCTGTCAGAGGGAAAACATCTCGTAAAAATTCCCAAACTGGATCCGGAAGGGAAAACAGTTCTTTCAAATCTGCTGGCCTCTGAAGACTGGGTGGATGTCCTCATGGGCCTGAGCCTGATCAATGACGACCCCGCCCTCTATGAAGCAGGTGACATGTTGAATGAGTTGGAAAATTCAATCAATAAACATATTTCAAAGGAAGTTCAAATGATTTTAAATAAACCCAAGGAAACTTCAAATGATCCCAATAAAATTAAATCCACGGAAATATCCCTGGGGGAGAAGATACTTCTTTTAAAGGAAATTGAAATTTTTTCCGGGCTGAGTGCTGCCGAACTTGCCGCCATTGCCGCGGTAACAAAGGAACTGGATTATCCCGAAAGCAAAACCATCATCAAACAAAAAGATGTGGGGGAAACCGTGTTTCTCATCATCAAGGGCCGTGTGGAAGTAATCATGGCCCAGTCCGACGGCAAAGAAGTGATGCTGGATCATATTGGACCCGGCGGGGCCTTTGGGGAAATGGCATTGATCGATAATGCCCCCAGATCAGCCACCATAAGAACCATTGAGCCGTCCCAGTTCCTCATCCTCCACAAGCAAGAATTCAAAGAAACCGTCATGGAATTCCCCCGGATAGCGCTGCAGATCTGCTCGGTGTTAAGCCTGCGCATCCGGGATCTCCACGGTAAAATCCCAAGAAAGGTTCAATAGAAATATCGGCATGAATCAAAACAAAAGTTGCCGGTTGCCCACTCCCAAAAACAGGCCTACTTTTTTCATGTTTCCTTTTCTAACAATCGTTCAATGGTATCGGCCAGATCATCCCGGCCCTGATCTCTGAGCAGAGGGACCATGGGTCTATAAAAGGGCGGCCGCACCCTGATGGTAATATCATATTGTTCAATATCTTCCGGGGTCACCTCGTTTGCCTCAAAGGCCCGGGTCTTGTGCAGCACCCCTAAAGCGGTCAGCTCCGTCATGGTCCGGACACATTTTTCACATTTTCCACAGTTCAAACGGTCCGGGACATTAGCAAGGCAGACCCGAAAATTTTGAAATGCCACATCCCAGCCAGAGACAATTTTTATTTTTTCCAGCCGGGACAGCTCATAATCCCGGTGGCGAAGTCTCACCCCGAAACTGGAGTATTCCGGGTCCAGCAGGGGATGGGAGCCGCAGGGGTGCAAATTGGGAATATCATAGGAAGATGCGATGAACATCAGGTTTATCCTATTGCTGAAGGTATGGGCCATGGCGGCCAGAACGGCCCCAAAGAAACTGTCCAGCCACAACTCCCGCTCATCACACAAATGACGCAGATTGGTATAAACCGGAATCAATTGAGTGTCTGCATCCCTTGTAATCTTTGAAATTGCCTCCATGGCCCGGTCAAACACATGGTATTTGCTTCCCCGCTCAACCACACCGCCAATATCAAAGCCGTGGAGAAAAAAACTGTCTCGGACATACCCGGGATGGGCCTTGGGGTAATGAAGCCGGTTTAACCGAAGGGCGGCAAGGGAATCCATGCCACCAGACATAACCATACCGGCCCTGGGAGGGCTCAAAATTGATATATTCCCCCGGGGGTTTGCCTCGATCTCAATGGGGGAATACCGGCGGCCGTTTGGCCCTTTTGTCCAGTGGGACAAAATATTCATGGCAACCCCTATCCCTTCTTTGAGAAAGGGACAAATCTTCTGATCCATAAAAATCCTTCGTTCGCCCAGATGAAGACCCGGCAAAAGGCACCCCACTAAGAATGCATCCGGGTTGGCCCCAAACCCTTGGGCAAAGGCAAGGGGGGTTTTAATGTATACAGCTTGTTCAGGCCGGTTGCAGTCTTCAAAGATCACCCGGGCTGAGGCTGTTACAAAGTCAGAATCCCGGGTCAAATTAAAATCTATAATTTTCATTGGCTTTTCTTTTTTCTTTTTATCTCGCAATTTTTTTATTCAGGATGACAAAGGTCACATACTCAATAATCTCCTGGGCGATATCTGCCCCGGTTGCTGCCTCCAATCCCCTGAAACCCGGAGAATAATTCACTTCAACCACAAGGGGCCGCCCCCCTTTTTCAACGATCATGTCCACCCCGGCTATTTCAAGACGGCAGGCCCTGACGGCTTCAAGGGCCAGGTCAACCCATTCCTTTGGCGGATCAATGGCAGTTGCCCGACCATTTTGATGGATATTGGCCCGGAAATCCCCGGGCAAGGGCTCCAGGACCATGGCCCCGGCCAACCGATCACCGACCACCAACAGTCGCACGTCCTGGCGGTCTTTGGGCGGGATGAATGTTTGCACCAGCATCCCCTTCAACGGATTGAGATGGGCATCAAGAAATGATGCTGCCTGGGCCCGGGTCTCAATCTTGACCACCCCGTCTCCGCCCATGCCGTCCACCTGTTTGGCAATAACAGGAAACCCGCCCAGATGATCTACTGCTTTAAAAAAACAAGCCGCCCTGGTAATAAAACAGGTATCGGGAACTTCTATCCCGGCACCGCCAAGGGTCTGGAGGGTTATATACTGATTTTTCGCAATGGTCACCCCTTCGATACCGTTGACCAGGGGAATTTTCATTTTCACAAAATGGCGGAGCAGGACAAAGCCGTATTCCCCCATGGGCGATCCCTGCCGGGGCAAAATCACATGGGGAACTGAGCCCGGAAGGTCCATGGAAAAATTAGCGGACTGAGCAAAACCTTTGTTCCCCATGTCCATGGTACAGATAAGTTCATAGGGATTAATGAGCTGGATCTTATGACCCGAATGGATTGCAGCTTCTATAAACCGTTTGTTGGGATGAAAATCAACGCCATTGACACTCATTATTCCGATGATCATTTCCCCTGTCCCCTGCCCTTATCCACGGATTTGTCCACGGGGTTGTCCACGGGGTTGTCAATCATCTCTTCTGGCATCCATACCCCCATTTCCTTGTTTAGTTTTTCACTAAAATAGGTCAAAACTTTTTTTGTATTGTTCCGAAGCGCAATTTTCTGGGTGGCCAGATTCTCCTCGCTGATAATGGAAAACACCTTGTAATCTTTTGCCCTTTGGGTAAGCCCTTCCAATAATTTTGCACCCACCCCCATGGAACGGTACTCCGGCCTTACCGAGGTATATCCCCTTTCCACAAAATTAGAAAAATCACCCCCTGTTATCTTGTTAAGCCGTTGTATAAAGACGGCTCTGGGGTGTTTTAAACTGGAGTTTCCAATGATCACCCCGTTTTCCATGGCATACCCGATCTTATGGGCCCTCTCAAGGTTGGACCTGACATGGGTGGTGTCCACGGAGCCCCCAGCTTCCACCATTTTGCAAATTTCATCCAAAACCCCCGGGGGAAGGTCTGATGGGGATTGATAAAAAAACTGCATCTGGGTGCCAAGGAAAATAACCCCATGATTTGTCATGTCGGCCCGGATACACCCCAATGACTTCCGGGTAAATTGACCCAGGTACACCAACAGCCAGCTGGTATCTCCGAGAACTTTCCAAAAGGGGATCCCCGGCAAAGGCTGAACCCTGGCATAGTCCATGAGCCCATGGGAAATTGCCAGATTAAACGAACTCACTTGATTAAAATTTTTGTCTGTATCTTTTGTTGCGGCGCAATTTAGATCTTGAAAGGAATGGACAATGTTGGGATTGTTTACAATGAATTTTGCCGGGCTGTTTTCCCTGGACAGATCCGGCCATGATACATGATTCCAAATGCCTTGTTTGGATGCCTTCCATAATATTTTTTCACATATGTTGGTACTGTTTGTCTCCCCTTCCCAAAGGATCAGTCTGAGCCCGGCTGAAAAAAGATCCGATAATTTATTTTCATCTTCCGGAAAGGGTTCCCCCATCCGGACCTGCATACTGAAAAATACAGTGGACTGTTTTATTGAAAACCAGTGGGCCAGATGCTGGTACATCCCTTTCCGGGAAACTGCGTCTTTTGTTCCCTGAATTTTAGACTTCACGTTTTCCCCGGCCCCGGCAAACACAAATCCCTGGACCCCCAGGGAGCGAACCTGATCTTCCAGAAAGTCTGCGAGTAAAAAAGGATCTTTAAAAAAAAACGGATCAACCAGGACCACCCGTTCAGGGGTCAGGTATGGATCCAGGAAAAGCCCGTCAAAATCCGGTAAACTAGTGTGGGGATCAATCTTTGCACCATGGGTTTGGTTGAAATAATCGATCAATGGGACAAGGCTCTTTTTGCCCTGATTCCAGATGAGATGGTCAAAGTATTGGGAATGTAACCGCTCCAATTTGATGGTTGCCATTGCCAGGACCCCGACCCCGGGATATCGGGATTTAATGTAAGCGGCCATTGTCTGTGCGGCAACCGCCTGATCCTGGGAAGAAATAAAAAAGATTACGGTTCCGGGATCGTGCTGGGAAATTTTTCTTGCAAGACCTTGTTCACACAACAGGGCAAAAGGGTTCCAATCTGCCTCCCCTTTCAAACCAGCCAAAGGATCGTGGAAAATCAGGGTCAGGCAGGTGTTAATTTTATCTTTACAGCCTATAAAAAAGGGGAGGTCATAAAATTTTATTCCTGCAAGTTTATCTATATCCCCACGGGTTTCATAAACCGAGTCAATCTTGTTTTTTAAAAGATGCTCCCGGTAAAAATCAAGATTTGCATCATAATAACAGGGATTAAGTCCGCAACCAGACAGACTTCCTGCCACCACGGCGGCATCCCAACAAGGGTGTACCGGGCTTACCGCCGGTGGATGAATCAATAAAATAGCCGATGATATCATAGGACCCAATCTTTATTTAAATCTTCGGTTTGGATTGATAATGCACGATACCACTATTAGTATTCAAAGTTTAAAATGAAGTCAAGGCCAAGCGACTAAATTTGCCATGCAGTGGTTATGTTTGCCAAGACATGTCAGCTGGAATTGCCTGAAATCCATAGATATGATTTTGATGCGCTTATCCTATGGATGATTTTAACTGGACCCCTGGTCCAAAAAAAGGTATAGTCCTAAGCCAATATACAGACTAATTGTCAGGCTGCCACAAAAAAGTAAATAAATATTGACAAAATTAAGAAATGATTATAAAATTAAGAGTTTTTTGAAATTACAAAAAGTATTGAAATAATAAGGAGAGTTTAACATGTACGCAGTTATCAGAACCGGAGGAAAGCAATACAAGGTTCATGAAGAACAGATTCTAAAAGTTGAAAAACTTGAAGGTTCTGAAGGTTCTCAGATTGAATTCGATGATGTCCTCATGTATTCAGACGGTGAAATGGTTACCCTTGGAACCCCCAAACTTGAAAATGCCATCGTAAAGGCACACATCATTGAGCAGGGACGGGGTAAGAAACAACTGGTTTTCAAGTATAAACGCCGGAAAGGCTATCGGAAGATGCAAGGCCATAAACAGCATTATACAGAAATTAAAATCGAATCTATTTCAGCCTAGGAAGAGAGGATAAGATGTCACATAAAAAAGCAGCAGGTAGTACCAAAAACGGACGCGACTCCAATGCCCAGCGCAGAGGCGTTAAAAAATTCGGCGGACAAATGATTTCAGCCGGGACGATTATTGTGAGACAGGTTGGCACCAAAATCCATCCGGGCAACAATGTGGGTATGGGCAAAGACTACACCCTGTTTGCTAAAATGGACGGTGTGGTGACCTTTGAACGAAAAGGTCGCGACAAGAAAAAAGTCAGCGTTTATGTAGCGTGAAATTTGTAGATGAAGCAATCATTACCGTCACTTCCGGTAAAGGTGGACCCGGATGCATGAGTTTCCGAAGGGAACGCTACATTGAGTTTGGTGGTCCTGACGGTGGTGATGGTGGTAATGGCGGCAATGTAATTCTTAGAGTGGACCCGGGACAACGGACGCTCTATGATTATCGCCGCCAAAAATTGTTCCATGCCAAGAACGGGGCTCCCGGACTTGGCAAGCAAAAGCATGGCGGAAACGGAAATCACACCTATTTAGATCTCCCTCCCGGTACCCTGGTTTCCGATGCAGACACCCTCGAACCCATTGTTGATTTGACCCTTGAACATGCGGAATACATTATCGCCGAAGGTGGCCGGGGCGGTCAGGGAAACAAGCGGTTTGCTTCCGCCACGAACCGAGCGCCCAGGTTTTCCCAACCGGGAATTCCCGGAATCGAAAAAAAATTGAAACTGGAATTAAAGCTTCTGGCGGATGTGGGTATTGTGGGGCTTCCCAATGCAGGTAAATCCACCCTGATCTCCTCCATGTCCTCTGCCAGACCCAAAATTGCAGATTACCCGTTTACCACCCTTACCCCGACCCTGGG
>Ga0307987_1001398_pt1 | contig 13220 bp, 6 predicted proteins | sample EllFjometagen181_FD_203157 | JGI IMG/M metagenome (GOLD analysis project Ga0307987, IMG submission 203157) | Marine microbial communities from Ellis Fjord, Antarctic Ocean - #181 | ecosystem: Environmental > Aquatic > Marine > Unclassified | place: Southern Ocean | collected 2014-10-08
CTCCTGCCCTGTTTAGGGGAGGTGGCATGCGCAGCATGACGGAGGGGTAATCTTTCATTCGTCATTGGATATTCCTTGTTGGCTATTGGATATTCTCTTTGTTCTCCGTGCCTCTGCGCGAGAATTCTTTGGTTGCGGCTATGCCACCCTATGTTGTACCAGATAAAGGAAATGTTGTTTTTTCTTAGTAAAATATTGAGATTTTTGTTGTTCTTTTATGATAATGTATTTTTTTTTAAATAACAGTGATTATTATGCTTATATGAGATTTTTTCTGTTGACAAAAATAAAAATATTGCCTATCTTTCCAAACTTTAGAAGAGCTATGCCCAAATTGACTTGATAAAACATGATTCATGTAGGCTATGTGTACTTATGTTTTATATCTTTTCATTATTTCCCGAAATGAAACAAAAGTTATGCTTTAGACATTAGTAATTCTATATTATTCAAAATACAAGAACAAAATACAAAAACATACATATCGGAGGATTCAAATATGTCTATTGGTAGTTGTACGTGTGACCAAGAAGTCACAGAGGCTGAACTGATGATTCGCCTTGAAGAGGTCATCAAAGAGAACAAAGATAAGGCTGGAGGACTGATACCCGCACTCCAAATGGCTCAGACCATTTTTGGATATCTCCCTGATAATGTTGTTTACAAGATTGCTGATGGTTTTAATAAACCAATTAGTGAGCTTGCCGGTATTATTTCTTTCTATTCCTTTTTCACACGTAATCCACGTGGTAAATATCTTGTTCGTGTATGTTTAGGAACAGCCTGCTATGTTCGCGGAGGAAAAGAGGTGCTTGAGGCAATAAAAAAACGTCTTGAGATAGATGTTGGAGAGACTACAGAAGACAGACAATTTTCTCTTGAAGTTGGACGTTGTTTTGGAGCTTGTGGAATGGCACCTATAGTTATGGTTAACGATGATACTTATCAAAGAGTGAAACCAGCTCGTATTAATGAGTTCATTGCACAATTTGCAACAGATGAAGTCCATGAGGAAGAGGGAGAAACCAATGAGTAATAATATTTCTAAAATTAGTTCACCATTAGATTTAATAAAACTACGTGAAAAGTTGAGTAATAAAACAGTTGAAAATGGCGAAAAACAACAGATTCTTGTATGTTTTGGAGGAAGTTGTTTGGCATCAGGAGCAAAAGAGGTGCGAGATGCTCTTAATGCTGAACTGGAACAAGCAGGTATGTCAGATAAAGTTCAGCTAGTTGAAACTGGCTGTATGGGACCGTGTGTTGCAGGACCAGTTGCTTTGGTCGGATCAGATAGAACATTTTATCAAAGTTTGAAAGCGGAAGATGCCAAAGACATTGTTCAATCACATATTTGTGGTGGTAAACGTGTGGAACGACTTATGATTGCAGATGCAGAAGGTAAAATACCTGCTCCATGTCGCCAGGATATGGAGTTTTTCAAACGCCAGACACAAGTAGTATTGCGTAATTGCGGTTGGATTGACCCTGCAAACATTGATGATGCTATTGCCAATAACGCATATTCAGCTTTGTCAAAAGCCTTGACAGATTTAGGTCCTGACGGCGTAATTGAACAGATGAAAATTTCAGGTTTACGTGGCAGAGGTGGTGCTGGCTTTCCAACTTGGTTGAAGTGGAATTTTGCCAAGACAGAGAAAGCCGATACTCGATATGTTCTGTGCAACGCAGATGAAGGAGATCCGGGTGCATATATGGATCGTAGTGTGCTTGAAGGAGACCCTCATGCAATTATTGAAGGTATGGCAATTGCTGCTTTGGCAATTGGTGCAGAATATGGCTATGTCTACGTTCGTGCAGAATATCCACTGGCAGTTGAAAGATTGAATATAGCAATTGATCAAGCTCGTGAATATGGTTTGTTAGGTAATAATATAATGGGCTCAGACTTCTGTTTTGATCTTGAGATAAGAATGGGATCAGGAGCCTTTGTATGTGGCGAAGAAACTGCACTGATTTCTTCTATTGAAGGAAGACGTGGAGAACCTAGTCCTCGTCCTCCATTTCCTGCCGAAAAGGGATTATGGGGCAAACCAACAGTTCTGAACAATGTTGAAACATTTGCTAATGTTCCAGCTATTATTCTCAATGGTGGAGAGTGGTATGCACAGATTGGAACCGATAAGAGTAAAGGAACAAAGATTTTTGCTTTAGCAGGTGCAGTACGTAACACTGGACTGGTAGAAGTTCCTATAGGTACATCTCTTGGTGAGCTGATTTATGATATTGGTGGGGGAATAATAAACGACAAGAATTTTAAGGCTGCACAGATGGGGGGTCCTTCAGGTGGTTGTGTTCCTCGTCAATACCTAAATATACCTATGGATTATGAAACCTTAAAAGAGGTTGGTGCCATAATGGGATCAGGTGGATTAATTGTTATGGATGAAGATACTTGTATGGTTGATGTTGCTCGTTTTTTCCTTGAGTTTATTCAGGAAGAGTCATGTGGCAAATGTGTTCCATGTCGAACCGGTACCCGACGCATGCTTGAAATACTTGAGCGCATTTGTGCTGGAGAAGGCGAACTTCAAGATATTGATAGATTAGAAGAACTAGGTGCATTTATCAACACAGCATCACTTTGTGGATTGGGGCAGACAGCACCAAATCCTGTTTTGTCAACGATCAGGCATTTTCGCAAAGAGTATGAACAGCATATTATTGACAAGCATTGTGAAGCTGGTGTATGTGCCGGATTGGTTCGAGCACCATGCATTAGTGCTTGTCCATGCGGAGTGGATGTTCCTGGGTTTGTATCTATGGTTGGCGACCAACGTTATGCAGAAGCATTAAAACTGCATAGAGAACGCAATCCTTTTGCATCGGTATGCGCAAGAGTATGTTTTCACACATGTGAGGACAAATGTCGTCGTGCACAACTTGATGAACCTGTTTCAATTAGAGCCGTCAAACGCTTCATGGTTGATCAGGAGGTTATGGTTCAAATGCCTGAAGTACGAGAAAATGAGAAAAATGCACAACGAAAGATTGCAATTATTGGAGCCGGTCCCGCTGGTCTTTCATGTGCATATTTTCTTGCAAGGCTTGGTTACAAACCTTTAGTACTTGAAAGTGAGCCTCGTCCTGGTGGAATGCTTGTACAGGCTATTCCATCATATAGATTGCCTCGCGAAGAGCTCGCTAGAGAAATCCGAATGATTGAAAGTATTGGCGTCACTATTGAGACCGATAAGAAGCTTGGTAGGGATTATACCTTGCAAAGTCTTAAAGATGACGGCTATGAAATGGTCTATCTTGCAATTGGTGCACCTTTAGGTGTTGATCTTGATATTAAAGGATCAGGTTCTGAAGGAGTAACAGAGGCTATGAGTTTTCTGCGTCAGTACAACATACGAGGATCAGTTCCTGTTGGAAAGAAAGTCGTTGTTATTGGTGGTGGAAATGCAGCAATTGATGCTGCTCGTACAGCTATGCGTCTGGGATCTGAAGAAGTTACGGTCATTTATCGTCGTACTAAAGAACAGATGCCGGCATATGCAGAAGAAATTGAAGATGCACTCAATGAAGGTGTCAAGCTTTGTACACTATTAAATCCGTCAGAGTTTGAGGTAGAAGATGGTCATGTTTCTGGTGTTGTATGTCAACATATGAAACTTGGTGAATTTGATCGTTCAGGTCGCCGTCGTCCTCAAGGTGATGTTGAAGACGAACCAGAAGTAATAGCTGCTGATCAAGTGATTGTTGCTATTGGTCAGGCTTTAGACAAACAGATAGTCATAAAGGATCTTGATGTTGAATTCAATGAAAGTGGTTGGGTCAAGGCAGATTCTCGTACAGGAGCTACATCAGTTCCATGGTTATTTGCTGGTGGCGATGTTTCTACAGGTCCATCTTCTGTTGCAGAAGCAATTGGAGCTGGAGAGCGAGCAGCAGTTGAAATTGATTCTCTGTTGACAGGAGAAGAGCATAGTTTCTGGAGAGGCTACGAGGATCAAGGTGCTCACTTTGATCCGGATGCAGAACCGTTACCTTATGCACGCGAAAAGCTTCCTACAATTCCTGTTGATCATCGTCGTCATAATTTTAATGAGGTTGAACAACCTTGGAGTGAGGCAGTAGCCTTGAGGCAAGCCAAACGATGTTTACGTTGTGACTATGGAAAACAACCTTGTGTATCAAAAGAAGTTTAATTGGAGAGAAAAATAATGATTAATATAACAATAAATTCACAATCAATACAAGTTCCGGAAGAGACATCAATTCTACAGGCAGCACGTATGATTAATGTTCATATACCATCTCTTTGTAATATTGAGAACAGAGAGGCTATAGGAGCATGCAGAGTATGTCTTGTTGAAGTTGAAGGTGCAAAAACTTTAATGGCATCATGTTCTACGCCTGTAAAAGAAGGTATGGTTGTTCATACGCAGAGTAAAAAGGCTCGTCTGGCAAGACGTACTGTGGTTGAGCTATTACTCTCTGAACATGATGGTAATTGTCAGACATGTAACAGAGGTAAAGACTGCGAACTTCGTTCATTGGCAGAAGAGATGGGGATTGGAGATTTACCACATGAGGGTAGAAAAATACAACCTCACATTGATGATACAACACCGGCATTAATTAGAGATAGTGCAAAGTGTATAAAATGTCGTCGCTGTGTGACAGTATGCAATGAGATTCAAGGCGTTGGAGCCTTGTTTCCACAGGGTCGTGGTTTTGATACCTTTATTGGTCCGGCATTTTGTCAGGATCTTAAAAATGTCGCCTGTGTTCAATGTGGTCAGTGTGCAGCGGTTTGTCCTGTTGGTGCCATCACAGAGAAAAGCAGCACCACAGCCATCTGGGAAGCAATTGAAAATCCTAATATTCATGTAGTTGTTCAGACAGCACCGGCTATTCGAGCTGCTCTTGGAGAAGAGTTTGGTTATGAACCTGGAACACGTGTTACAGGTAAAATGGTGGCAGCACTTCGTCGTCTTGGTTTTGATAGTGTTTTTGATACAAACTTTTCTGCTGACTTAACCATAATGGAAGAGGGGACAGAACTGTTGACTCGTCTTAAAAAAGCTTTGGTTGATAAAGAAGATGTGGCTTTACCCATGTTTACAAGTTGTTGTCCTGCCTGGATTAACTTTGCGGAATTCTATTTCCCACAGTTTCTACCCAATATATCAACATGTAAATCACCTCAGCAGATGTTTGGTGCAGTTGCAAAGAGTTTCTTTGCTCAGAAGATAGGGATTAAACCGAAAGATATGATTGTTGTCTCTGTTATGCCATGTACGGCCAAAAAGTATGAGGTACAGCGTTCAGAGATGAATGCCAATGGGGTTCAGGATGTTGATTATGTTTTGACAACACGAGAGTTTGCAAAGATGATCAAAGAAGCTGGATTGGATTTCTGCTCACTACCTGATGAAGAGATGGATGCACCACTTGGATTGTCATCCGGTGCAGCTGATATTTTTGCCAATACAGGTGGTGTTATGGAAGCGGCATTGCGTACAGCATATGAAATAGTAACAGGTAGAGAATTACCTGTTGACAATTTGCATGTTGCACCTGTTGCAGGCCTAGAAGGAATAAAAGAAGCATCTATTGTTATTGAAAACACCGTTGATGATTGGAAATTCCTTGAAGGTGTCGAATTAAAGGTTGCTGTATCACATGGACTTGGAAATACAAGACGTCTATTGGAGCATATAAAAGCTAATAAAGGTTCTTACCATTTTGTTGAGGTAATGACCTGTCCGGGCGGATGTATTGGTGGAGGTGGACAACCTCGTTATACCGATGATTCTGTAAGACTAAAACGTATTGCTGGAATATATGCCGAAGATGAAGGTAAAAAATTGCGTAAATCTCATGAGAATCCTGATATTCAAAAGCTTTATGCCGAATATTTAGGAGCTCCGCTAGGCGAAAAATCACATCACTTACTACATACTCACTATAAAGCCAAGAGTAAAACAGTAGAGGATGATGTTGATGCTGTTGCAAAGTAGATGAGTTGAATAGGATTCCCTAAGTAAAATAAAGCCAACAATTTTATATTGTGGGCTTTTTTATTACGATTAGGGTCTTTGTCTTGTGGCAATAAAAAACTTTAAAATAAGGCTTTTAACCACAGTATACTTGTGTATATCAAATATTTTTACATTTTGTTTTACAAATCACAAAAAATTAAATAGACAACAATCATACACTATGGGATGATAGTGTTATGACAAAACAAAATCTGACCGTGTCCTGCATAGCCGAAGGCGAAGCATGGAAGGGACTATCAAAAAAGCTCCCTAGCTTTGCTAGTCCCGCTCTGCGGGAACGGAAATAGTGACATAACATTAAAGACTAAAAATATGATTGCAGACAGAATTACAATACTTAGACAACGCTGCTTGGATCGCAAAACTATCTTACAGCCAACTCTCTATCCCGAATCGATGATGGTTAATGATGCTGAAAGCCTTAAAAAATCTGAGGAACTTGTTTCTTGGCAATTGCGTATTGGTTTGCGAACCAAAAATAGATTGCAGAATATAAATTTTGAAATTGATGAACAAGAACTACTGATAGGTAGAGCCAAATTCGCAACATATGACGAATCATCGGTAAGAAAAGCTGAAGAATATCTAAAGCAATATCCTCGACCCAACGGTCAGACAGGTCATTGTGAACTTGGTTTTTCACTTCTGATGGACGTTGGTATCACTGGAATAATCCATAAACTTCAGAATAAAGTATTATCTGCTGACACACCTGAGAAAAAAGAGACATATAATTCTTTTATATGTGCTCTTGATGGATTGAGCGAGATGATTAGAAATTCCGCTGAAGTTGTTGATTCGGCAATTGCTTTTATTGCAGATGAAGGACGCAAAGCGGAACTTAAAGAAATCTCCGAGTCATGCTGGCATATTTCGGAGTTTGCCCCTTCTTCATTCAGGGAAGCATTGCAACTCAACTGGTTTGCAATTCTTGGTACTACTATGGCTGACAACGCCGTACTTGTTTCTCCAGGAAGATTGGATCGGACTCTTATTTCATTCTATCAGAAGGATATTGAAAATGGTGTTCTTGATAAAGCACAGGCACTGCAGTTGTTGGAATGTTACTATATTCTTATTAATGACTTAATTCCTGATGGTTTGGCAATTGCTATAATGGTTGGCGGAACAGATAAAGATGGTAATGGCACCACAAACAAGCTTTCATATCTTTGTATGGAAGCTTTGAGAAAAACCAAGATGGTTTATCCAACTGTTGGCGTCTGCTGGAACAAAAATACGCCAGAAGAGCTTACGGATTTAACTGTTGGCTTAATCTCTAAAGGTTATGCTACCCCCGCATTTTTCGGTGATGAAACAATACAAAAGGGATTGAAGCATTACGGAACTCTACCAGAAAATTCATGCTATTATATCAATTCAACCTGCGTAGAAATAACCCCAAGTGGGGGAAGCAATGTCTGGGTAGCATCTCCATATTTCAGCACCTGTAAAATTTTACTCGACGAAATTGATGCGCAAGCTGAAAAATCAATTAACTCTTTTGATACTTTTATGAAAGCTTATTTTGAAAGGCTTGGGCAGAAAATTAAAATTGGGGTTGCAGGTGGAAACAAGGCACGTGAATCTCGTCGTCTTTACGGAAGAAAGCCTTTGCAAAGTGTTTTTACCAAAGATTGCATTGAGAGAGGGCGAGATATAGACGATGGTGGAGCCCGGTACAACTGGGTGGAATGTTCATTTGTAGGATTGGCTAATCTTGCAGATTCACTTTATGTAATCAAAGAAGAAGTGTTTGAGAAAAAAACCACAAGCTTTGATGAATTAAAAAAGATGTTGGACACAAATTTTGAAGACTCTGAATCAAGAAGAATCTATTTTCTAGAAGATTATCCCAAGTATGGCAATGGTTGCAAGGAAGTGGATTCATTGCTGAATCAAGTCCGAAATTATATAGAAGAGCAGTGTGAAAAATATAAAATGCTGCCTGATGACAGTCATTTCATACCTGGAGCTTTTTGCTGGATTATGCATGAAAGGCTTGGAAGCGAATGCGGTGCAACTCCTGATGGTCGTTGTGCAGGGTTTCCTTTTGCTGATGGGGGCGGACCGGCTCAGGGACGTGAAAAGTCCGGGCCCACTTCTGGCATAATTTCCACGACCGCTTGGGATCACTCATCTTTTATCGGTGGGGTTGCTTATAACATGAAATTTAATAAGAATCTTTTCAATAGTCCAGAAAGCAGAGAAAAACTGAAAAGTCTGATTATTACCTATCTGAAGATGGGAGGGTTTGAAACTCAGGTTAATGTGGTCGATTATGAAACATTAAAAAAAGCGGTTAAGAATCCCGAGGAATATCGCGATCTTGTCGTTAGGATAGGTGGTTATACTGATTACTTTACCCGTCTGTCTACAGGTATGCAGAAAGAGGTAATGCTTAGAACGGAGTTTGGCTTGAAAGAATTATGAATGCTGAATGCTAAATGCTGAATTTTGGAAAGAGAAGAATCTTATCCGCAGATTACGCAGATTATTTTGAAAGCATTCCAACGAGTTGGAATAACATGAACTGTTTGTTGCACATTGGGAAGGGCGTCGTCCATGATGACCGCAAAGGGCTGACAGCCCGGCAGAATGTAGCCACGGGTGTAAACCCATGGAGAAACAACACGAGCAACGCTCGTACCAGCTCACGGCAGTGTCTTGACGATCAACGATTAACGAATCACGATCAGCGATTGATGCTGGCTGTTAATAATTTACAATAGTAGTTGAAATATGCTAGAACAATTAAGGAACGTCACACGAATTTCTTATAACTTAGAACGAAAATAAATATGAAAACAGAAACATATAAAACATTACTTGAGCTGAAAGAATATTTTCTTGCCGGCTTTTATGAAAACAAATTCGACTCCAACCAGAAGCGTTACAGCAAAGCATTGAAACTTTATGCTGAGAATGCAGGCAGCTGTGAATATGCTGACTCTGCATTGTTTCCTGCAGGGGATGCTAACATCTGGCGTTTAATTCCTGATACAAGTGCCGGTTTTTCTTATTCTTTTAGTTCATATTATGATGGTAATTTTTTCAAGGAAAAGCTGGAAACAATTACTGATATGGATAAGCAGCTACTGATGAATAAAGTTGCTGATGATATGGAAAAAATCCACACTAGATGTATTTTCGGGCAATATGCGTGTGGAGGAAGCGGCTATACCCATTCAATTATAAATTATGGCCGTATTCTGAAAGAAGGACTTGGAGAATATAAAAATAGATTAATAAACAAACTGGCCGAAGCAGACAGTGATGGAAAAAAGGATTTTTACTCATCTTTACTTATAGCTTTGGAAGCCGTGTTTGTTTTACATAAAAAGCATCTTGAAAAACTCAAAAGTATTGCTAATCCTGATGCCAAATTACAGAAGTTGATTCTCGCAATGGAAAACGTGCCCTTAAAACCCGCAAAATCTTTTTATGAAGCAATGGTAGCTACCAATTTTATGTGGTATATAGATGATGCTGACTCTATTGGACGTTTTGATCAGTTCTTGTATCCTTACTTCAAAAAAGATATGGATGATGGTGTGATAAGCAGGGAAGAGGTAGCTGAATTACTAAAAGAATTCTGGCACTCCTTTGATCGTCGAGGTGGATGGCATATGATTCTCGGTGGAAGTAATAATGACTCTTCTTCGGCTTATCAGGAGTTAACTTTGCTATGTCTGGAAACAATTCAAAAATGCCGGAGACCAAACACAGGCTTAAGGGTAAGACCAGACATGCCTGATGAAATCTGGCAGGCAGTTCTCGATTCCATGGCCTCAGGTTGCGGACATCCTTCGCTTTACAACGAAGATGTTTATGCATCGGGTGTCAGAAGTATCTTGAAAGTCCACAAAAAAGACGAACATGATTTTGCTTATGGAGGATGTACAGAGATTATGGTGCAGGGAATGTCAAATGTCGGGTCAATTGATGCTGGGTTCAATCTGCTTGAAATAATGGAGAACTTTCTTCCTCATCTTACTGAATACAATAACTTTGATGTTTTTTTTAAGGATTTTCTAGGTAAAGTAAGAGAAACTGTTGATATGTCTATTGCTCAATCAAATTTAAATCAGCAATATATGTCAATATACCGTGCACAGCCGATTCGTTCTCTGTTTATCGACGACTGCATTGATCGTGGTCTTGATTACAATGCAGGAGGAGCGAGGTATAATGGTGGTGTTATCAACGTCGTTGCTTTTGCAAACACCATCAATTCTCTCTTTACCATAAAACAGGTGTTGGAAGAAAACATCCCTATTACTCCTGTAAAATTGCTTCAAATATTAGAAAATGATTATTCTGGATTTGGAAATGAACATCAGATTATAAAAGGCTTGGATAAATATGGCTGTAATATTGCCGAAATTAATAAAATCGCCCAAAAATTGACTGGATTTGTTTTTGATGAGATTCTTTCCCATAAATGCTATCGCGGTAATGGTTTTTGTGTTCCAAGTACAATAATGTTTGTCACTTACGCTAATGAAGGTGCAGATATCGGAGCAACTCCTGACGGACGCCTGGCATATTCTCCTGTCTCAGATTCTTACGGACCCATGCAGGGAACAGATAAAGAAGGACCAACTTCTACGATTCTTTCCACTGCTGGAACCCCGCAATATAAAGGTCTAGGTACTCTTGTGCTTAATTTACGTATTGACAAGAAAATGTTTAAAGATAAAGAAAGCCGCAATAAAGTTATAAGTATTTTAAAGAGCTACTTTGCCGAGGGCGGTTTGATGATTCAAGTTACTGTGGCTGATTCGGCAATTCTTAAAGATGCTATAAAAAATCCCGAAAAATATAATGACCTGATTATCAGGATCGGCGGGTATTCGGAATATTTCACCAGACTTAGTCCAATACTTCAGCATGAAGTTATGAATAGAACGGAAATAGATTGCTGATGATTACTAAAAGAGTACAAAGGTTGCTTAAAAGGCTTAAGTCATCTTCACAAAGAATTATTCGTGATGAGAGTGAACAGAAAGTCTTTGCGGAAATTATGTATCGGTCGGCAACTGCTAACCGGGAATTACCAACAATCCTTCGTTGTGCTGAATTCTTAAATGAGTTTGCACAAAACTTCCCTATTAATATCATCAAAGATGAGCTGATTATCGGTTCACAGCGCTTTACTTCACCTAACTGGCAAAGTTGTTTTTCGGAAGAAGAATTGGCGGATTTCCCCCGCATCGGCAATGTTGGACATATCTCTGTTGATTATGGTCGGGTGCTGAATCTTGGAATAAATGGCTTGCGTGATCAAATTGCCCAAATGCTGGATAGCGATAACCAAAAAGCCTTTGCCTTATCTCTTGAAGCTTTTGCAGTATTTATACGTCGTCATGGTTGCGAAAAACTTTCAGCACATGCCCCGGAAACATTCCATGAGGCACTTCAATTCGTTTGGTTTATCCAGATTTTCCTGCATGCGGAAGGGAATTCAGCTGCATTTTCATTTGGGAGATTCGACCAATATCTGGGACCATTTCTTGAAGCAGATCTGGAAACCAACCGGATTACAGAAGAACAGGCCTTTGAACTGCTATGCTGTTTTTGTATTAAATGTTGTGAAGGGGATGAATCTCAAAACCTTTTGCTTGGAGGCACTGAAAACAAATTGTCCATCTTGATACTGCAGGTGATGAAAGAAATCAAAATCTGGCAGCCTTCCGTATCTGTCCGTATTTGTTCCAGTACCTCAGAACAGTTTTGGAATGAAGCGTTAGATTTATATTCCACCGGAACAGGAATGCCATCTTTTTTTAATGAACCGGTCGTAACAAGTAGTTTGGAAAAACTTGGAATTCCTCAAGACAGAGCGAAAGACTGGGGGATTGTCGGTTGTTATGAAGCTTCCCCGCAGGGCGACTGCTATCCGCTTACTGTTGCTGGTGGATTCGCTCTTCCTGAACTGCTTTGGAAATTTCTGCAGAATCAAGATGATTTTGATTCGTTCTATTCATTCTATGCTGGATTTAAAGCTTTTACAGCCAAATTCTACCAGGAAGAAATTCTTCCGGGTTTCGAGAAACGTTGGCAAGACCTAAGGAGAAATAACTCTTCTCCTTTTGAAAGCATTTGCGTTACCGGATGTATCGAATCCGGTTTAGCCGCAGAAGAAGGTGGCGCAAAATTTAATCTATTTGGGGTTAATATCCTTGGCTTGGGAACCTTAGTGGATAGCCTGTTATCTATCCACAAACTGATTTTTGAAGAAAAAGAATTCTCGCTTGAAGAATTAAAGCAGCAGCTAAAAGAAAATTTTCCCAACCGTAAAATGATGCTACGGTGTCGAAATCTGCCGAATAAATTTGGGACAGATTCTCCGGAAAGCAATTTCCTGGCACAGGATCTATCTTCCTATGTTGCCAATCAGGTTCTCGCGCATCCCTTGTCAAGTGGTGCCCGACCATATCCTGGGTTCTTCTGGTTTGGACAGGATATTAACAGGAAAGTCGTGGCCAGTCCGGACGGACGTCTGGCAGGTGACAGAGTATCCTATGGCTGCGGTCCAGGTGTCTTTCTTGATAAAGCTGAAGTGACCTCAATACTGAATTCATCCGCTTGCGTGGAACATAGTTTATGTGCCTGCGGAAATCCATTGACTATATCACTGAATCGTAAGGATATTGTTGGAGATGATGGGAACAAACGGATACGTCAGTTAATTGAAAATTATTTTCAAGAAGGTGGTTTCCATCTTCATTTTAATATTGTAGATGCCAGTCAACTTGAGCAGGCAAAAGAAACCCCTCATGAAAACCAGGGTTTAATTGTCAGAGTAAGTGGATACAGTGCTAATTTCGTAGCAATTGAAGAACCTTGGCAAGATGCAATCATCGAACGAACTAAACTAGGAATGTAATAATATATGATAACAGGAACTGTATTTGATATAAAAAAGTTTGCAATTCATGATGGACCGGGAATTCGGACAACTGTGTTTTTGAAAGGGTGTCCGCTTAATTGTCTGTGGTGCCATAATCCGGAGTCAATCTCCAGGAAGCCTGAAATTTATTTTTTGCCTAGGAAATGTATTGGGTGCGGATATTGTTTTGGCATCTGTCCTAACAATGTGCATCAGATGGTCGATGGCATTCATGTTATGGATAGGGATGCATGTGTTCAGTGTGGCGCTTGCACAGAAGAGTGTTATGC
>Ga0307987_1001400_pt1 | contig 13214 bp, 5 predicted proteins | sample EllFjometagen181_FD_203157 | JGI IMG/M metagenome (GOLD analysis project Ga0307987, IMG submission 203157) | Marine microbial communities from Ellis Fjord, Antarctic Ocean - #181 | ecosystem: Environmental > Aquatic > Marine > Unclassified | place: Southern Ocean | collected 2014-10-08
GAAAGTGTGAGTCCAGAAAAAAAACAAAAAAAGTTCAAAAATAATTTAATGGCTGATTTTTCAGCCCATAATCTATCAACACATTCTCAAATAATCAGTTTTCGCATTCCATAATTACAATTGCTGGATGCTGACGCCCCCTCCTTTTATTCCATTTTTATTGTCAGATTCAGAAGAATTTTCAAAAGAGTTATACAAGATAGGACCAGAGGAAGTATCTGCTTTTTCTGTTGTTTTTATCGTTTTTTCGCTGTTAATTTGAATATCATCAAATTCAGCATCCAATCGATATACTAGAAGCTGGATTTTAGCGATTTCAGGAATCTTAACATTGTCGATTGAGCCAATGAAACGACCATTAATATTAATATCAATACAATCATCACTAAAACTGATTAGAAAAACATTTTTTTTACTTTCTGTCCCCATTTTATTTAATTTTATATGACTATCTTTAACAGCTTTATGACGTGCGTTCTTGCCTTTTATTTTTTCAAGAAAAGACAAATGGGTCCCGCTGCTGTAAATCATTATATCATTTTCATTTTTCCCTGTTATTGTTATTCCAAAGAATTGTTGATTGCCACTAAAGCTAGTAGTGGGTCTAAGTCGCTTGACCGTAAATTTGATTTTGCACGAATTAAGTCCTTGCTTATTTTTGAAAATTGACTTTGTAATAACATCTCCTCTCGAAATAAGAGTGAAAGGGGCTTGTTCTGTAGAAAGATTTACTTGTCTGTTATCAATCTTAATGCCTGCTGGCGTATTATCCGCAATTAATCCACAAAAATACGCATTAAAAAAAAATATTAAAATAATGGCTATTTTCATTTGTTCTATTCCTTTGTTTTTCGAGTACAGTTTTTGATTTTCCAGTAACTAATCTTGCTGTAAGTTTTATTCCATTCTCCTAAATGAATTCATCCATTATTTTATATATTTCTCAACAATAAAACTCGAAATTGATCTCCGAGACTTTTTTCGGCACTATGTTTTATTTTTGATAATTTCAAGCAATAATGCTATCACAGTTATATTATTATGTCAAATGGCTCGACATCATGGCAGATGCAATATAAATTGTAATATCAACTGCGAAAGATTTCAGAAAATGTTGCGAAGGCATTTGAAGGTGATAAAAGTACAAAACAGTAAATTGAAAATCTTTCTTCAATCTGTGTTAATTTGCGTAATCTGCCTGCCTGTGCTTTACACGCAGTCAGGTGGATAATACACTTTTGGTTGCGAACGAATACCGCAACCACACTGTATTTTCCATCTGAAAAGTTATTAAAGATACAGAATTAATTCCGTGTGCAAGTTTCTCACTTGTTTTCAAGTTGCTATTGAAACTTGAAAACAAGCAATAAAGTCAATTAAAAATTAAGTGTTATATAAGTTGAACGTTTATAGAAAAATTGCCAGCTGAAATCAATTTCCCTGTGGGATGACAATCGGCGTTCCGGGAGGTGGCATGATCAGCGGATTCCCAAAAATATCTTTGTTGATTTTCAGAATAGTCTTTACCTTATCAGCATTCCCAAAAAATTTGTTTGAGATTTTCTCCAAAGTGTCGTTTTTTTCAACCTTGTAAATTACGGTTCCGCCTGCAACAGACTTCTGCGCCGCTCTAGGCGTTTTTGCGGCATCCACGACTGCCTTGTCCAAGGTAGCCTGCGCATCAATGCCGTTAATTTTGTACAACGTGAGATAAGCCTTGAACAGTTCCAGTGCATAACCGCGCATACCAGCATCATTGGGATGCCATCTCACTCCTCCTGATTCGCCGGTACCGAAGCATTTGCCGTTGGCGGCATAGTGTCCGACCGAAACAAAGGGAACCCCCAGTTTATAGCAACATGCCTTCTGAACCTTGGATATTTTTTCACCACCTGAATTAGACTTATAGCCATTCGGTCCATGTCCAATCCAGGGATCCCAGGTGCTGACAGCAATAATCTTGGGAAGCGGTTTGATATAGATAACAAAGGCATTCAGCAAACCATCGTATTGTTCCTGCCAAATGACCATTTTTTTTGGATCATTCGCAGTAGCTGCTTCACCTCCCTGGTAAATGACCAGTTCGGGTTTCATGTCCGACAGTTTCTTGTGAAATTTCTCCTTAAACATCTCGTTCGAATAGGCGTTGCTGCTGCTATAACAGATTTCCACCGTATCCTTAGGACGTGTAGCAGAGACCATTGCAGCAAACAAATGGGCAAAATCGTTTGCTTCCGAAGACGCCGCCATACCGGAAACATGGGTCCAGCCCAAATTCGCCGCCTTGCCATGCCGGGTAATGCTGTTTCCGCAGAACATGATACGAAAAACTCCCGCGTGCTGTTCCTGACGCGGCATTTCATTGGTCGTCACTTCACCCGCCAAACTCATGGCGGCCAGGCTCAGAATGCTAAACACTGTTGTGCATGTTTTTTTTGACATATTAGGATTCCTTTATTTCACATTTTTTAATTTATACACATGGCGCTGAAGTCCGATATAGGGATCTTCAATCACTCCATTCTTGCTGACAATGTTGCGATCTTCAAACATGACTTCCGCGGTTTTTATGCCGGGGAGTCTGGACAAATCAAAACGCACGACCGAATCGGATTTCGAATCATTGACGGTAATCAAATAATACGCACCATCAAATTTTTTGAGCGTGTAGCGAATATCTGGTGAAGTGCATTTGATCTCGGGCACTTTCTCTAGAGAGAATAGGGGTTCCTGAAGCTGTTTTATTTCTGCAAAAAGCTGTTTGATCTTGGTAAACGAACTCGTGGCTTTCGGGAAGTTTGCCCAGTAGGCGATTCCACGGCAGCCATTGATAAGGCAGACATACGTCTGATATTCGTTATCCTGCGGCAAAATGTCACGGCTGGCATGGAATCCGTAACCGGAGACTAACGGCACGGCAAAAGCGGGACGACCTTCTTTTTCACCCAATTTCATCAAGTCCTTCGAGTATCCGTTCCAAAGCTGGACATTTCCGCTGGGGGGCCAGGCGTAATAATCAAGCATCGGGACATCACCTGGATACCGAAACCCTTCTTGGATGATGTAGTTCATCCCGTGTGAATTCTCAAGCAGGATAACCGGCCGGTAAGGATCCGTCTCAGCTGCAATTTGTATGTCAGCCAATATCTTCTTCTTATTGGTTCTTCCCCATTGGGTAGTAAATGCTTCGTCGTAGGTATACCACGCCAACATGGCCGGAGACTGTTTGTATTTATTGATGGTCTCGGCTGTTTTTCCATTGCGGCAGCGCACGTCAATTTCAAACATCACTCCGTTTTTGCGGGCGGCTTCAAGCGCAGCATCGGAAATACTGCTATAGCTGTGTAAAAAGTTGGCACCGTTTTTCGCAAGGAATTCGATGAGTTCGGGGGTCGCCATTCCCTCCCAGAAAAAACCAACCGGCAAAAAACATTTGCCGTTGACCACAAAGGCACGACGGAAACGATCTATTTTGACCTCATTGTCCGAAGGCGGGAGTTTTCTGAAGGAAATTTCGTCCGAGGAAACGTCAACGCCCGCAACTTTCAAGCGGCAAACTACTTTATACGTATCGTTAGCCCATTTCTCAACCGGAAGTATTTTTGCAAACTGATCTTTTTCGGGTTTGATAGTTTCACTGAAAACAATGGCCTTATTCCCGATAACCGAAAGCTCTATTTCGCTCTTTGAGAGCATAGCAGAATTTAAAGCTAGAGTGATACGAAGCGGCATTTCCAATTCCGTGGTACAATAATTGAATTGAGTCAAAATATTGAGAAGCGAAGCCTGGGTGACCGTTGTCTTTGTCCCGGCAACAATCTTTCCCAAACTTTCCATAACCGAATTGATCTCAATGCGGGCGGCATCGCTATTCACCGTGCCAAACACAAGTCGTTGCTCCGCCTTGTCGGAAAGAACAATCTTTTTCTCAAAACAGAATTTTCCTGACTTTTCGGAACAAATCACTTTTCCCCTGAACTCAACGCCGGTGTTGTTGAAGGCAAGCGCACTAAGTTCATACTTGTTTTTACCAATGAATTTCAACTCAAAGTCTTTGGTGCCAAGAATGTATTTTTTCTGAATATCGGTGCGGATGACAAGCTGGCCGAAACGCAATGGTACATGAAAACCTCCATAAGTGGGCGCCCAAGTGGATATTTCTTTCTCACGTGGATTGTTCCGGCAGAGGTTGAACCCCCACTTATTGCCGTTGCTTTTATCGATGGCGAAATCGGCAAAAGGCAGAAAAACCTCAGCCGTCCACCCGCTGTTGTCACTTTTTCGGGTGGTCTTGACCTGCCAGCGTCCGTCCCAATTAGCATTGCCGAGGCTATTGTCGTATTGCACGCCATCGACATTGAAGCCAAGCTGATGATAGGTGCCACGGGTGAGCTTGGAGTCAATAAACATTTCAATAGAGGGATCCCCCCAGACATAGTCATCGTGTTTTGTGCAACGACATTTAATTTGATCGGAGTTTGCTTCCTGCGCATCAATGCCGATGTAAATACCATCATCTGTGTATAAATACTTTGCCAAGGTCTTTTCTTTGGGCGTATTGCCATTGGGGTGTTTTAGTTCAACGAATTTTGTTTTTGCCCATACGGAATCACTTAAATCGCCATTGAGGTCCGGCGCAGTCTTTACATATTGGGTTTGATGGACCGGCACCTCAAAAATCTGTTTTTCAGCATTGCCTTCATGCACTAAAAGGTGTTTGTCGGCGTTAGCCATTTGAAAAACGGATGCTTTTTCACCTTTTTCCAGCTGTACGGCGTCAATCCAATACCCGCCTTGGTTCAGCGGTTTGAAGCTAAGCATATCACCATAGAGCCCGTTAGGTCCTCTTTGTAAGATCATCTCGTAACGCTTCCATTCTGTGGTCAGCTCAAAGGCCTTACTCATCCCTCTGTAATTTCCCATTTGTATTTTCATTCCCGGCTTTTCAGCTTTCATGTATGCCGAAAGGGTATAGGTCGTTGTGGCTACCATCCCAAAATTGCACGACCAAGCGTTATATGCAGATTCTGCCGGGCCGTTTTTGGGGTTGTTTATATACAAGCTGCGTTTACCTTCATAGGCACAGTCAGCAGTACTTTTAAAACGTTTTACCCAGTCCGCATGATTTTTCATGACATCATACCCGATTCCCCAATGACTCACCCCCCAATAATCGGGAAGAGTATCCAGTGTGCATTGCTCAAAACTGGCATTCATAGCCATATTGCAAGAATCCATTTTGACACACTTCACATCGGTTTTCAAAACATTGGCGCTGATTCTTGTCAACTCAACCTGATTTTGATAGGAATAAAAAGTGAATTTCCCATTGCCAATGGGAATCTTGTTGCAATTGACGGTCAAATTGCCATCGACCCATATCTTGAGATCAGCCCCCTTCAGAGAGATACTCATATCCACCCATTTCGCATTTTTTCCTACTTCCATTGGAGAGGCAAAATTTTTGCCTATCCTTTGGTGCATCTTCAAGGTGGGAATCATTATATAAAAACCATTTTCACGCAAATAAAGTTGGCAAATGCCATTACGCAATCTAAATCCAAAGTGCTGATCTTTTTTATTAGCTGTCAATTTGCGGATACGGAAGCTTATATCATAATCGCTCCAATCGTCCGCTCCAATCGTAAACCCGCTTATTCCGCATTTACTATAATCCGGCCCGTGCAGCACACCGTCGGAAACTGTCCATTTTTTTTGTACTCCGGCTTTAAAAGTTATCCCGGTAGGCATTTTGTTCCCTGAAAGATCAAAATCTAAAAACATCGGTGCATCAGCTGCAAACAGACAAAACGAATTCAACAGCATTGCCGTAAGTAAAGGCTTAAAACTTTTATTCATCATTACTCCAGTTAAAAAATGTATTATGGGAAGCGGGGTCACTCATACAACTCAAAAGCGTTAGCAGTGTTATAATCTGTCTGATGCTCATGCCTATGTTTTTCCATTTCTGTAAAATGTTAGTTAATATCGATGACCACCCGAAGGCGGCAATTCAACAATTCCCGATTGCCACGAAAATACTTAATAATTAGGACTATTGATTTGTAATGTTTTTAGTTATTTCAATGCAGTATTCGCTTACTTGCATTCCCTATTATGAAAGAAACCGGAACGGTTCACATTTATATTTTTTCTTTCCTGTGAAACCGTACAATTTTTTCATTTTTTTTCAGATAGATGTTGGATTATTATATACTAAGTATTCAATTAAATTAAAAAAATAGTTTAGACTCTTTTCCCGATTGAGTCAACACTTTTTAAAAAGAAGAAGCCGTTCATGGCAGATGCAAAGAATATTATCAGGAATTTTGATATTTGATGTAAAATGATGTAAAATTTATAAAAAAACAGAAATACTTCTTGTATAAAGCTGAGAAACATGATATCCCTCTTTTGTTGAATGGATTTAGTGAATTATTTTGCTAAAGTATATGGTTGAGAGAGGTATTTATGGCAACTTTAAAGTGGAACTCGTTACACTCTTGTTTATTTATGTTGTCCGATTTTTTCCTTCAGACTCGGCTACAGTTATGACGATGAGGACATAGTCGCTTCCAAACTTGAAAACAGCATCCTAACTAACAACTATTTCTGTGTACTGTACACTATAGTACTATGCACTTTTTCGTAGAAAACAAAAGGAGAGTAACATGAGTAAAATGAAGCAACAGCTAATAATCGTATTAGTTATGGGCACAGTTATTTCTGGCACTATTTCGGCGTCAACCAGTTACGTGGTGACACCGGGTACCGCAGGTGTAACTCCAACGGCCAACTACACCAGTTGGGCCACGGCGGCAACCAACATTCAAGACGCAATAGATGTTGTGGGGAGCGGGGGGTTGGTTTTGGTAACCAACGGAACCTATACGCTTGATGCCATGCTCGAGCTTACGAACGGAATCACGCTACGAAGTTTTACTAACGATTCAGTAGACCGGGACGGGACGATTATCAATGGCAACTATTTGGCGGCAAGCAATCGATGTGTCTATCTGAGCGGAGTAGGAACGGTGATGGATGGATTTACCGTTACCAACGGCTATGCCTTGGATACAGCACTGAGTGGCAATGGGGGCGGGGTTTACATCGATCAGGACGGAACCGTGACAAATTGCCTGATCGCAGGAAATGAAGCTGGCGTTGGCGGTGGTGGCGGAATCTACTTGAATCAAGGTGGCTTGGTCACAATGAGCACGATCTCAGGAAATGTGGCGACCAATGCCAATGCTGCTTCTGGCGGCGGTGTGTATTTCTTTCGAGGCGGGGTGGTCACGAATTGTCTGATCAAGAACAACTGCTCTAATACGGGAGCTGGTGTTATGATGATCGGTCAGCCTTTGCCAGACGGGGTGCTGACACATTCAACAATTGCGAATAATGAGTCCCTTGTGTATGCGAATGGCCAAGGCTCGGCAGGTATCGGCGTATGGTTTAGGGGCACTATAGAAAACTGCTCAATTATATCCAACAAGATCACCCGATTCAGTGGCACATCGTACGGAGCAGGCGTGAACTCGAGCTACTTCACGGTTGTGCGAGACTGTCTCATTGCCTACAACACCGGCGCCAATTACGGCGGTGGGATTATTGTCGCCTACTTGTCAACCGTCTCCAATTGCATGATCAGAAATAACTCCGATGGCCACGGAGCCGGGGTACTTATGAGTGACGGAGGGGTTATGCAGAACTGTACGATCATAAACAATTCGAATGCTGCCTTTGTTCAGGGGGGTACCGCTCGAAACTGCCTGTTTGCGGACAATGACGCCGGCCTAAACGTGTTTAGTAGCGCCATCGCGAGATTTGAAAACTGCACTGTGGCGGGTAATCAGGGCGTCGGGATGAGCTTCCGCGTTCCGGCGGTTATGGATAACTGCATTGTTTCTGGCAACAATTCAGGTGGCGACAACTGGAGTTATAGCGAAATCGGCACCAATACGGTCTGGACCAACTCCTGTACAACTCCTATGCTGAGTGGGCCAAATGATACAGGGAATATAACTGATTTACCGTTGTTTAAGAACACCAGTGCGGGAAATTATCATTTAACTCGTGCGTCATTATGTGTTAATGCTGGTGTTGATCGTAGTTGGATGACTGGTGCCGTTGATTTGGATGGAGAACCGCGACTTGTCGGTACGGTTGATATGGGCGCTTATGAACTTCCGCCTCCGCTCGGGACGTGCATTATTATTCAATAATACGAAATTTAGTTGGTGACATATGAAAAAGAGGTTTTGTTCGCTTGTTTGTGTGCAACGCACAGGCAGGCAGATGACGCAGATTAAAGGGATTGACGAAAGAGTTTTGGTCACCGAATAGGCCATTCGTTGCACTCATTGCTGTCATAAACTCCACTCTCTCTCCCGTTGGTCGTGGGTGACAGCAATGAAACGTAATGTAATGTCCTACCTCTAGTCTCGAAGTGTCCTATATAGCATTACAAAGTCATAAATTGTATGAACTTTATATTAAAGTTCATCTGTAAGCTTTTCGGGCAAAACATACCTAAAACCTTGCACTTTAGTCTGCAAAAGAAACTATTAATAGTTGCCAATACATTAGTTATGAATTAAACAGGAAGCCCTAAGTAGAACTGTAAAAATAAGAGGAAGCTTTCCAAATGAAGATAGTGCTATGAATTTAATATGTGCTTGTCTAATAGAACACTGCGAAGACAATTTATATAAACCTGTTTTCTGGTTGAGGGCACAAAGATGTATTTCAATCAATGAAATAAAGGAGCTAGCCTTGCTAGTCCCGGTCTGCAGGATTAGAAAATCATAAAGATTAGATAACAGAAATATAACAACAATAAAACAATTTGGTGGTTAGATGTGGTTACTTAAAATATACTTTAGACACACAAATTGGAACGGTCTCAAACTAAGTGGAATAGCCGATGAACAAGCGTAAGGAGTATAAAAGTATGTTGAATCAAAATAAGAATGTTTTTTTTTATTTGCGGTGATGGTGTTCTTGACTGCGGTTATGAATGTTTTTGCCGAGGCAAAACTACCGGTTTTCGCCGATGGTTTTGATACAGCCGCATTTTTGGTCGAGAACTACAATCCCTTGCCGGCGGGCGTGTGGAGCATCGCGGATGGTCACCTGACGGTAAATCCGGTAGGTGGCGCTTCTGCAGCCTTGAAGCAGAAAATTCCCGAGGAGTGCGAGGTGGTTGTGGACATCACGCCTTTGGAACTGAAAGACAAATACTTCGCTGGAATAACGCTTCATGGCGTAAATTTTCTACTCAGGAAGGGCGGTTATTGGAACCCGTACAACATCCCGGGAGTTACCCATGCGCTTGGGGGCTTCGTCAACAATCAAATCAAGGTCAATCAGAAATGCCAGTTCCGTATTGTCTGCCGGAAAGTCAACGGAGCAATGATGTTCTCCTGGTTTGTCAACGATGTAAAAGTCAAGGAATTCATAGAGGCGGGAAAACTCCGATATGGAGGTTTTTCCTTTTTTGCCAACAATATGGCCGCCACCTATGACAACCTCAGCATCTCGAGAATCGTGCAAGGTGAAGTATCGAAGAATATGCTGTTCAACAGCTCTTTTGAGTATACCCAAGACGACTACCCGCTCTATTGGAAGATGGGTGACCCCATTTGGACGCTACGCGAGTATGACACCATCGATGAATTCTGGCAGTCCTGGGCACTGGAGCGTGACAAGGCGCATGTCCGGTCTGGCTTGACCTCTCTCAGACTGGAAAACAATGGCGGAGATGCAATGAAGCGCAGCGCTCAATCCCACCAGGCCTCGATAACCATCGGCAGCCCGGTTACGGCTAGCATCTACGTCAAGTCGAACACGAACGATTTCCCTGTTCACATGAGGCTTTGGGAGACCCTCGGGAAATCCCACGTCCAGGATTTCAAGGTGGGGAAAGAATGGCAACGCTGCGAAATGGTGGTGACGAATCCGGCCATAAACAGCATTCGCATCGATGTCTCATTCAAGGCGAAGGGGACGATCTGGCTTGACGACGCGCAGGTTGAGCTTGGAGAAACAGTCTCCAAATACGAACAGAGCGCACTGGATGCCCGCTTTACCGCCTCAAACATGGAAAAGATTGTATTTCCTGAGAAAATTCAATTGCAGCGTTTCAAATCACCCCCCGTTTTTGATGGTAAAATTGAAGACACATGGCAGGGCATGGCGAAAACCGACAAATTTCTCCTCAAGGGCAAGACCGCTCCTGCGGACAAGACCGAGGCGTTCCTAGGATTCGACGATGATAACCTTTATCTTGCGTTCAGATGCTATTGCGATGACACGTCCAAACTCAAGGCAGTAGCGCAGGAAGATGACAGTGGTGCCATTTGGTCCGACGACTGCGTGGAAATATTTCTTGATCCGACGTTGAGCAGGTCCAGGTATCTCCACCTAGGTCTTAACTCTAGGGGGGTCAAAGCGGCGGCGGCTGGCAATGAACGGCCGGGCACCAGCACATGGGCGGTGAAAACTTCGTTGGACAGCGGGGAAAAATACTGGGAGGCGGAAGTCAAGCTCCCGCTGAGTATGCTGGGGCTGACGGAGGCCACAGGGAACGAATGGGGGATCAATCTCTGCCGGAATGAGAGATCCAGAGACGAGCAAAGTTGCACCGCACTGACGCCACGCGTTAATTTTCATGACGTTACCTACTATGGCTCTGTTGTCTGGCCGGCTGAGATTTTGCAGAAATTTGCGATTGATGTCCTAGATCTACGGCTCGCCGAGGCTGTGGACGCGGAGAACCTTGTCATCGCCGGTGTATTGCGAGGAAGAAGTGGCGCAAACAAGTATTTAATTCTTCAGTTTTTTGCGGATATGAATCCGGTTACAGAGAAGCAACAACTCACTTTGAATCAGGCCGGCGATGTAGAATTTTTCATTCCCTGCGCTATGGGGATGGAAAAGGGGGATACCCATTTGCTGGTTGGGAAAATTTTTTCCGACAAAGGTGAGATTCTCAAACAATTCGAGCAGTTGGCTAGACTTGAGACTCGCATTGAGGCCTATACCCAGCGCAACTACTACATGAAAGAGGAGAACGCCATCCTGGTTGTCAACCTTAACATTCCCATAAAGGTCAACTTAAGCGGAATTATCACTGTTACCGACAAGAACAAGAAATGCCTCTGGAGCGGTCAGTCCTCCACCATTAAGCGGGCCATGCGACTTGACGTGCCAATCCGCTCGCTTCCAATCGGATCCTACGACATTCTGCTTGAAGTCAGAAACGGCGAAAAAGTTTTGGCGTCGGCAAACTCGCCTCTGGTGAAACGGACATACATGAAGAACGGCACGCAAATTGATCGGGAGCGACGTTGTATCATCGTGGATGGAAAACCTTTCCTGGTCATCGCGCCACTCATGCACATGTTTTCACATTCCCAAGAATTCATGAATAGAGTAGCCCGGCACTGGGCTACGGCCGGCTTCAAGACCATCGAGGTGGTCAAAAACTCCAAACACAAGGACTTTGAACAATGTTTTGATGACATGCTGTCCGCCTGTGATGAAAACGGAATTAAGACCATTCTCTGGCCCGGATACGATAGGCAGAAAGAAGCAAAAGACGAGTGCGAAAGGGTCACGGGGCCGTTTATGAAAGCCTCGTCGCTGATTGCCTGGCTGCCGGTGGATGAGCCGGACTTGGGCTCCACGCAAGTTTGTGCTGGGGTCACCGCATGCATCAACGAGTTTAGGCGGCAGGATCCTTATCATCCGGTATTCATGAACAATTTTTCTTCGGGTATTCCGAGCCGTTGCGCTCACATGACTGATATTCTTTCGATTGATGATTATGTCACCAACCAGGAAGACCGCAACGTGGCCGGTGTGCTTGCATCCCTCGGCGGCATTGTCAGGATAGGGGAGAAGGAACGAAAACCGTCTTGGATGTTCTTGTCCGGGAGTAACTACCTTCATACGCGCGAGCCCACAATCGGGGAACAGGTGGCGCAAACCTATGGTGCTGTCATCAAGGGTTGCTCTGGCATCGTTTATTTTATGGGTCAGCCTTCAGGCAAACGCCACTGGGAAATCTTGAAGCAAATCAACAAGGAGTTGCTTGGACTGAACGATGTCATCTTCTCGCTGGAGGAGACGGTTCCCGCCGTCGTCAAAGTCAGCTCCGTGATATCCATGACGAGACAGCTTGACGACAGCCTCTACGTCATCAGCGTGAACCTTGAGGACAAGCCGGTTGACGCTGTGGTCATGCTTCCAGGCAATCTTAAAACCAAAGGGAAGGTTGACGTCCTTTTCGAGGGGCGTTCCATTGACTTCACTGGCGCCCAGTTTGCCGATGTGTACGCCCCGCACCAACGGCATGTCTACAGGATTTCGACGAAGTGAAGAGGGCGGCATCTTATCGTTTTCAGAAAGAAATATACAAATAGATGCGAAGTGATGGCGGGATTGCACTTCTAGTGTATTGAGCACAGTATAACATATTATTAACACACAGATTATGAATTGAACAGGAAACCTTAAATAGAACACTGCGAAGACAATTTATATAAACCCTGTTTTTCTGGTTAAGACCACTTTATGAGAACGAGGATGCTATTAAAGAAATTGAAGAGGAAAAAATGAAAAGGGAAAATGTTGAAATTCCTCTAGCGATATCTATGATAAAGGGAAAACTTGCAAATCAATGGTTTAACGTTGTTTTTAGCATCAGTAATTGTCTTGTCACGTCGTAGTCAGGAACTGGGTATTTCACCCCACCGAAAATGGCATCCAACCAAAAAAACAAGAAAATTCATAAAAAACCAGAAACACCTCTTGTATAAAGCAGAGAAATATGATATCTCTTTTTACTAAATGGATTCAGTGAATTGTTTAAGTAAAGTATGTGGTTGAGAGAGGTATTTATGGCAACTTTAAAAGTGGAATTAGTTGCACTAATGTTTATTTATGTTGTCCGAGTTTTTCTTTCAGACTCGGCTACAGTTATGACGATGAGGACATAGTCGCTCCCAAACTTGAAAACAGCATCCTAGCTAAGAACTAACAACTATTTCTGTGTACTGTACACTATGTACTATACACTTTTTCGTAGAAAATAAAAGGAGAGTAACATGAGGAAAATGAAGCAACAAGTATTAGTCGTATTAGTCATGTGCACAGTTATGTCTGGCACTATTTTTGCGGCAACCAATTATGTTGTCACACCAGGCACA
>Ga0307987_1001402_pt1 | contig 13207 bp, 12 predicted proteins | sample EllFjometagen181_FD_203157 | JGI IMG/M metagenome (GOLD analysis project Ga0307987, IMG submission 203157) | Marine microbial communities from Ellis Fjord, Antarctic Ocean - #181 | ecosystem: Environmental > Aquatic > Marine > Unclassified | place: Southern Ocean | collected 2014-10-08
GGCATGTTTTCCACAGTGAGCTTTTCAAGCAGTTTTTTCCGTGATGTGGCCTGCTTGGCTTTGGAGGCGTTGGAACTGAAACGCTGAATGAATTCCTTCAGCTGCTCCGCCTTGGCTTTTGCCTTCTTGGTCTCGGTTTCCTTCTGGCGGAAATGGAGCTGTCCGGCCTCATACCAGAAGTCATAGTTGCCGACATAAATCTGGATTTTGCCATAATCGATATCCGCCGTATGCGTGCAGACCTGGTTCAGGAAATGGCGGTCATGGGAGACGATGATCACTGTGTTTTGGAAGCGGGAGAGAAAATTCTCTAACCAGATGATGGTTTTCAGGTCGAGCTGGTTGGTGGGCTCGTCCAAAAGCAGGATATCCGGGTTGCCGAACAGGGCCTGGGCCAGCAGCACCCGCAACTTGTCACTGCCGTCAAGCTCCTTCATCTTTCTCTGACGCATCTTTTCCGGTATGCCGAGTCCGTTTAACAGCACCGCAGCCTCTGCCTCTGCCTCATAGCCGTTCATTTCACCGAACTTGGTTTCCAGCTCTCCGGAGCGGATACCGTCTTCCTCGGTAAAATCGGCCTTGGAATAGAGGGTTTCACGCTCGACCATCACCTTATAGAGCTTTTTATGGCCCATGACTACGGTATTGAAAACAGTGTGCTCATCAAAGGCGAACTGGTCCTGGCTGAGCATCGCGATGCGTTGTCTCGGCCCCCTGGTAATCTCGCCCCGATCAGGCTCAACCTGACCGGCCAAAATCTTCAAAAAGGTGGATTTCCCGGCACCGTTCGCTCCGATCAGGCCGTAGCAGTTGCCGGGAGTGAACTTGATGTTGACGTCCTGGAAAATGACTCTCTTGCCATAGGAGAGAGCAACATTGGATGCGGTTATCATGGTCGTGTCCTCAAAATAAAAGCCACAGGGAGGTTCCCCGTGGCATGGTTTGTTCTCAGGTCAGGAAAAACTAGTGTATTGGTCCGGTGACAGACAGTGGGATAAAAAAAGACCCCGCAGAGTGCGGGGTCTTTGCCATGATCAATAATCAGGTCTTACTGCTGGACAACATTCTCAGCCGCCGGACCTTTGGCGCCGTCCACAACATCAAAGGTTACCCGTGCGCCTTCCTCCAGAGATTTGAAACCCTCGGCCTGAATTGCGGAATGATGAACGAATACATCACTGCCGCCATCCTGTTCAATAAAACCAAAACCTTTTGAATCGTTAAACCACTTTACTGTACCTTCAGCCATTTTATTCTACTCCTTGGTGATGGGTTCCCCATGGGAACCATTTTGTTATAGGGTCGAGGCATCATTGGATACTTCGACAGGAAATCCAGATGTTCAGACAAGACAGGCTATGGTGCCGTTGTCTTGTTTATGCCGAAATGAAAAATGGAGTGATAAAGGTCTCCGATATAAAGTCTCATACTGTTTTTCCCGTTTAAGTAATCAGCAGAAACTTCGTCGGCAGTAAACGATGTGTGACAAACGACGAGGTTAAAAAAAGCAACCTGAAGGGAAATTTGTTTCTACTTAACTTAATGGATGATCATTTTGTACAATAAGCCTTTTTTCAGATTATGCAATGAAATAAAAAGGAACAACGAAATCCGGAGTGCCGCAGTCGGGAAATCGTATTGATTTTCTGGATGATGGCATTGGCGCATCTTAGGTTGAGGCTACATATCGTGTATAACCTTTAGCATGTCAGCCGTGGAGCGGAATTCTTCACACTGAATTTTGAAGGCCTGGAGATATATCATCTGTGAGAAGAAGGACGGTAATGATTGAAATGGAACGCGGGTAAAAAATAAGATGCGACTTTTTTGCATTTGGTCGGCGAAGGAAATGGGGAAATTTCTCAGAGAATTGGCCAGCTTACTGTAGCTGATCCCGCCTGCTTTAAGGTATTTTGTTGAAAGGGGAGAGGTCACAGCTTCCCCGTTTACAGACATGGTTCTTGATCTCTTTGCCAAGGACGGCTATACTTTGGCTATACATATGGAGGTGTTGAAATGCTTGCAAAAATCCAAAAATGGGGAAATAGCCAGGGGCTTCGTCTTACAAAAACTCTACTCAAAGATGCAAATCTTGGTGTTAGCGATGAAGTGGATGTTAGCGTTAAAGAAGGAATTATAATCGTGGCACCTGCGAGAAGGATACGTGGGCGCTATACCCTCAAGGAACTCGTTTCACGTATTCCTGAAAACTACCAAACCAGCGAAATTGAATGGGGGGAAGCGGTCGGCAAGGAGGAATGGTAAATGCCCGCATACATCCCGAAACAAGGGGATATTATCGCTGTCAATTTTGATTCCCAATCCGGGCATGAACAGAAAGGGCGGAGACCTGCCTTTGTCATTAGCAAAAACCTCTTTAACCAAAGTACAGGTTTGGCAATTGTTTGCCCAATAACAAACACCAATTGTGACTTTCCATTTCATGTCCCTATTCCAAAGGGCAGCGATTTGACTGGTTTCATAATGGTTGAGCAAGTTAAATCGGTTGATTTCCGCGTATTAGGGGACGTTGTTGACAAAGTATACATTCTCTGATATATTTTCTCACAGTCAGAAAAACAGGGGGAATATTTGCCATATTCCATAATCGTCGTCACGGGCGATCCTGCATTTGTTTCAGAACCGCTATAAGTCCATTGTCTGTGAAGAAGATCCATGTTTTATGGAATTGGTCCGGTACATTCATTTGAACCCCCTAAGGGCCGGGAGTCGAAAGCAGCCGTTACCGAAAATAAGGAAGCAACTGACTGCGAAGTTTGTTAGTGAATATGGTTTGTCATTGGCCGAGGCAGCCAGACAATTGGGTATATCCACATCGGCCGTCGCTCAAATTATCAGAAGGGATCGGTAAGTATAATTTGTCAACAACGTCCCCATGTCCACACGATGGAACCGCATCCCTTGATCTAGCATACGAAGTGGCACAGGATTTTGGCGTTGAGCCGAAAAAAGCAAGGCGAATTGCCAGGGAAGTGGGTGTGGCCATCAGATCCTGGCGCAAGGACGCTGCCCAATGGGGTGCAAGCAAAGAAGAAGTGGAACTTATGCGTTCCGCGTTTGATCATGAAGACTTGCGCAAGGCTCTGAAATGAACTCTTCAATAGATGCTCTTCCGTTTTTGAACAACACCCCCACCGCATTCCATCAGATCTGCGCACCATTGGGGGTTACTTTTTTTATGGGGTTTTCATGTGATTGTATGAAAACGAATTGGAAAAACCCCAGAAGAATCAAAAGTGGTTTATGAAACAAATCTGTTTTTCAAGGAATGTGACAAAAACGCATTTACTGGTGTATACTCTTGAAAGCCAAATTCACCCCATTACGCTGAAAATAAGGAGGTCAGATCGTGAGCAGGGTTTTCGGAAAAAAATTTATGGCCATTTTTTTGTTTCTGGTGCTTTCAGCCCTTTTGAGCCTGAGCGTCGGTTGCGATAACAGCACTTCCAACAACACTTACCCAGAAAGCGGCCACGGTACTGTATCTGGAACAGTCGTGGGTGTGGATCCATCCGGCGCGGTGGTTTCACTGCTGGACAGTTCGGGGCGGGAACTGGCGAGCAACACCACGCCTCTTTCAGCAGACGGCCATTATTATCTTGAACTGCATACCCCCATGCCTGAAACGGACTATCTCGTCGCCCGAGTCACGCGAAACGGCCGATCTCTGCGCGCACTGGTCACAGGATTTTCCGAAGGGGATGACTACGGAGAAGAGGATACCTTTATCTCTCCAGCCACTGAGGCGGCTGTCCAGCTTTGCTCACTGGGTCACACCGTAAGCCTCCATGATTATGTCCTTTTTCTGCAAAGCTGCGTCAATGGCGCATTTGAACTGAACCTGCCGAATTCTTACGGCTTTCCCTACCGGGAGCTGATGAATGAACTGACCGACAAGACGGCCGCTTATTTTGGCGGGGATATGGAATCCCTCCCCAATGAAGAACAGATTGCGCAGATGATCATTTCGTCCAACCATCCGCTCGGGGTGTCACTGCCATCCATTATGCCACAGGGCTATCCGGTGCAGCGCGCCATCATCACCGAGAATGGAAACGCTCAGCTGATTATCGGCTATGATCCCGAGGACTCCACTGTCAGCGCCGCCCCCATTCAGTTGGAAGCCTCAACCCATGAGGACGGCAGTTTTCGGTGGAACCTGTACCGGCTGGATTTGGGGAGCAATGTCCTGAAATCCGCAAGCATCCGAATCGTCGAAAAAAATCCCATGGGAACGACCGCTGTACTCACCCTTTTTTCTTCATCAGACATGCCCCCGCAAATCTTCTCAGCCGATGCGGTTATGCCTGAAGCCGGTGGAATCGTTGAAGTGGCCACCAGCAATGTAAGTGCACTGATTGACCCGGACGGTTCCGGTCTCGCTGTCCAGGATGACAACATCAACGCCCCCTTCGTGACGACGTTTAATCAGGATGTTCAGTCAAAAGACGTAGAAATTCAACTGGGGCTCCAGCCGGTCGGTGGGAAAACCACTCCCCTGGAAACTATTCCCATTGGCAGCGGTAAAATTTTTACAAGCAAAGTGATTTCATTGACTGAGTCAACGCATCAAGACAGGCTGGTGGTCGCGTCCATTGTCGCGGGATCAACGGTTCTCTATGCAGTGGAAGATTTTATTGATCTGACCCGATATCAAAGCTCGACCCCCATGCTGGCTGGTTATTCTCTGCGTCAGACCCGTGCCGACAGTGAAGATATGTACAACAGCCTTTTAAACAGCCATGACGTCAATTATCAACCGGTGGATGCGGGCAACGCCTATTCCCATTACATTCTGGACCTGGACCGGCTGCTTCAGTCAAAGGCCATTTCCGGCTGGAAAGAGACTCAATACGGCAGCAATCCCCCGGAGGATGGGCTTGGACGAATTCCCCTGATTTTCGTACACGGATGGCAGGGAGATGTGGGCTATCGCAGTTCCGCCAGGCTCAGCGACTGGAAGCACTCCCCGGTCCTGAGCCTTTACGGGTTCATCAGTTTTTACATGGGGACTCCGGAACTGAACCAAAAATATCACATATACCTCATGCACTGGCCCAGTTACAAACATATCGATTTCAGCGGTAATCTGTTCAGCAAAATGCTTCACGATGTAAAGGTGAATCATCCCCGGACCGATCTGGGCATGGGGATGAATGATCCCGGAACCGGAGTTGTGGTGATGACCCATTCCACCGGGGGATTGATCACCCGTAACGCCATTGAAACCCATTCGGCCTTTGCCGGGGAGAGTGACAAGTATGCCCTGTTGCGAAAAGCCGTTTTGCTGGCAAGCCCCAATCATGGCACGCCCCAGGCGGTGAACACCTGGCCCAACAACTGGTCAAGGCTCACCCATATGGATGTGAGCACCCAGGCTACCGCGGACCTGGAATGGGATTCATTTGACAACAGAAGTCGATTGTATTTTTCGCTGGGTGCGGGTCTGGCAGGGCATCATTTCAGCTACAAATCGGACCGGAGCCAGAGCCGCTGGGTCGCCGATATCGAGAATGTACGCGATTTCGATTCCCACTACCTGAACATTCTGGGAAACATGAAGGCCGCCACCTATAACCCGTGGCTGCTCTGGTTCACCCGCAATTTTTCCGGTCTAAAGGAACCGCTGTCCCCCAAATATATTCTCTACAGCGGCTGGACGCGAATCATTACGGATCCAGGGAATTTTGTTTACAACAGTCCGTCATTGGGTTTCACTCAGACCGTCATTGCCATGTCCGGATATCACAATGATTCGGTCCTGCCCGTCTGCTCAAACCTCATGGCCACCCGTACCGACCAGAAAGGGTTTTATCTCCCTGCCCCGGATCCCCAAATCGCCATTAAACAGGACTGGTATCCCGATTCCACGCTGTATGGGTTCGACCATAAGAGCGAAAACTGGAACGTTATCGTCATCGGCAATGCCAAAGACCATCCCCTGAATGTGGGTTTTCGAATGATCTGGGACTTTGATCACATTCAGATTCGCGCAGGCGCCTTAAGCACCGTCAGCACGAATGACCTGAGCCGGCTCATTGATGCACCGCTCGATACGGACATCGTCGTCACGGATGATTTCTGGTCCAGTGACGGCCGGACCGGTTATCTGCGCGGCGCAGTGACCTACAACACCGGTAAAACCCCATCGGATGAGGAACTTGACAAAATGACCAACCGTCTAAAGGCAGACCCGCTTTTCCTGATCCTGGAAAAAGATCTGCTGGATATTGCCGGATAGTCAAAACGGGGCCACTGCAATGTATATATTATTTAGAAAGGCAATATCACGAAGCCTAATAACAAAAATCCGTAAACAACTATATCGTCACAAATCTGATAACCATAGATGCCACAGAGATATTGTTTGTCAAATATATAGATATAAAAAGCCACATATATCTGCTTATATATCGACAACTGATGCTAAAGGAGATGAATGGGGATCAGTCGTTAGAAGCTTTTTTAAGCTTAGGGTTGCTTCCGTTGAAGATGATGCACATTACTATTTGAAAAATAGAGAAAAACTGTCTTTATCTGAAAAAGCAGATATGATTATAAGGGGGGAAGAAACTAATTTTAAGACAATTCATATATATGAAAAATACTCTGATGGTTCTTGGGATATATTAGATAGAGAGCCTTATGTCTATGATGGTCCCGCAATTTACGATGGCGAAATGGAATATGGATGGATTGAGCCGAAATAATCCTCACCAAAATCGCCACCAACTTTATACGGTAAGTCTTTCGACTTTCCAGGAGGAGAAAAAAAATGACACTATGTCCAATGGCCATTGCGGTTGGCTGCAAGAAATGCCCTGTTTTTTCAGTGTGCCCACTGAAAAGCATTATCGGAGACTACATCAAGAAGGAAGAGCCAAAACCAAAGAGCAGCAAGGCTGAAAAATCTTCGGGGACAAGCAAAAGCAAGAAATGATTGCTTTTCAGGCACATCCTTTTTAAATTGCTGATGAAAAAAATGGCTTTGCCATTGTTTACCTTCATGTTCAGGCAATCACATTGGTGCGGGTGCGCTGTGCCATATCAATTCCATATAGCCACTGAAGGAGATACCATGAACCATTTTCAAAACCACCGTTTGATAACTGTTTACGTCCTTTGCATGGGGATGGTGAGTCTGGTGCTTTATGCTTGCGGGGACGATACCGTCAATGTTGTTGCGGAAAACCGAATCAACTATGGCAAGGCCGCTGAACGTGAGTATGCCACGCTTCTGGATGCGTGGTTCTGTCAGAAGGAAAGACATCCGGCAATGTGGTATCAAGGAGATGCCCTTGACACACTGATCGATTACGTCTCCATTACCCAGGACCGGGAAAAAGGATCGGAACTCGGCGGGATGATTCCGGAGCTGTGGAAGGTGGCAAGTCCTGAAGGTTTATGGTGGGATGATTTCGGCTGGTGGGGAATGGCGTTTCTGAACGCCGCACGCAATTACGGCATACTCGGGCAACCGGATGCAACGGAATATATGGGGCAGGCTGCCAGTATGCTGGGAGATCGTATGGACTATGCCACCGAAGTATGGAACCAGGCACTCACATCGGAATGCCTCCTCGAACCCCCTGAAGACTGGTCAAGGTATGCACCGCGATTCGACGAAGGTGTCTGGAACTCCGCGTTTGCAGGGTTGAACACTGGGAAGCAGTGGAAATGCAATCCCAATGACCATCAGGAGCAACCCCCCATATTCCCTGATCTCCCCGTTCCCGTGGGAACCCCGGGGGATTACTGTTCTACCCTCAACCCCCTGCAGAACACCGTAACGGATGGGCTCTATCTGGTACTCAACACAAGATACGTCATGCAGAATCCCCAGGCCGGCGGGAACCGGCGGGACAAGACTGTGGGAATTTATGAGTGGTTTAAAAGCTGGATGGATGTTGAGGATGAAGCGATCACCCTCTGTTTTGGAAACCAGATAAAGCCCTCCCTCTTGAATGCGGAAACCGGCCTCGTGAGGGAAAGGGCCGGCACCTATGCAAAGGATACCGCGCAATCTCCACATTGCTTTCAGGGTGTGAAATGGTATGAACCGGAGCTGGCATGGGCCGGGGACCAGGGGATTGTTCTGGGGGGGTTGGTGGACATCATGAACAGTGGACTGGCCCAGGACGATGCGTGGCTCATTGACAAGGCCAAAGGCATCCTTGATGGTGTCAAGGATCACATGACCCGGAAAATGAGCAAGAGCACCCGCGACAACCTGGCACCGGGAATGCTTCGACCCTGGACCCGGTTCGATGGCTGGGGGCCCGAAGATCCGGGAAACAATCTTTTTACCGCTCCCGGCGGCTTTGGGTTCGGCGATCCGGATTACCCCCTGCCCGGCACCCCGGAATACGAGGCCTCTTGTTCGGATAAATCGCTTAAGATACCTCTGGATACTTCCGCGAACTATGTTGCCGGGCCGGGTATCTTCATGCGTTACCTGCTGTACGTTTACAGAAACAACAAAGATTTGAGAGACCACATCCGGAGTGAGGAATATCTGGGTTTTCTCAAAACCAATGCGGATGTCATTGCAAAGGGTCAGTATTCTTGTTCCTGCAAAAACGATATCGATTCCGCGAAGTGCCAGGGTGTGGATTCCGGTACCTATGACATTTGCAATCTGAGCTGCCAGATAACACGTCTCGCAACGCTCAATATGGCCATCTCCATACTGGCGCCGCGCGAGGCTTACGGCGGCATGATCCCGTTTATGGATTTTTACAGGGATAACCAAAGCAGCGAGACACCGGCGGAAGGGTGTGGTGAACTGGTTGACCACAACGGTACTCGTGGAATCCAGATGTCAAAGGGGTGTAAGCTGAGAGCCTACAATGTAGACTTCTCCACAGGCGGAAGGCCCTTAAAAATAGAGATCTCCGGAACTACACCGAACACCTCCGGCGCTGCTCCGGGCGGCCGACTTGATGTGTATATCAACAATATGCATGTCAGTGAGACCCCCATAACAGACCTTGACAAGGACGATGTGCTGTCCGGAAATGTGACCGTGCCGGCTTCCTTGATACTGGGCCCGGGTATGACGTTGGATATTCGTGCGGAAGATACCCTCATTGATCCGGACTGGAAGATGGTCATCACCGGCGTCAGGTTTGGTTATAGTTATTAATCAGCATCAAAATAAAGGGATGTTTCTATTCCCAGTGAGACTTCAGCATCGCTTTTCCCACCATGAGGCGAAGGGGCGTATAGATGATGACCGTTTCGCCTTTCTGGTTGACGATTTGGTTACGGGTTCGGACCAGACCACGCCGGGGGTCTTTTGATGATGGACGGGATTCGATGACCTCCGTCTCTACGTGGATAGTATCATTTACGAAGGAGGGGCCTTTCACCTCCAGTTCCATCTGGATAAACGCCAGGCCGGTTCCCTGAAGGGTGGCCTGAATGGTCAGGCCTTCTGCAATACTGAACAACAATGCTGCCGGAACTATGCGCCCTCCGCCGGGGGCGTGTTGCCCGGCATAAAGGGTATCGGTGAAGAGCACTTCCACCATACCGGTGTTTCCAACAAAGTTGACCAGGTCTGTTTCCGTAATGGTTCGCCCGACCGTTTTGAATTTAAACCCCACGGGCATCTCTTCCCAGCATCGTCCAAGGCCGATTGTTTCCATCATTCTTCCTGATTTAAGCTTATTCTATCCGGTGATCGCTTTAGCAAGATTCGCAGCGAGTTCAGCGCCTTCATCACCAATGGCATCAGGTGTGGTACATAAAGGCAGGATGAAATTGCCTTTTGCCTCCACCTTGCCGTAGGCGGTAATGCCTGCGAAAATACCCTGGATGGCATCACAGTTTTCTTCAATGGGGCCCGCACAGGTGACCAGCAGGGCAACCGGTTTACCGCTGATAAGGGAGTCGTGTTCAGGTGTACCGTAATCTGATACCAGGCAGAAATGCCGGTCTATCAGGGGTTTTATCTGAGAAGAAAAGCTCCAGCAATAAAGCGGTGAAGCATACACAATGGCATCCGCATTGATCATTTTATCAAAAATGGTCAATGCATCATCTTTTTGAACACATCCGGGTTCATCCTTTTTCTCTTGGCACTTCATGCATCCAAGGCAGCCGCCCACCTTGTGCTGGGTGATGTGAATACGTTCAACATCGTGCTCTGTCCCCACTTTCTCTTCAAACATGGATAGGACTGTCGCTGTGTTTCCGCTTTTTTTCGGGCTTCCTAAAATGGTCAAAATTTTCATTTCAATTCTCCTTTTAAATTGTGGCACTTTTTTTCAGCAAAAAGATCTTTATACCGAGAGGATAACACAATACCGGAAGGAAGTTAATACAGGAAAGCGGAGGAGGGTCCTTTCGTTAAAAAAGGCGCTCACGATTCCATATTATCCTTGATTCCGAGTGAAATCCAACTTAATCTTAAGAGAAAAAACAAAGACCCATGGGAGGTAATGATGATAAAGATACGATTTGCATGGATTTTACTATTGTTGGTTATGGTGGCCGTCGGTTGCGGCTTGAAGGATCGTCGTGCGGACAAAATTCGAAGTCAGTATCCCGCATGGGATGAGGCAACGGTGGAGGCGGTGGCTGCCAGGAAAGTCGCCACAGGTATGAACAAGTCCATGGTAATGTCCGCATTGGGAAACCCGGATTCCATAAACCAGGAAGGGAATGAAGAAAAATGGACTTATGGCATCAACCGGGAACGGGACATGGGGGCCATCGTAAGAATTCCGGTGTTCTGGGTCTATTTCAAGGGAGAAAAGGTGATTAGAACCGAAGGGAACTGGAAAAAACTGGGGTACACTTTTTACGGGTGGTAAGGGCTTTGCAGAGCATCAATTATATTCGTTTCCTATTGCCGAATATAAACGGTGGCGCTGTTGTTGATCCGACAAGCTTTGAAACATTATTGATGATGTTTTTCCGAAGCAAACAGATTTTGTGTGTAGTTCCGCTTTTCTCATTTCAAGGGGCGTTCATTTTTCCGGCCGACCTCTTCTGAAGGAAAAGGGCAAGACCCAGACAGATGGCCACCGCCAGAAAGCACAAAAGAAAGGCATCTTGATAGGCCGAGGCGGAATAGACGCCGTTAACACTGCCCGCGCGGTCCAAAATGGCACCGGTCCATACCTGAAAAATCGCTACCCCCAGAAAAGGGAAGGGGTTCAGAAGCCCCGTGGTAAGCCCCAGGATCGGCGTTGGGGTAGTCTCTCTCACCAGGCCCCAAAGGATGGCGCCCAATCCCCCGGAAGCGCCGCCCAGGATTAACATGATAGATAGGATGCCAATGATCCCCAGGTTTTTCCCGCTAAATACCATCCATGCCCATAGAACTGTCTCCAGGGCTAGAAGTCCGATGAGCACCCGCACTTTGTTCAGATTGAACCGGCCCGAAAGCCACCCCGTGAAAGGGGCGCCCAGGATCAGGCCAATGGGGATCAGCATGTTGAACAGGCTGGCGTGAAAAAGGTCCAGCCCCAGTAGGGACATGAGGAAGGTGGTCGCCCAGAGGCCCTGAAACGTGAGATAGCTTCCAAAGGCCCCGAAGAAGATGGCCCCCAGTATCCAGAAACGAAGGGATCCCAAAACCTGAAGGGTTGATTTCAAGGGATTACCAGCGCTGTCGCTCCCGGATGAAGTGCCCTTTTGACGGATCGGTGTGTCCTTTTCTTGAGGGTTTTCGATGAGAATGAAGGCGCCGAGGGCGAGCACCAGGGTAATGGCGCCGATTACCATGAAAGTCCCACGCCAGCCCCACATCCGGGCGGCCCAGGCCAGGGGGGTGGTGGCGACAATGGCCCCGAGGTTTCCCAGTGCCAGAAGGACCCCGGTCAAGGTGGCAAATTCCTTTTCCCGAAACCATTGGGAAAAGGCTTTCATGCCGGGAACAAAGACCCCACCCACACCGAAACCGATGAGGGCCCGGCCCGCCGAGGCCCACTCAATGCTGGGGGCCAATCCAAAGAGAAAACAGCCCAGTGCCGCCACCAGGGTCCACACGGTTACGACCCAGCGGGGTCCCCATCGATCCGCCAGATAACCCACCACCGGCTGCTCAAGCGCATAAAGGTAGAAATACATGGAAGACATGAAGCCCAGGACCGTGGCGTTGACATTAAAGTCTGTCAGGAGGTCCGGAGCGATAACCGATGTGGAGACCCTGTGAAAGTAGGCGAAGAAATAGACGGCGGCGATGGCCCCGAATACGGCCCAGCGGCCGCGCCAGGGGAATCGCTTTTGTTTTTGATTGGGCATAACCGTTACTTCTCGAAGCTCAGAGGCCTCGCCTTAGGAGATTAAAAGTCATAGTATCATCCCTGTTCCCCAGATTCTACTCTGAAGATTAACCCCGAGGCCAGGATTATCATTTCCAGCGGCTATTCCCTGGACGGTCCTTTACAGGATATCTTGTCTTCCGGGGCCTCCGGATTTGTGTCAAAACCCTTCTCCATAAGCAATTTATTGATTACCATACGTCAGGTTCTGGACCCGTAATCACACCTGTTTTGCGTACAGCAATCTACGATGACTTTGGATATGGGGGTGGCAACGGGCTGCGTTAAGCCTCAGCCCGTTGCTGCTCCCGTGGTTTTAAGAATGGATGTGATCAGCCTGAAGCGGATGAAATCGAGTTGCAGGCCGGATGGTCGGTTATTCTTGAGGGCTACAGGGTTTCCGCCCCTTGGGCTTCCACCGGGTCCACGGGTTTGAGTTCCTCTTTGCTGATGGGGATTACTTTTGCCCGGGCTTCTTTCTTGATGCGATTTTCTTCCCTGGCCATTTCTTCTTTCGCTTTCTTGGCCAGCATTTTTTCCAGCTTCTGCACTTTTTGGGTCAAGGTGTCGATCTTTTCCGTGAGCTGAGAAACCTGTTCCTTGCTGGCCAGGTTCATGAGATCAAGGGCTTCGTTGACCCTCTGATCAGTCTTTTCCGTAATCCATTTCTTCAGGTCATCGGCCCGGCTCAACATATCTTTTTTAAGTCTGCTGCCTTCGCTTGGCGTGATTTCTTTTTCTTTAACGAGCCTTTCCACCAGCCTGTCGATCTCTTCATCGGCCATGGTGAGTGCCTTATCCCACAATGAGATATATTTTTTTCCATAGTCCACCAAGGTTCCGGGACCTTTTCGAGGAGCTGAATCATGACGTTTGATGCGCCATTATCCGTTTGCCCCTTTTTGGCCCGG
>Ga0307987_1001403_pt1 | contig 13203 bp, 11 predicted proteins | sample EllFjometagen181_FD_203157 | JGI IMG/M metagenome (GOLD analysis project Ga0307987, IMG submission 203157) | Marine microbial communities from Ellis Fjord, Antarctic Ocean - #181 | ecosystem: Environmental > Aquatic > Marine > Unclassified | place: Southern Ocean | collected 2014-10-08
GGATCATGGCCGAGGTCAAGAACCGCATGACCGACCCGGACGACGTGCTGGCCATGTACCAGACCGATCTGGCCAACCTGTTCAAGATGCCCGCCCTGGGCGGCATCAAGCTCAACCACGAGCTCAACAGCGTCTACGCCACCATGACCACGGTCATCGAGATCAAGCGCTTCGTCATGAAGGGCCAGCCTGGGGTGGACGCCCTGGTGACCCTGCTGGACGGGTCCATCGACAGGCTCCGCGACAAGCTGGCGCCCTTCAAGAAGGCCTAGGCCAGCCCGAAGGGCGGCCTAGGCCGACGGCGATCGTGCTGTCATCGGCTACGCCTTCGCAGCACATCGCCGCCGCGGCGTGGGCGCTACCATGGGGAGCCCGGCACCTGTGGCCCCGCGGGCGCGCACAAGTCAGCACCCTGCGGCACAGGGTCTGGGGTTGTGCGCGGGCGCGCCCCCGAAAGCGTGCACAAGCCAGCCCCCTGCAGCACAGGGTCCCGGGTTGTGCACGGTTTCAGCCCGATAGGCGGGCACAAGTAGACACCCTGCGGCCCAGGGGCGGGGGTTGTGCACGGTTTTGGGCCGAGGGGCGTTAGAATCCGTCCACGGAGGTCCACCATGAACGTCCCGGAGATCGCAGCCCGCCTGGCCCGCGCAGGCCGCCTCGAGGCGCCCCCCCTGTGCGTCTACGGCGCCGATGAGCCCCCCGTGGGCTCCGCGCCGGCACAAGATCAGGGTCGCTGTGTGGCTCGAGCCATCTTCGGTCTGGCCAACGACCCCGATGGGCCCGATGCCATCCACCATCAGCAGCTCGAAGGCCGATGCTGCCCGGGGGGCCAGGCCTGGTGCGGCTTCCAGCCCTTCCGGCCGATGCTGAAGTACTTCCTCTCCACCGGCACACCGAGCTTCCGCAACGGCAAGGCCGAGCACCTGCTGGCCAGCCCTGATCTGGCCGAGGCACGCATGGAAGCCGCCGGCCGGATCACAGCACCCGGACGCACCCTGGTGATCCAGCGAGCCTCCACATTCGAGCTCTCCAACAACGGCCCAGAGGTCCTCTCCTTCCTGGTCTTCGGGGGCGCGGAGCAGGTACGCAACCTCTGCTCGCTGGCCTACTTCGGCCTCGACAGCTCCATCAACGCCCAGATGCCATGGGGTCCTTCCTGCGCGTCCTTCGTCAGCTACCCCGCCGGCATGATCGAACACGGTCCCCACGGGCAGCTGGTGCTGGGGCCCACCGACCCCACCACCAATCGCTGGTTCCCACCGGACCAGCTCTCCCTGGGCATCCCCTTCGAGCTGGCGAGGACCATGGCCCAGCAGCTGGACGACTCCTTCATCGGCAAGCTGCCCAAGGTCGCCTACCCGCCCCGGGGGTGAGCCGAGGGGCAGCGCCGAGGGCCGTAGAGTCCCACACGCTCCCCAGCAACCAGCCCAGGCCCGAACCGCACAGATGAGCGACAGGGTCGCCTCCAAGCGGACACGCTCGCCGCGAAACGGCGCCACACCGACCCGGGAGGGCCCATCCACACGGACACCGACCTCCTGTTGGCCCAGGAAGCGTGCAGCGTGTTCGGTTCAACCCGGTCCTGTCGCCAGGATGTCCGGTTCGGGCCCACCCTGTCGCGGCGGACGACGCATAGCACCCTAGCGACACCCCGCATCGGGGCACCGGCGACAGGGTACGAGCGCGGCGGCTAGCCCAACTGCGCCAGCTTTCCGCCCAGCCCCTGCACCTTGCCCACGGCCAGCATGGCCATGATCACGTAGACCTTCCACTGGGCCTCGCGGGCCACGTTGACCCGGTGCAGATCCATCACGCCGTGGGTGACCTCGTCGCCGATGTCGGCGGGCAAGCAGTGCATGTACAGCGCCGAGGCATCCTTGGTCAGGCCCATGCGGCGCTCGTCGCAGATCCAGTCGCGGTGGTTGGCGTTGTTGGCGAGGCAGCGCTGCTCGATGTCGCCCATCTGCGCGGTGTCCCCAGCCTTGTTGGCGACCACACGCTCCATCATCAGGTCGTAGGGCCCCCAAGACTTGGGGTACACGGCCACGGCGCCCTCGAAGGCGTCGTCCATGTCGTTGCTGATGCGGAAGCTGCCGCCATGTTGGGCCGCGTTGGACTTGGCCGCGGCCATGGTCTCGGGCAGCAGCTCGTAGCCTTCGGGATGGGCGAGCACGATGTCGGCGCCCTGGCGGGACAGCAGGGTGGCCAGGCCCTGGGGCACGGAGAGGGGCTTGGCGTAGCTGGGGGAGTAGGCCCAGGACACGGCGATCTTCTTGCCACGCAGATCGTCGCCAAAGTTCTGGCGCAGCCACAGCAGGTCGGCGAGGCACTGGGTGGGGTGGTCAATGTCGCACTGCAGGTTGACCATGGGCACGACCCGCTCATCGTCGGTGGCCACCAGATAGTCGCCGATGCCGCGGAGCATGTCCCGCATGAAGCTGTTGCCTTCACCGAGGATCAGGTCGTGGCGCACGCCCAGGGCGTGGGCGTTCATGCCCAGCATAGCGCCTGTTTCCTCGGCGGTCTCGCCATGGGCGACCTGAGTGGAGGAACCATCGACGATCACCGGCTGCATGCCCAAGCGGGCCGCGGCACCGGCCCAGGCGGACTTGGTGCGGGTGCTGTTGTCGAAGAAGATGGCGTAGGCCAGTTCGTGCGGGCACAGCGGGGTGCGCACGCCGGCGCGGTCCAGCTCGTGGAAGCGGCTGGCGACGGCGAGGAGGGCCTCGAGTTCGGGCTGGGACCAGTCTTGGGTGAGCAGCAGGCTGCGGCCGGTCAGGGAAGCGAGGGTGGCGAGGATGTCAGCGTTCATCACGGTACTCATGTGTCCAGAGAGTCGGGGGGAAGCGTTCGGTAGATGCGGGTGCCGGCGCGGCCGGCGAGGGCCTCGTGCACGGCTGCGGGGCGGCAGATGATGGCCATCTCGCCGCCACCTTCGAGGAAGTCGATGACCGCTTGCACCTTGGGGCCCATGCTACCGGGGGGGAACTGGCCGTCGGCCAGCATCTCTCGCAGCTCGGCCACGTCGGTGCGATGCAGGGGCTTGGGGTCGTAGGTCAGGAAGTCCTTGTAGATCACGTCGATGCCGGTGGTGATGATCAGGTTGGGAGCGTTGAGCCCCTTGGCCAGCAGCGCAGAGGCGTGGTCCTTGTCGATGACAGCTTCGATGCCTTGGACGCGACCCGGGCCTTCCTGGACCACCGGGATACCGCCGCCACCACAGGTGATGACCACCACGTTGGCGCGCACCAGCTCGCGCACGATGCCCAGCTGGATGATGCGAAGGGGCAAAGGCGAAGGCACCACCCGGCGGTAGCCCCGCTGGGAGTCCTCGACCATCTGCCAGCCCCGCTCGCGCTTGAGCCGGTCGGCCTCGGCCAGGGAATAGAAGCGCCCGATGGGCTTGGTGGGCAGGGCGAAGGCCGGGTCGTGGGCGTCGACCTCGACCTCGGTGACGATGGTGGCGATGGGGCGGCTGGAGCCGCGCCGGGCCAGGGACTCGCGCAGGGCGAGCTGGATCATGTAGCCAAGGCTGCCCTGGGAGTTGGCCACCAGGGAATCCAGCGGCACCTCGTGCAGGTGGGTAGAGGCCAGCTCGGAGCGCAGCTGCATGAAGCCCACCTGGGGACCGTTGCCGTGGGTGACCACCAGCTGGGCGCCCTTGGCCAGCAGCTCGGCGATGGGGCGCACCGCAGTGCGGGCGATCTCGAACTGGTTCTCGACGTCGAGCGGACCACGGGGGTCGATCAACGAGTTCCCGCCCATGGCGAGCACGCAGAGGCCAGTGGGGATCATGGGCGGTTCCTTTCGGGGGTGAGACAACCACCGCGTCTAACATCGCGGGATCGCCCGGGAAAGGACAACCGTCAGCTAGGGGACGCTTCGCCGGTTCCGCATGGCTTGCGCGCCGAGAGGAACCCGTAGCGCCACAGCCCCTTTTCCAGCAGCCGCCACTGCCACCAGGCGCTCCACACATGATCGGTCTGAAGCTTGTTTCGAATGCCCAGCGGATGGGCCCAGGCCGAGACCAGCAGGCCGGGCCAGAAGCGCTGGTACAGACGCTTGGCGGAGCGCCGAATGGCCCAGGTGTCATCGGTGAGCAGCACGTCCTCGAAGCCTTGGTCCCGGGCCTGCTGGGCGAAGACGTCGAACTCGGCGTACGCGGGGATGGCCCACGAAGCTTCCCAGCGTTCCATCATGCGTTGGTCTGTGGCCGACATGGGGTCGCCACTGCGAAAGAAGTCGGCCACCACCAGCCGCCCGCCTGGGCGCAGCAGGCGCATGGCCTCCCGGAAGAACTCCGCCTTGTCCGGCGCGTAGCAGGAGCTCTCGATGGCCCAGACCACATCGAAGCCCGCGCTGGGAAAACGAGTGTCGAGATAGGAACGCTCTTCGAAGCCCACCAGGGCGCTCACTCCTGCCGCCTTGGCGTTGCGGATGGCGTCCCGGACCTGTGAGGGCACCAGGGTGATGCCCACCACAGGGCAGCCGTGCTCCCGGGCCAGGTACAGGGCGGCGCCGCCCACGCCGCAGCCGGCGTCGAGCACACGCTCACCGCCCCGGATGCCCGCACGCTGGGCCATCACCCGGTGGGTGTTCACCAGAGCTTCATCGAAGTTTCGGGTGGTGGGGTCCCAGTAGCCGTAGTGCAGGCACTTGCAGGCATCGAGCCGCCAGTTCACCCGATAGTCGAGCGAGCAGGTCTCGTAGTAGTTGACGATGTCGGCTTCGCTCATGGCAGCCCCCGGGGACGCCCATGACATATCGCGCAGTGCAGCCCGGGGCGCGCGGCCTGGCGCCAGGTACGACGGCGGGTCAGGTTGGCCCATGACATCCCGACCCACCGTACGCCTGAAGCGAGGCATCGAGCACGGCCTGGCCCGTGGCCTACCCTGGGTCTACGAGCGTCAGGTGGACTGGGACGACGACACCCGCGGCCTGGCGCCGGGCACCATCGTGGACGTGCTGGACAGCCAGGGTCGAGGGGTGGCCACCGCCGCCGTGGACCCCGCCCACACCATCGCCCTGCGCTGCTGGGCCCACCAAGCCGGGGTCGCGGTGGACGCCGCTCTGCTGACCCAACGGCTAGGAGCCGCCCTGGCCCTGCGCCAGCGCCTGTTCGACACCCCCTGGTACCGCCTGATCCACGCGGACGCTGACGGCCTGCCCGGGGTGATCTGCGACCGCTTCGGAGACACCCTGGTGGTGGACCTGAGCGCCAGCGCCAGCGGGATCGAGGAACCCCTCATCGAGGCCCTGCGCAGCACCACGAGCCCGAAGTCCCTGCAGGTCCGCCGGGGTGGAGAGAACATCTGGCATGGCCCCGAGCTGCTCGAGCCGGTGATGCTCCCCGAGCACGGCGCGCACTTCCCCGTGGACCTCACCCGCGGCCAGAAGACAGGCTGGTACTACGACCAGCGTGCCCACCGCGCCTTCGCCGCCCGCTGCGCCCGGGGTGCCCGGGTGCTGGACGCCTTCTGCTACAGCGGCGGCTTCGCCATCCAGGCGGCCACGGCCGGGGCCACCGAAGTGATGGCCATGGATCGCTCCGCCGACGCCCTGGCACTGGCCGCTCGCGCCGCCACCCTCAACGGCGTGGCCGACCGGGTGCGCTGTGTGCGGGCCGACGTGCTCGAGGCCCTCCCCCGCCTGGTGACCGAGGCCGAGCGCTTCGACCTGGCCATCGTCGATCCCCCTCCCCTGGCGCGCCGGCGAGACAAGCGTGGCGTGGCCCTTCAGGCCCACCGCCACCTGGCGCGCAGCGCCGCAGGCCTGTTGAACCCAGGCGGCATCCTGATCCAGGCCAGCTGCTCCCATGCCGTGGCCGGCGAGCGCTTCCTCAAGAGCCTGCTGCAAGGGCTGCGGGATGCCGGCCGCGCGGGCACCCTCATCCACCGGGGCGGCGCCGGGCCGGACCACCCCCTGCACCCCATGCTGCCCCAGTCCGCCTACCTGGACGTGGTGGGGCTGCGGGTGGTGTGAGCGTCAGCGCCCCATGGCCCAGGCGATCCCGCCCGCCAGCACGTACATGCCCGCACCGATGATGATGACCGCGGTGAAGCCCAGCTCGATGATGGCGGTCATGGCGAAGACCGAGCCCAGCACGCTGGACAGGGTGGTGAGGGCGTAGGTCATGGGCACGCAGCGGGCCTGATCCGCCGCCACGATGCGCTGCACACAGTAGGGGTAGAAGCAACCCAGCGCGACACCCGCAGGGGCCGTCGCCACCACCACACCCAAGGCCTTGAGCGGCAAGGCCAGGGACAGCAGGTGGGTGTTGCAGAGCTTCACCGCCAACAGGCCCCAGGCCACCGACACCAGCGTGGCCACCACCAGCCAGGCCGGTCCCCGCATGACGCGGTAGTGGTCCTGCAGCAGCGCCCCGATGCTGTTGGCCACCAGGAACGCCGCCAGGTTGAGCGCCACCGCGTACAGGGGGTTGCCCACAAACAGCTCGGTCTTGGCGATGAGCCCGATCTCCACAGCCATGTAGCCCACGCCCGACGCCAGCAGGTAGGCGATCCAGGCACCCGGAACCCGGGCATCCCGCCCCCCCAGCACCCGCGCCACCAGGGCCACCAGGCCCGCGGCCAGGGTGAAGATCAGCACCGTCAACACCTTGACCCACGACGAAACCCAGCGCCGATCCTTCAGCTGCTTGTCGGACGGTGTGAAGGTGAACTCGCCCAAGCGCAGACCTTGGATGAAGGGCCGGTCGTCGGACACGAAGCGGGTGCTGGACGGATCATCGAGCACCGCTGTGATGCGGTTGGGCTGCGCGACGCGCCCCGGGGCGTACAGCATCCTCGAGGTGCCGCCTCGGTCGGTGACGCGCTGCTGGATCCGCTGCACCTCGTCGGCGCTGAAGCCACCGGGCTTGACCAGCAGGCTGTCGAGGCTGGGGCGAGCGGATTGACCGAGGACGATCATCCCCTCCCGGGCATCCCCCAGGCCGCGCTCTTCGAACAGCTGGATGAAGCTGGGGATCTTGCCGGTGATGGGCTGGTTTCGGAAGACGATGAAGCCTCCGGGGGCCAGCCGATCCAGGTAGGCCTCCATGGCTTCGTAGCTGTCCAGAAACTTGCGGGTGTGACCGCTGCGGGCCGAGGCCACCGCCCCGTTGTTGGCCACATGGATGTGATCGTAGATGCGCTCGTCGCGGTTGAGGAAGTCCCGGCCCTCCTCGATCTCGAGGTGGATGTTGGGCAGGGCGTGGAAGCGCCAGAGCTTGGCGCTGCGGACCGGGCGGCGGTAGCTCATGTTGCGCACCGCGGGGTTGAGCTCGACCCCCACGATCTCGGCCTGACCCGCGCTCAAGTGCTGGAAGGTGACCATGTCGCGGCCCGCGCCGGCGAAGACCACCAGGATGCTGCGGGGGTCCTGACCGAGGTCCCAGGGCATGGCGTGGTGGAAGCTGTGCTGCAGGTAGGACTCACGGTCCTCGTCCGCGTTCCAGCGCTTGAGCCACACGTTCGACAGGCCGTTGTCCTGGACCACGTAGTGCTTGCGCTCGGTGCCGCCGCCGTAGGGTCGCCGGACCTCGAGCAGGGCGGTGCGGGCGATGTGGTTCCAGCGCACCGCCATCGGGCGCACCTCGCCCTGGCTGCCACCGGGCACGAACTTGGCCAGAGCCACGGGATCGGGGTGCTCGCGGAACACCCAGCCCCGCTCCGCCAACACCGCCACCACCAGGAAGCCGACCACGCCCACCACCAGCAGGGACTTACGCTTCCTGGACGCCACCACCCACAGGCCCAGACCACCGGCCAACACCCCCAGGATCGCGGCCCACAGGTCAAACCAGGTGAACAGCAAGGGGGTGAACACACAGCCCAGGGCCGCGCCGGCCAGATCGAAGAAGTACAGGCGCCCGATGCGCTCGGCCCAGGCCCCGAACAGCGAGGCCAGCATGGCCCCCAGGGCCACATAGGGCGGCAGGAAGATGGCGCTGTAGACCACCAACCGCACCAGGTCGTCCCGCGGGTCCGCCAGCCCCACGTGGATAGTGGAGAAGAAGGTGTCGGCCACAAAGAAGAGCAGGAAGAAAGACAGCAGCAGCAGGGGCAGCACCGCCAAGCCCATGCGCTCTACCAGCAGCCGGGACGATCCCCTGTAGACGAAGTGCGCGTACATGGAGCCCACAGCCAGACCCAGCAGCGCGATGGGGATGGCCAGGAAGTCCATGCTGTTGCCCAGGAAGAAGGCCAGCACCCTCACCTGCAGCAGCTCGTACATCAGGCACGTGACGCCCACCAGGGCGACGGTCACCGCCGGGAAGCGCTCTGCAGGCTTGCTCATCGAGTCCCCTCCGATCCATCCAAATCGACAGCGTGTGTCCGCTACCCGCTATTCCCTGTATCCGTGGGGGCCTGCTCCAGCTCGATGATGATGTCGGTCGCTGTACCGCCACCCTCGCCGTCCTCGTCGAGCTCGGTGCTGAAGCTGGCCTCACCGTCGAGATAGGCGCCGTTGTTCTGCCCGTCCACGTCGGTGGCGGTCGCCGTGCAAGGCACCGCTGCACAGTCGTCGCCGGCAGGGGCGAACAGCTGCCAGGTCCCGTCGGGTTCGCTCGAGGTGCTGCCGCTTTGGTAGTCCACGCGGATGCCCGGGATGGCATCGCCCGTGGCCGCATCCACCACCGAGCCGCTCAGATCGTAGCCCACCATCATGGCGCCATAATCATAGGTCACGCAGGACGAGGCGCCGATGGTGGACCCGAGCAGCAGGGACACACGGCGAAGCAGACGAGAGCGCAGCATAGGAACTCCGAGGATGGCTTTCGTGAGTATTCCATCCAGACGATACAGTGTCCATCCAGGATCGAGGCAGCCTCAGTCCAGGTAGCCCAGGCTCTCGAGCAGCTCGGTGACGTGCTGGTCGATGCGGTGGTCGTCCCGGGTGTCACGGTGCGCACGCTCCCCCAGGCGGGTGATGCCCGCCGCGAGGGGATGCTCAGGCGGCAAGGGCTCCACCACGGTGGTGGACGATCCTTCGACGCGGGCCAGGCCCAGCTCCTGATCGATCCAGCTCGTTCGTTCGTTCCCCCGCCACAGGGCCACGGCGGTGGAGCAGAAGGCCAGCCCCTCCACATGCTTGCAGCGGCGGGCGTGGGGCCAGGCCTGTGAGCTGCTGCGCCGGGGGGACGCGGGGCGGCGACCGTCGAGCACCAGATCATAGACCTCGAGGGCGCTCATGGCGGGCTGCTCGAAGCTGGGGAGCGCGGCAGCGGACCGGCTGTCCCACACCAACACGGGCACGCGAGCGTTGGCCTCGTGCACATGGTGGCCGTGGTCCAGCAGGCCGTGCTCCCCCAGGTACTCGCCGTGGTCCGAAGTGAGCACGAAGCGACAGCCATCCGTACAGTGGCCTCCGTCCTCGAGCAGGGCCACCAAATCCCCCAGCACCCCATCGGCCTGATGCACGGCCCAGTCGTAGGCATCCACCGCGTGATCCGTCAGCGCCGCGGCCTCGACCGGGTCCATGCGGCCCTCTACGAAGCGCTGCCACTCGCCGTCGGGGGACGACTTGTTCCACTGCAGCCCGCGACGCTGGGGCAGCCAGTCCACCCCGCTGGGGACGGCGTGCCAGGGCTGATGGGCGTCCGCGATGTTGACGAACAAGAACAGGGGACGCTCGTCCCGGTGACCCGACAGCAGATCCTCGAGGGCGGGCGCCAGGGCGTCGCCGTACAGATCTCCCCAGCGCTGCGACACCCGGGTGGCCTCGAAGCCACGCATCAGCCCCATGGTCTCGCTCACCACAGGGCTGGCGCTCACGGCCAGGGCCTGGAAGCCCCGGGCGGTCATGGCCTCGGCCAGGGTGGGGATGTCGTCGCGCAGCGGGCGGCTGCGGGAGCCCATGCCGGACCAGTCACCCACACCGCTGGTGATGGCGTGGGCGCCGTGGGCGATGGGCTCGAGCCCGGTGAAGAAGCTGGCATGGCTGGGCAGGGTCCAGCTTCCGGGAGCATAGGCCCGACAGTGTGCAGCACCACCGGCGGCGAGGCTGTCGAGCACGGGGCTGGTGGGCCGTTCGTAGCCACACATGGACAGGTGATCGGCCCGCACGGTGTCGAGCACCACCAGCACCACGGTGGGCTGGGGGGGCGGTCGTACCCACCACAGGCCCAACGCGGTGACGGCCACCACCAGCACGACGACCAGGGAAATGATGACGGCTCGACGCATGAAGCTCTCTATCTCCGTGTTTGACGGAGCGACCCCCCCGAGTGACCTTGCGGCCCCCCCATGCGCAGAGGGCACCATGTCCACCGACCCCATCTTCGCCTGCATCGACGACACCGACATGCCGGGAACCCGCGGCACAAACCGCCTGGCCATCGCCATCGTGAGGTCCCTGGTGGGCAAATGGCACTGCCGCTCCATCACCAAGCACCCCCACCTGCGCCATCCGGACATCCCCTACACCCACGGCAACAACTCCTGCTGCATGATCTGGGAGCCCCGCCCGGGGCAACATCCCGAAGAGCTCATCGCCATCCTGCGCCGGGAGATGCTCGCGGACTTCATCGAGGGCAGCGACCCCGGGCTGTGCGTCACCACCTCGGTCCCCCAGCAGGTACGGGACTGGGCGGTACGCAGCCGGGACGAGGTGTTGACCATGGACGAGGCGCGGGCCATCGCCGCCACCCACGGCATCCACCTCGAGGGGCTGGGGGGCACCAACCAGGGCATCATCGGAGCGCTGGCAGGGGCGGGCAGCGCGGCCACCGGTCAGCCCGGACAGTTCTTGATGCTCGGCGCCCGGGAGCTGGACTTCGGGGGCCTGCTCGACGTCGAGGCCCTGGCCGCGTTGGGCATCACCCGCTTCGTCGACGCCCACAGCGACGCGAGCCTGCCCCCCCGCCCCCTCCGGGTCCCCAAGAAGCTGCGCCCCAGCATGCGCGACGGCGCCCCACTGGTGTACGTGCAGCGCGGCGACGACGGTGACTACACCCTGGTGCGCCGGGACTGAGGGAACACCGGGTTCCAGAGCTGTGCAGGATCATGGCCGCACGCCCCACAGGGTTCGCACGGCGGACGTGGGCGTTATGCACAGCTGGACATAACGATAATGGACCCCATGACCATGCATCGCCTGCTCCCCCTGCTCCTGATCCCCCTGACCGCCTGTTTCTCCTCGCCGGACAAGGACGACACCGGCCAGGACACCGGCCCGACGGGTGGCGACGCCACCCTCGAGGACGTGGCCACCGAAGACACCGACGGCGCCCCCATCCTCGATGGCCAGACGGTCACGGTCACCGGCGTGGCCACCGTGAGCACCGGCATCCTGAGCGGGCGCAAGCTGCGCATCCACATCCAGGACGGCGCCTACGGCTGCGCACTGGACGCCGACGAGGTGGTGGCGGCCGAGATCGTTAGCGCCTTGGGCGGCATCCTCGAGGGCGACGAGCTCGAGGTCACCGGGCTGGTCACCCAGGAAGACCTCCCCTCCAACGATGAACCCGGCGCCCACGACGGCCTCACACGGATCCGCATCGAAGACTCCACCGCCGTGCAGCGGCTGTCCAGTGGCAACGAGCTGCCCGATCCGCTGCTGCTGAGCTTGGACGAGATCCTCGCCTCCGGCGATGAGCACGAAGGCGTGCTGGTGCGGGTAGACGCCATCCACAAGCACGCCGACCACCAGGACGTGTGGGTCACCTCCCTGGACAGCTCCAGCATCATCGACACCTACGACGACGCCGACACCGGCCCCCTCAAGGTGCGCCTGGGCAACGGCGAGCGCACCGGCGGCTACGGCGAAGACCCCGGTGCCGACAGCTTCGACCTGGTGGGGCTACTCCGCGAAGACAGCACCCTGTCTCCCACCACCGACGCCTCCGGCGGCTCCTTCGAGATCTGGCCGCGGGGCGAGCGGGACATCCTCCGCAGCCACTGAACCCAACCAAGCAGCACCGCTGCCCACCCCCATCCGCAATGAGGACCACCATGGCCAAGCGTATGATCCCCAGCTTCGTCATCGCAGCACTCACCATCGGACTGTCCGCCGTCTGGACCGTCGGCTGCGAGGAAGACCCCAAGGACGACACCGCCCCGGTAGCCGACACCGACACAGACACCGACACAGACACAGACTCAGACACCGATGCCGACACCGATGCCGACACCGATGCCGACACCGACACCACCCTGCTGGGCTGGGGTTGCGAGTGCACGGACAACGCCGAGTGCGAGTCGAACATCTGCCATGAGTTCGGCAGCGATGGGCCCCACTGCACCACCGAGTGCGACGACGACGACGACTGCCCGCCCCAGCTGGACGGCTCTGACCCCAAGTGCAACGGCGAAGGCCGCTGCAAGACCGGCCCGGGCGACTGCGAGTAGGGCATCCGATCCGCGCGCTCCAGGACCGCACTCCGTCACGCCCTCATCCCAGTGCTGCTGAGCATGGGAGCGTGGTCCGATGACCTGCGCGCTGACGAGGTCGTGGTGGTCACCGCGCCACCGCGGGCCACCCTGTCCCACCTGGTGACCGCAGAGGATCTCGAGATCGCCGGCATCGAGACCCTGGCCGATGCGCTGGACTGGGTGGCCGGTGCGACGGTGCGCATGGCGGGCCAAGGCGCCGCGCGCTTCGACATGCGTGGCAGTCGGCAACGCTCGAGCTGTGTGTTGCTGGACGGTGTGCCCATCACCGAACCCTGGGGTGGCTCCTTCGACCTGGCACGCATTCCGGTCACCGCCGTGGCGACCATCGAGGTAGTGCCCGGTCCCCCCGGCGACCCCAGCGTGCCGGGCTGCCCGGGGGGAATGCTCCACGTCACCACCATCAGCGCCCTCGAGCACCATGGCGGGGAGGCACAGCTCGACCTCGGCACCGGCTGGTATGCCGCGCTGCGGGCCAGTGCCGCGACCCGCCTGGGGGCGGACGAACGCTGGGGCGTGCTGGGTAGCAGTCAGCTCACCCGTCGCGCCTACACGGTGCTTCCTCGCAGCTTCTCCCCCATGAACGCCGAAGACGGTGGAGCCCGAGAGCTGTCGGACGCCCGCAGTGTCTCCCTGCTGGGTAGCGCAGCCCACGAGGGGCCCACCAGCCGCGTACACATCGGATACCACGGCGTACTGGACGAGCATGGCTCGCCCCCGGACAGCTCCATGGCCCCCCGCTTCCAGCGGGTGGACCCCCTACAACGCCATCAACTCGGCCTGCGCTGGGCCTGGGCCCCCCGCCCGGATC
>Ga0307987_1001404_pt1 | contig 13199 bp, 19 predicted proteins | sample EllFjometagen181_FD_203157 | JGI IMG/M metagenome (GOLD analysis project Ga0307987, IMG submission 203157) | Marine microbial communities from Ellis Fjord, Antarctic Ocean - #181 | ecosystem: Environmental > Aquatic > Marine > Unclassified | place: Southern Ocean | collected 2014-10-08
CGATACACAACCGAGGACGGCGTGAAAGTCGAGTGTGTTGCGAGTGATGAGATAGATGGATCCTGTTCGCTCGGCGGGATTCCAGAGTGCGTATTTTACGATACCGACTGCGAAGGGATACACTGCGAGCTTCCGCAGCGCCGTTACATCACAATCGCCGACGCGGACGAATGGCACGCCAGGCAGGCTGATCGGGTCATCCAGGCAGCCGCTGAGCTATCAGCAGCGATCGAGGAGCATGAGGAGCGTAGAGAGACGCAGCCGGGCGAGTGGGAGGAATGCGAGGTGCGATACAAAGAATCGGCCCCTGTTGTCTGTCTCCCTAAGTGGCATCCATACAAGGAGAGGAGTTGTGATTGTACCCTGTCGTCGGCCCAGTGGCTCGCCGGATTCGGAGGCGTCCAGTTCGAGGGACAGAGCGGCGATCCTTGGTTTTCGCGACTTAGCTTTATCGATCCTCAAGGGTGTCTGTACGACCACCCGATCGACGGAACCAAGCCAACGCGCGTGACTAAAGCCCGGTTCATGAGGCCAAATGCAGCGGAGGAATGATCGCCATGCCGAAGACATGCAAGCACAGGGATAAGATCCTCGCCGTACTCGCGACGCCGGAGGGGCAGGCGATGACGCTAACCGAGATCGCGGCCAAGGTGGGATGCTCGATCGCGACAGCCGGAAAGTACCGCGTGAAACACTACGGCAAGCGGCCGCGCATTAAAGGCAGGATCAGCCAGCACAAGACGCAGGCGGACGTAACGGAGGCGATGTTCCCCGCGGAAGAAGGGGATTATTCCCGGGCTCCATGCAAGGGCGGATCGTATCAGATCGCGACGCCCAGCAGGATCGAGCGGCAGGCCCGGCTGATCAGGCAGCGGAACAACGTGGAGTCACGCGACGAATTCGGCGAACTGACTGAGGAGATCGAGAGTAATTTGGATTACATAGACCACGAATAAGGGAGATGACGATGAAAATCGGAGATCGAGTCAAACAGGACGGCAAGACGTACGAGGTGACGGCTTCTCACCACCTCAAGGAGGTGCACCCTGATCGACTACGGTTCGAGTGGATCGTCGGTGGAGGCGACGCGGATGGAATAGTCGAGCGGCTTGATCTTGCGATGGACGTCGTATATGAGGATATGCAGAGCCTACCAGACGCGATCGACTTGCAGATAAAAATAGGCCATTGAGCCCGTTTTCCTTCCGCTGGTCCTGGCCACCTTCCTAAAAAATGCACCACATATAAAGGATTTGCACCACATACTGGGGGAGGGCGCTGGAATCCATGAGAGCCTCGCATCGGTTGCATCCGGTGCGGGGTGCTTTTATGCGCAAATAAAAAGAAAAAGGTTAGATTGACGCAACTTCTCATATCGGGTATACAATGGAAAGTACCTAGCTTAAACCTTGCGAAGGGGGTGCAAGAGTAATGGAACTAAGAAAAACCGAGACATCGCAAGGTAATCATTTATCAAGGAGGGGATCCGATGGCAGAGCTGATCATCGTCTTCGCGGTTATGTTCCTGGTAGGGACTGCAATCCGAACGCAAGCAGGCAAGCATAAATGATAGCCGACCGCATCAAGGAACTCAGACGCGTTAGGGCGGGCGACATCCTAGCCAACCCGAGCAACTACCGCACGCATCCGGATGAGCAACGGGACGTCATGCAGGCTGTCCTTGAGCGCATCGGGTTCGCCGGTGCATTGCTTGCCCGAGAGCTGGACGACGGAACGCTAGTACTGATCGACGGGCATCTACGCCGCGACATGGATCACGAACAGATTATGCCGGTCCTTGTGACCGACCTGACCGAGCAGGAGGCACGCGAACTGCTGGCGGTCTACGATCCTATCAGCGCGATGGCCGGGCAGGATGACGACATCTTGAGGGACCTGTTGGCGAAGATCGAGATCGAGGACGGGCCGCTTGCTGAGATGCTTGCGGCGATGGATGAGGAAGTCAATATTGCCGATATCGTCGACGATGGAAGCAAGTCCGGCGCGTCACCGTGGGACAGGATGAACAACGATCCGGCTGAGGGCGTGACATTCACATTCGGCTCGGTGTGCGCAAAACTAAGCATGGATACATACGAGGCATTTAGGGACGCTGTCGAGGAACTGGGGGTCGGCGAGTGGATGTCAGAGCAGCTATAATAGACCTGAGCTTGCCGACTGCAAAGCAGGATAATAGGGGCCTTGCTGCCCAATGGCTGACCGTTAACCTGGGAAGGGCCGGGCTGAAAGAGCATACAATAGACGACGCAAATATTGTACTATGTACGGCTGTTCACCCGCAGGCTGCTGTCAGGATAGACCGACTTAGAAAGGCATACCCGAGGGCTGTATATATTGTTGGTGGGGCGGCTGCGACGTCCCCGGCGTCGATGGGCCATATATGCAATGTCGTGCTCGGAGACTCGCGAGGATTTATTGAGAAGCTGGCAAGGGGCGGCATCGGTGCCGCGATGCAATGCAGCAACGTATGGAGAGACGGCGACACGGCACGGGTAGAAATAGACCAGAGCTTCCCGTGGGACATGCCGCCGTTGAGGCAAGAGACGGGGGCCGTCGCGTTCGTGTGTGGCCGTGGATGCAAGCATAAGTGCCGGTTCTGTCAGACGTCGTGGGCCTATACTGAGCAAGAACACGCCAACCCAGGGCGGCTAGTGTCAGCAATAAAGAAACAAGTCAAAAGCGGCAACAAGGTCAACTACATAAGTAATGACATATCGGCGCACGCTTTCACGTCAAAACTGCCTAAGGTCGGCGTGGCGTCGATGAGCATAGACTACATGAGAAAGAACGGATTGCCCCCAAGCCGACAGGTACGAATCGGGGTCGAGGGCGTTTCCGAAAGGCTGAGAGCTAAGTGTAAGAAGCCGACGACAACGAAAGACCTAGTAGACTGCGCATCATGGCTGAATAAAAACGGGAGGTCAGTGCGGTGGTTTTTTATCGCAGGGCTACCAGGCGAGACGGAAGACGACTGGACAGAACTAGTAGACGCTGTGCAGACATGGAAGCGAGTTACGCCGAAAGGTGTTCTTGCGTTGTCCTTCACTGCGTTCTGCCCAGACCCCGCGACTCCGTGGTGCGATGCTGGGATAGGCGACGGATACTATGATAGATGGCTCAAGTTTAAGTCCTGGTTTTTTGATGGCGGCGGATGGAGCAACCGAGTCAAACTAATGGCGCCGCAAGGCGTGGCAACGCTACGAGAAAAGGCTGCGTGGTCGCTCGGGCTATCGATAGACGACGCATGCAATGGCGGCATAATGACACCGAACGCACGGGTTCTATACCCATACAGGAAGGCCTGGAAGTCAGCACGACTTACAGGCGAGACGGCACACGTTGAGGCGAGCAAATGGGCGAAGTACCGATGAAGCGATCCGAGATACGCAGCGCCATCAAGGCGGTAACGCACAACTGGGACATCCCTCAGGCCGTGCGAAACATGGTGCTGGCCGATGCGATCAAGACGGTGCAGCACCACGAGTCATCCATCAGACAACGCCAGTCAGCGAGCCGTTTGATCGTTGCAATGAACGCCCAGAACATCGACCTAGAGAAGGCGAAGAACCCGCAAATCGGACTGAATGTCAACGTGGACGCACCGGATCCAGGAGAGGCAAGGCGGATCGCAAGGGAGTTGCTAAATGATCCAGAGTACTTGGCCTACCAAAGATCGCGTCTCACGAGTAGCGACGCCCGCGACGTTTGCGGAGAATGCGAGCAAGGGACTAGCGGAACCGTGGATGCCAGCGAGTCACCTGCTGCTGATTGACGAGGCACTGTGTGATCTGGTCGCAGACCGATCGGCTCGAATCCTGATTATTGAGGCACCGCCGCGACACGGCAAGAGCGAGTTCGCATCGAGATGGTTTCCTGTTTGGTACCTTGGCATGTTCCCGACTCATCGGGTGTTCTTCGCCGCTTACGGGGCGACGTTTGCCGAGGAGTTCGGGGCATGGGCACGAGACAAGTACGCCGAGTGCGGGCCGGAATGGTTCGGCTGCGGAGTAGACAAAGCTAAGGCGAGAGCTGATCATTGGAAGACGACAGAGGGCGGCGCGATGTATTCGTGCGGCGTCGGCGGTCCGATCAACGGGCGCGGGGCCAACCTATTCATCTTCGACGATCCGATTAAGAACGCACAGGCAGCGGCGAGTGAGGCCCAGCGGTCCAAGATGTGGAACTGGTACAAATCAACGGCGTCGACGCGGCTGGAACCAGACGGCAAAATGGTGATCATCAATACACGATGGCACGTCGACGACATGACCGGGATGATCATTAAGGCAGCGCACGAAGGCGACTCGCGACCAGTACGACGCATCACACTTCCAGCGATTGCAGAGTTCAACGACATGGCAGGCCGTAAAGAGGGTGAAGCTCTGTGGCCTGAGCGGTTCCCAATCGAGTCATTGCGAGTGAAAGAGAAGGAGCAGGGGCCGTTTTATTGGAACGCCCTGTACCAACAGCGACCGACGAGCCACGAGCGAGCGATATTCAGAGACCACTACTTTGACGGGATCATGGTTTGATGGCTGACGCATGGCCGGACAAGTTCGAGGTCTCCGCGATGTACGTGGACCCAAGCATGGGAGCAGACGCCAAGCGGGGCGACTACTCGGCCATTGTGTTCGCGGGCTGGGCGTTTAACAAGCTCTGGGTCGAGTGCGACATGGAGCGGAGACCGCCGACTGAGATCACGCGAGACACGATAGCGATGTACAAGCGTTTGTTTCCGGATGCGGTTGGGTGCGAGTCGAACGGATTTCAGAACGTAATCGCTGAAGCATTAGAGGCGGCGTTTATCGAGGAGCGACTTGGCGACGTGCCGGTCTATCGGATTAAGAACAGTATCAATAAGATCATCCGGATCACGCAGCGACTTGACCCGTACCTGGCACGCAAGGAGATCAGGATACGAGACGACAAGGGCGGACGGTTGCTTGTCAACCAGTTGCGTGACTTCCCACTGGCTGACCACGACGACGGGCCGGACGCGCTCGAAGGGGCGATAAGATTGATAATGGAACTGCTATGCGAAGGGGATTGAGCGATGAATACGACAAGCAGCAAAGCGATACCGCTGAGCATGATCACAATGATTCGGAAGCTGAGTCGTAATGGCAAGTCAATAAGCCAGATCGAGCGTATTACCGGCGTATCAGCTCGGAGCGTCTGGAAGTATACGCAGTCAAGCGATAAAGGGGGGAGCGATGGCGGCATTCACGGAGACGAAAGAACAGTTCGTTGAGCGGTACAGCAAAGGATCGGCAACGCAAGGCGTGTTCGATAATCACCGCATAGCGATGCCGTGTGACTGCGAAGATGGCGGCGGGCCGACGCACTGGGCCGCGATACGTCGAGACACCGAAAATGTCGAACACCACTTGCAGTTTCACGCGCCAGAGGGAACGCCGTGGCCAACAGAGATAGACAAGGCAACAGCCAATATAGAGGCAGACGATGAGTAAAGCACTCGCAAAGCTCGACCAGATGCAAAGCGACCGTGACGAGGCTGTCCTTGAGCGTGAGCTACGGTACCTTGAGGCGGAGAAGAATCTCGTTCTTGAGATGTCTTTCGGCCCGCTCGTCGAAGCGTCGTTTGGTGAACGCGTCGATATGTCTGATCGCTACCTGACGGACGGACCAGGCGGCACGCTTGAGCCGCTACCCTCGCGAGCAGACGACCGGAAGGACGGCGACAACCAACCCTTCTGGCAGAACGAATTCGAGCTCCAACGGATCCGTGGCATCGCTCGATTCATCGCTACATTCAACGAGATCGGCATAGGCGCCATTGATATCATGGTCAAGTATGTCGTGGGTACTGGCTTTGAATACGGCATTGAGTACGAGCGGAACCCAGCGGCGGCGAAGTCTGTCGAGGCGTTCGTCGATGAGTGGGACGAGCGGACCTCGTTCACAGGCGACCTTGACGCCGAGCTCAAGAGCCGCGAGCTTCGAGACGGCGACTTCTACGCATGGATTAAGCCGATCGGTAACGGTCGATCATCGATCCGAATCGTCGAGCCGGATGAGATCACCGAGCCCGCCGACGCTTACCGGCTCGAAGAGCATTACAATATCCCGCCTGGCGTGTCCTGGAAGTACGGCATCGCGACCGACCCGGACGACACGTCGATCATCTACGGATATTATGTCAACTGGAACGGGCAGCCCGGCAACGAGGATTTCGTCCCAGTCGAGCAGATGGTCCACGTCAAACGCAATGTCGACCGGCGTGTGAAGGTAGGCGTATCTGATTTCTACGCGGTGTGGGAAGACCTGTGCCGGTCGGAGAAACTGCTTGCCAACATGGTTCAGGGCGCATCGATCCAGGCGTCTATTGCCCTGATCCGGAACCATGAGACCGGCGTATCGAAGGCGAACATTGATAGCATACAAAGCGCACTAACAAGACAGGTCACCGCAAGCAACTCGACGCAGCTCGTCTCTGACGTCAAGACCGGCCAGATTATCGATCAGTCGCGATGTACTACAGAGCTCGGCCCAATGGGTACGGTTGCCGGTGCGAACTATGAACTGATCCTTCAGGCCGCATATCGGACGATCGGCAGCCGCTGGCACATGCCCGAGTATATGATATCAGGCGACGCATCTAACGGATCATTCTCTTCGACGCTTGTTGCAGAGTCCCCGTTTGTTAAGACCACTGAGGTAGAGCAGAGCCGGACAGGCAGAGCCTACAACCGCATTCGAAAGATCGTCGCACGAACCGGCGCGGCGGCTGGCAAGATACCCGGCGTGACAGTCGAGGACATCGACGCCATGAGCTTCACCGCAGTTGGTGCGAACATCGCAAGCCGTGAGCGGGACAAGGATATCACCGTCGATGAGAAGCTCGTCCAGATGGGAGCAATGAGCCTTGAGACGCTCGCCGCTCGTAATGACCTGGACTATAACGACGAGCAAAAGAAAGGCGCGGCTGGTCTGGCTCCGACTGGTGCGACCGAGTCGCTGAAGCTCGGCGAGTGGCTCAGGCGGAAACGCAAAGGACAAGACAAGGGCTGTTCGTGCGGCAGTGATCATGATGCAGGATACATGTAATGCCAGACGTACCGGACAGGACAGTACGAGAGGACGAGATAGCGGTCGCGATCGGCCTGCTGTTTGATGAGATAGTCGAGACTGACCGAGTCAACTGGGTGGCGTTAGAGATCGGAATACAGTCGATACTCAGGCAGTCGCTAGACGATACCCACGCGACAATGTACCTGCTGCTCCTTAGTGACACAGTACCAGGTGTAGAGGCAGTTACGGCGAATGCAGAGGCTGGGTTCAACGCGACGCGGTACGCAGATAGACGGAGCAGGGAGGTTGCGAGAGGCGTTGTCGGAAGGCTCCAGCAAGGATTACAGAACGGCAAGAGTGCCGAGTCGATATTCACGCAATCAAGGGCCGACAGTATAGCGGCAACCGAGACAACAGCCGCAGCGTCAGCAGGAGAGCAGGCAGCAAGGCAAGAGCTAGAGGCGGGTGACTCGACTGCTATTGGAGCACTTGCGATATTTGGGATGCTGGCAGGGGAGACGGATGCGGTCGACAAGATACAGCACGACGTAGTCGAGACATGGGAGACGGAAGACGATGCGAGAGTCTGTCCAATATGTGCGCCGCTCGACGGCATGAAACGAGACAAGTGGGGGAACGAGTTCCCGACAGGACCGCCCGCGCATCCTAACTGCCGGTGCTGGCTATCATACGAAGTCGAAAGGAAAGTAAGCAGATGAAGAACAAACACATACGCGAGATCAGCTACAGCGACGCGGCGAAGGTTGACCACGAAGCGGGCATTATCCGCAATGTCAAGATCCTCGGAGCGGTCAGCGAGAACGGCAGGCGTTACACAGAGGGCTGCATGAAGTCAGCCTGTGGGATGTATAACGGCCAGCATGTGAATGTCGATCACTGTACTGAAATGTCGACCGAGCCTCGCGGAGTGATGGAGCAGGTCGGGATCATCAAGGATCCGAAGATGGGTGAAGGCGGCGGGATCTATGCCGACATCCATATCCTGATGAACCATTCCGCAACGCCTGCTCTGATGGAGCGGGCTGAGAGGTTCCCCAATTCGTTCGGGCTGAGCCATGACGCGAATGGAAACGTAAACAGCGATGGCGAAGAAGACGTCGTCGAGGAAATCACAGCGGTCAACTCCGTGGATATAGTCAGTGCTCCGGCCACGAATGCCGGGCTATTCGAATCCGTTAAACCTAAGAGGTCGAACATGAGAACCCTACGACAAGTGCTCGGAAAGGCCGCCAAGCAGAACAAGCTCGCCAAGGCGCTGCTTGAGGCTGAAGGCGAAGACGACGAACTGAAGAAGGCGCTCGACTCCGAAGCGACGCCAGAAATGGACGCTGCGGCTGAGGTGCCGCCAGCGGAAGGTGAAGAGGAAGTCGTCGAGATGGATCCACCCGTTGACGATCCCATGCCGGGCAGCGATCCGGTCGAGGCCATGCGTGCCGCAATCGGCGAGAAGGCAATGGCCATTTTCTCCGATCCGGATACGGACGCGGGAACGAAGCTTGCCGCGCTCAAGAAGCTGCTCATTGCTCAGGACAAAGTATCGGTCGAGATGGCCGCGATCTCCGACAAGGTCGACGCTACGGCGGAGTCTGTCAAAAAGCTCACTGATCTGATGACGAACCTCGTCGAGGCGAAAGGCCCGCCCCCGGTTGTCGGTCGAAAGTTCGAGATCCAGGAAGCGAAGGACGGCAAGTACAAACAGCTCGGCGAGATCTTCAAGTAGTCGAGGTCGCTTCGGCGATCCAATCATAACACGAAAGAAAAGGAGCCTATACAATGGCTGAAGATAGAATCCCTTACTTGGACGCGACCGGGCGACTAGACCAGGTCTTCCATTTCTCTGACGACTTTACCACCTACGTGACGGCGGATGACTGGACGCTCGTTGCGCTCGCCGCCGGAACGGCGGCTGTTGGTGACGCCGCAAATGGCGTTATTGTAATCACCACAGCGGCAACGGACAACGACGACACGGCGATTGTACAGACGGCGGAAACGCTACTGATCGCAGATGGAAAGCCTATTTCCTTCTACTGTCGCGCGTCAATCACGGAAGCCGCGACGAACGTTGCAAATGGGTTTGTCGGGCTCATCAACGCCGCCGCCGCCGATGATATGGTCAACGCCGGCGCAGGGATGCGGGTCGACTTCTCGGGCGCCACATTCTTCAAGGTCGACGGATCGCTCAACTGGAACGTGATCTACTCGGACGGCACGACTCAGACGGCTGTCGAGCTGACGGCTGCCAACAGCCTGACGAAAGAGGCTGTCGCTCACGTGTCCGCTGTCATGCAGGATTTCAAGATCGACATCATTCCGAAGACGAGCACGAAAGTCGACATCAACTTCTATGTCGGCGCCGTTGATGGAAACCTTGACCTTGTCTATCGGATGATTGACAAGACATACGCGTCGGCTACAGAAATGCAGGCGGAATTCTACCTGAAGGCAGGGTCAGCCGCAGCAGAAATCATGAGCGTCGACTATGTCGCAATCGACAAACTCCGCTAGTCACGGGCCAACATACAAGCCATACGAAAGGCGATAAGAATGCAATACAATCTAAAAAAAGAGTTGGCCCGAAACTATAAGGGCCTGAAGAAAGAGCAACGCCTCCCTGAGTGGAAGGAGGAGTTCCGCCAGATCATGAAGGACGGGCACCTGACCGGCACAGACTGGCCGCTCAAAGAGCAGTTTATGATGCTCGTCGATGGTGGTCGTGACATGGTGCTTGACCGAAACGACTTCCGCTCGATGAATGTTTCGGAAGCAGTGAGCACAGCCGACTTCGCGAACGTCAATGGCCAGATCGTTTACAACGAAGTGATGAAGGGCTACACGAACGAAGTCTTCATCTCGCAAGAGTTGCAGACGACCGTACCGACCGACCTGAACGGCGAGAAGATCGGTGGAGCAACAAACATCGGCGACGACGCTGGCGTTGTCTCGGAAGGAATGCCGTTCCCTGAAGTCGGGATCTCGGAAGACTTCATTGAGACGCCTATGACAGACAAGTACGGACTGATCGTCAGCGTCACAAAGGAGGCTATCTTCTTCGATCGGACGATGCAGGTACTCAAGAACGCGAGCGACGTCGGTAAAGCAATTGGGATTCGGAAGGAGAAGCGATCTCTCTCCACGATCCTCGGTATCACCAACTCGTACAATCGTCGTAGCGTAGCGATCGACAGCTACGGAAACAGCTCCGGCGTGCACGATTGGGACAATCTATCGGCTTCGACGGCTCTCCAGGACTGGACCGACCTCGATGCTGTTTGGCAGTTGCTCGCGGCAGTCACGGACCCGAACACGGGTGAGCCGATCCTCAACATCCCGAGTCAGATTATCATCCCGCCTGCGTTGCGCGATACGATCAAGCGGGTGCTGAACGCGACGCATGTCGAGGCCACGACGAACACATCGAACGTGACCCGCAGCGGCTCTCCGAACGATCCCTACCAGTGGTATACGAGCCAGTACGTTACAAGCGTCGGCGGTTCGTCGACCACCTGGTTTATGGGTAACTTCCGCGAAGCGTTCCGCTACATGGAGAACTGGCCGATGACGGTCACGTCTCAGCAAGCGGGGGCAACCGCTGAGTTCGAGCGTGATATTCTCGTCCGACACAAGGCGAGCGAACGCGGCTCGCCCGCTGTTTACGACCCACGGCTTGTCGCCAAAGCGACTGCCTAGGAAATCCCTTCCGGTGGGGGCGGCGTCTTATCTCCCGGCGTCGTCTCCATTGTATAAACTACAACCAACCGCATCATCAGAAGGAAATGAATCATGTCAACCACTGCAAAGCCTGTTGATCCCGCAACCTATCAGCGTACCCCCGAATACAAGCTCAAGAACCCTGCTGACAATCCGTACACTAAGGGTAAGAAGAAGATCTCCGATGCGCCGCTACAGTATGACTGGCCGGAGGAAGCTTTTGAGGGCGTCGTCAACTATCAGACCGGCGTCATCAACAAAGGCGACCGCCGATCGGAATGGCTGAAGCGTCACGGACTTAAGAGCCCGACCTACGCTTGGCGTGTCGTGCTCAAATTGAAGACAAAGGTCGACGGGAAGTCAACGATCACAGAGCTCCCAGCCTACGAGTGCTGGGCTGTGGACGAGGGCGAGGCTCTGAAGTACACGTTCAAGACGTACAAGCTCGCGCCTGTCGATTGCGTCTATGAGAATCCTATCCGAGTCGACGAAGGGTACTAGATATGGCTGACAACACGACGTTGATCGAAAACCTAAAGACTCGCCGCCTGGCGATCTCGGTTGAGCTTGCCGCGATGAGTACCACCAAGGCGGGCGGGCTCCCGAACCGTGCAAGCGAAGGAATCAATGTCGATCATCAGGGCTATATCAAGAGTCTGAACGAACAGATGGACGCCCTGACACGCCATATTAAAGAGCTCGAAATGGAACAAGACGGCAGCGTCTGGAACGCATCGATAGGCATCTGATGACTAACCCATACTCAGTAGATTACAGCGCCGACTACAACTATGTAGACGGGATCGAAACGATCTCGTTGACGCCTCAGAATCCGGCCGCTACTGCGATCACTGGAATCAAGGCAGTGCGGTCTACGGTCAACCTGAGCGAGGTCCAGCAGTATGGAAGCATCGGAACGAATACTGGCGACGTGCTGTTTGTGATCTACCTTGCGACGACGACGACGGCACCACTCGACGAAGACCTGATAACAGATGCGGCGGGCGTGAAGTACATCGTGCAATCCGTGCGAATGCTGGCAGATGAGGGACAGGCCCGAACGGTCTGTAAGCAGGTGCAAGCATGACGGTGATCAAAAAACAACCATTGGAAGTCGGCCAACTTAAAGAATATGCGGAGTCGGTCAACGAAGGGCTCGAAACAGCCGACGCTTATAACTCACTCGACCAGGCTCATGACATGATCGTCCAGGATACACGCGACGCGCTTAACTCATCCATGAGCCAAGAGGGTGACGTGTGGATAGACCGAAAGAAGGTCGGTGACGGGCATCCGCTGCTGATGGATACCGGCAAACTCATGCAAGCCGCGACCGGCGGCGGAGCCGGTCACATCAACGATAACGACGGGCGGAATGCGGTTTTCGGGATTGATGCTGACACTGTCCCATATGCGGCGATCCACCAAGGCGGCGGCGTCACGCGGCCTATGCCGCAACGCAAGTACTTCGGCGCGACCGAACAGACCGAGGACGCAATCGACGAACTGATAGCCGACGAAATGATAGAGGTGTTTTAAGCACGGATACGCCGACGCGGAGCACAACGCGAATCACTACAGACTCAATGCACTATTGAAAGAACGTGAGAAGAGCGACTGCTCCGCTCGGCTGTTTACTCAGAACCAGAGGCGATCCAATGGCAGCTACCCGAATCGTACCACCGACCGAAGAAGCGATTATAAAGAAGATCTGGCGGATGACGTCCGGTGTTTGGCGGCGAGAAGTTCCGACATCAGGCGTCTACGTAAATGTCATGATAAAGATGGACCGAGTTATTACGACGGAAGAAGAGACGATCCTTGAGGGGCTCATCAATGCCCTCCCGCTCTGCCAGGCTTCCGACGTCTGTGTGATCCTGGATGCCGTGCCTTCATTCGTCGGCGCACGTGCCGATCTGATCGTCGATGTCAAATGCCAGCCGGTCAATACTCCAGCACCCTAGGAGCCATCATGGCTGACCGCTTTCAAATCCTCATATCCGCAACGTGGAATAACGTCAATATCTGGTCGACATCGACCGGAGGCGCGGGAGGTGCGAGCGTACCAGGCATCTTGGACACTGCTATATTTGACGGCAGCTCGGACGATCAAGCATTAGACGCTGATCTCGGTACGGTATCCGCTACACTCGGCGACTACTCGGCATCGACCGAGGGCGTGAATACGATCGACACGACCGGCTACGGGGGCATATTCGATCTCGATACCTTCAGTGCGGTCATCGGCTCAGGTGGCCTAACGCTCGCCGCTGGCGAGATGCAGGGCGGAACGGGTACGATTGTCGTTCGCGGCGACATCGACGGCACGGGCGGCACATGGACGGATGACGCTTCGCTACTCGTCATCGATGGTGGCACGGCGGGAACACCGCTCACGCTGACCGCTTTCCCGC
>Ga0307987_1001406_pt1 | contig 13197 bp, 29 predicted proteins | sample EllFjometagen181_FD_203157 | JGI IMG/M metagenome (GOLD analysis project Ga0307987, IMG submission 203157) | Marine microbial communities from Ellis Fjord, Antarctic Ocean - #181 | ecosystem: Environmental > Aquatic > Marine > Unclassified | place: Southern Ocean | collected 2014-10-08
TATAAACATCTATACCATGACGATCAAAAAATGTATCATGTCCAAATGTTTGTGATTCTAAATGATGTAGTTTACAAATAGGAAGGATAGAATATTCAACATAGTTATTATTAATATGATATAATTTAACATCTTCATAACCACATATCAAACAAGGTTGTTGTATTATATATTCAATATATGTATTAGATTGTTCCGACATGATATTTCCCTATTTCATATTAATCAAGTTGATGTATCAAAAGCTCTGTTTCATTTTTCAAAAATACACAGGCAACTATTGCATGGTTCCAACATCCCTTTTCAGCAGGATTTGTAGAAGAATAAAAGTCATGTCCATCCATGACTTGACAGCCCTTCATCTGATAGAAAAGTTTTGATAGTGCATTTAATTCATTCTTTTTATCTTCATTCATATTCTATCTCCATATCCAATTTTATTGATTTTCAAAGGCAAGTTATAGACAGTATTTCATCTCTTGTGAACGTTCCTCTTTCCCGAATAATTGTCAGTACATCATCAAGTACAGCAGATTCGCAGTTACCGTTTTCATTAAGACAAACTCCAATACCATCGCCAGGAAGATCGCTTACTATGATTGTGTCAATACCAGATATTTTTTTCAATTCTTCCTCGATTTTTTTAATTTCATCTTCCGCTTCCTCTATCAGTCTTGTTGCTTTATCAGCTGATCTTATGATTGAACTTATAGCCATCTTAAATCTCCTTAGTAAGTTAATTTCTTATTATGTCGTATAATAACATACTTTAGAAGTGATGTCAATAGGTTTAATTTATGATAAATTATTCATTTCCTCTTTGAATTGATCAATACTTTTACCACGAATTGCTTCAGCAATCTCCCATACATATTGATAGATGTGAAGACCTTTTGAAGAAGCAATAATCTCTCCATTCTCTACACCAATCTCAGAAGCCATATACTGTTTCATCATTTCAATTGCGGCTAAGTTAGCTGGGAAACCACCGAATAAATCCCACGATCTAAAATAAGGAAAGAAATGAAGTTTACCATCCTGAATACGAGTATCAATATGTCTCAGACAAGGTGGATCTTCTAAATACATATCTGTTGGTTTTCCAATCTGCATAATAAGTTGATTATTTCTATGTCCTAATTTTCTATATCTATCAATAGCAGTTTGCATTTGATCACAACCATCAGCTACAATTCGTTGACCATATGTATAAAGTTCTCCCTCTTTCTCAATTCCTGTCATTAAATATGGAAGATAATCATCTAAATATTCTCTGTCTACAGGATTTGGAATTGTACTTCCTTCTGGTAATTCTGGAATCAAACTACCTTTATCCGGATGTTTAATGTGAATAGTAATATAATCAAATTCCTTTCTATTCTGTCCAGCAAACGAACCTTGATCTATTTTGAAATTCCTTCCTTTATCTACTATTTTATACAATGTCTGAAACCAAGCATCTGGTAAGTTTGTTGCTTCGATGTTAATAGGTGTTAACATTTATTTCTCCTCTTTAATTGATTAATTCTAATGTAAATCATAGGTAGTGGTTGTGGTTTTAATTATTAAAAGTGGTTTTCCACAGAAAATAACATAATGATATCAGTTAGTTAAGAAACAAGAAACCACAGAAAGTGTCGTTTTCAATGTTTTAATCACAAAGTAATAGTAATGTACCAGTTATTAATTAAAACGTTGATATGAGGCTGTTTCTGATCACATCAAGTCGTTCGGCAAAATCGGAGCTGAGTGTTGTTTGAAGTGATTTTTCATAACATCAAAAGACTCTGGAAGTACAACTTGACTAAACCATTCTGTAATAGAAATAAGAGTAAAATCCTTTTCATCACTTCCACATATCTTCAAATATGATTTATCCTCATTGAAATAACCTAATAGTGTTCTAAAATTCCAACCATTTCCACCATGTCCCGCATATATAACTTGAATTTCTTTACCAAAATAATTAGTAATATCTTGTGCTTTATTGTATTTGATATTGTTAATAATAACATGAATATCAGGAAAGTATTTTTTAAGCAGTTCGGTTGTTTCAGTTGTTTCAGTCATCTTAAATCTCCTTAGTTAGTGTCAGTTACTTTCTTATTATGTCGTATAATAACATACTTTAGAAGTTATGTCAACTATTACTTTTGATGACTTTACGATAATGATAAAATAACAAGAAAAGCAATTGCGCCAACACCCATACCAAATTGTGATCCAATTAAACATGATACAATCAGTATAATTAATAGTTTCATTAGTTTTCCTATTCCTTTTTCTTAAAAGGATTTTCAATTCCATTCTTATCAAGAACTTTACATTTAGAACATTTTTTCTTTGTGATATGATCATGTGGACAATTTAATTTGTCAGTAATAATACATCTTGTCATTTCAACCCTCCTTAAAAAGTTCTTGTGTCATATAACCAAGATAAGAAACATTACAAATACACCAAGTATCATCTTCTTCTTTACCACTTATTTCAATATTATTCAAATCATTCAAAGTTAAATTCTTATTCTCAAAACCTGAATAAATACTTTTATGTAATTTTCCTGATGGCGTTGACAATAGAATATAAATCACATACCAATGGTATTTTCTTTCCATCATTATTCACCTATATTAAGTTTAATCTCTTCATATTTTTCAACTGATTCAATTACAAGCATTAAAACAGACTCTTCTATTTTGTTTATATTAGTTTTATGTTCATATTCTTTTATATACGAGACAGCTTCATTATATTGTTCTTCTGTCATGATATTAATTATTTCAGTTGGTTTATTCACATCATTCATATCAGTCATCTTATACAGCCTCCAATTCTGATTCAGGATAAAAACCAAAACCACTACCAGAATACGAATTAAATTTAATAAATGTCTTTTCACCATCAATCCAAACTGGAACACTTCTTTGAACTTGTTTTTTAATTACTATGATATTATTCTCTTTGTATTCATCACTTGTATTCTTAAAGGTTACTTTATCATTAATATTGAATTTGTAATTTACGTTTTCAGTTGTTTCTGTCATCTTAAATCTCCTTAGTTGTTTAATATGTCTTTCTTTATTATGTCGTATAATAACATACTATGATATTAAAGTCAATACATTTGTTTATTTATTTGAAACTTTTTGCTTCATTATAATCACCTATTCCAAACGTAGTTCCATCATCACTTTCAATCATATCAAGTTTAGTTAAACCCAAACGTAACTTCTTTATTTCCAGGCAACTTCTTTTTGTATATCTTGGTATCCTTTCATACCACATGCATCACATGAGCTATTTGTTCTCCCATCTCCATATAGATCAACAGAACCAGATCCGTTACACTCAGGACAAGTTCTCCGGGTTCCATTTACACGAGCTTCGTGGTCATCAGCTCTTTCCTCTGTATCAAAAACCTCATTGTCAAACGATTTCCATTTCACAACTTCAACTTTAATTGGAACTGTCATTTTAAATCTCCTTAGTTGTAATTAGTGTTACTCTCTTTCTTTATTATGTCGTATAATAACATACTTTAGAAGTGATGTTAACATCTTTCTAACTTATTTCTAACTTATTTACATAAAAATTTTATATCCACCAAAAACTACTGCTGCAATAATAAAATACTTAAATATATCTGTTGATTCCTTTTTGTCTTTATATTTTTTTAATTCAACAGCTGACATTTTTGATTCTTTCTCTTTCTCAACTTTTTCAGAATCTTGCATCATACCACCAATAATATACAAAATAAACAAAATCACCGCTGCAATAACAAATAAACCAGTCATCATACATCTCCTTTAATTATCTAAATCTATACCAATAGCCAAACCATCAATAAAAGAACATAATCTATCAAATGTTTCTCTTTTTGTACCTAATGGAATTATAACAGTTGAAGTACCTCTTTCACTCGTTGTTTTCTCAATACCAGTTTTACCATATCCTGAATAAATATTATATCCTCCTATAGTTTTATAGTATACTGGTTTTATTATTCCAACCATACTGTTTAGTAGATCTAATCTCTTTTTTATCATTTGGATTGATATTCTTTCCATTCTTATTCTCCTTTAGAAGTAAAAAACTCTGGTGTTATCTGTATTATCCCAATTATATGAAGATGTTGTTTCATTATAATTATAATCGCCTATGCCAATTGTAGTTCCATCAATACTTTCTATCATATCAGATTTAGTTAAAAATCTAAATCCATTATAGTTTCCTGTATCAGTTAATATTTCTTCTAATAGGAATTGTAATGATGACCTTTCTGATGACATATCATCTTTTGTGTTTAATAGGCTGTTATTTATTTTTTGTTTAATGTCTTCAACTTTAATTGTTTTCTTCATCTTAAATCTCCTTAGTTGTTTAATATCTGTGTTACTCTCTTCCTTTATTATGTCGTATAATAACATACTAAGATATTAAAGTCAATAGGTTATTTTGTTTTAATTTACATATCTGATATAAAAGTCATAAAAAACCCAATTAGCATCTCTTTATGAGATAGTTACTGGAAATTATTCCAAGCTAATTGGGTATTATTAAGTTTATGCGCTTACTGGTTTCTTCTTAATTCCACTAAAACCACATTCTCTTTTAGAATTCAACATTACTTTTAGATATTTACAACCTTCTTTGACTCCATCTCTTTTAGCATTAGGACATATAAAAAAATTATTACAAGTAAAACCACATTCTTTCTTCAAATTAGAGTTCCTTATTGATTGACTTATTTAAGGTAAATTAACTATGAATTATTCAATTCATTATACAACTCTTCATTCTCATTTTCAAGTTCATCATTATCTTCTATCAAAGCTTCAAGCTCTTCAGTTAAGTTAAACACTTCATTATATAATCCTTCTATTTTATGATTTTTCATGATAACCAATGCCAACATATCTTCAATTGTTTGTTCGAGTGTTTCTCTTGATGCTTCTTCCATGAGTGTTCCTCTTGATGCTGCTTCCATGACTGTTCTCCTCGTTTAGGTTTGTGATGCCGAGTTTGGAATCCAATACAATTCCTCATTATCGTTTTCAAGTTCATCATTCTCTGCCATCAATCCATCAACTTCTTCATTAAGACTTGATACTTCTTCATTCAAATTTTGTATTTCATTATTTAATAAGTCAATAGTAATTTCAGTTTGAGTGATATAATCGTTTTTTCTTTCTATAATCTCAAGTAGATCATTTAATGATTTAATGAGAACTTCCTTTGGAACATTTTGTAATTCATCTTCTGTAAAATTTATCATTTCATCAGTCCTCTTGTTCTCTAATGGAAGGGATATTCAGAATTAAACTGAAAACTTTTGGGTCAAATCCAAATGTGATATCATTTCACCATATCCCAACAAGTTCATCTTTTTAGCAATATGTATGATAAGGAAACTCAATTATAACATTTGTTGACGACGTTTCAACTGTAATATTCTTAAACTCGAGATCTGTAATGACTTTTCTTATTTTTGATGCAACTGATTCCGCTTTATCACATATCCAAAATTTGTGTTGCATGTGAGTTTTACGTCGATTAGAATACACTTTTACACAATCAATTTTAATAGTTTCTCTAATTGCCGATAAAACATCTTTTCTTGTTTCCATATTAAATCTCCTAAGTTGTAGTTACTTTCTTATTATGTCGTATAATAACATACTTTGTACTATTTGTCAAGAGGTTTTCTATATTCACTTTGTAACTCTTCATCACAAAGGTCAACATTACTAAGATCAATATCACGGAGATCAGCACCACGGAGATTAACATATTGGAGATGTACATTATTAAGATCAACACCACTGAGATTAACATACCTAAGATCAGATCTACGAACGTCTACATTATTAAGATCAGCACCACGGAGATCAGCACCACGGAGATCAGCATACTTAAGATCAACACTACGTAGATTAACACACTGTAGATCAGCATCACGGAAATCAACATACCTAAGATCAACACCACGGAAATCAACACTACGGAGATCAGCTTTACTAAAATCAGCACCACGGAGATCAACATGTTGATTTACTGCTAATTCAACACAATGTTTAATATTTTCTGCTTCTGATCTAAATAAATTATAATCAGTATATCTGTGTTTTATTTCAATTATTTCCATCTTTAATAACCTTAGTTGTAGTAAGTTAGTTTCTTATTATGTCGTATAATAACATACTTTATTCTATTTGTCAAGTGCTTTGTTTGTATTTATTTTAGAAATGATATAACCTGAATCTATTTTTTACTTTTGATTCATATTATATCATATTTTCATTTACTTATATTTAATCACTTTATCTTTCGTCTTAAAATCAGCTTTTCTCATAATTGTTTTATGAGTTACAATGAATTCTCCATCCTTAAACTTAACCACAACCGGAAGGTTTAAGTCTTTAGAAATATCTTTCAATACAACTTCAGTTCCAACTGCATCCTGTAAATTTTTACCCTTTGCTTTTTTGATTTTCTTAAATAATTTTTGGAGTTCAGAAATAGCAATTTCAGGATCATTTCTTGAATCATTCAGTCTATCAAGGAAATGCTTAGTGAATTCAATATCTAGATTATATTTGGCAAGCAATCTATCAGCAAACTTCTCTAGATCATCTAATTGTGTTTTAGTTACCTTTTCGAGTAAATCAGTATATGTTATCATATCATTTCATTTCCTTATATCATTCATCACATTCATCAATGAGAGATTTCATTTTAATAAATTCTCTCATTATTTCTTTACATAATTTTAATGCTAACGGACCTTTCATCGGTCTATAACCCGCTTTATTTTTTAATAAATCAATACATAATCTATTAGCTCTGATAAACTCTCGCATATCTTTACTTATAGCCGAAATCATATATTGATATTCCTTCATAAGTCATCCTATTTGGTCATCTGGTCATTTGTTATTTATTTTCCTAAACATGTCTTTGTATTTTAAGTAAAAACTTTTATTTTTATTCTCTGGTTTTCTTGCCCATGTTGTGATTATTTCATCACCAATATGAGTCTTATACCATTGTCTATGCTTTCTGACTTTTGTGTGTAAAGTCCAAAATAATTTTTCATCATGATCACATGAAAAAATATCACTTCCACAAGGCATTTTTCCATATGGACCTGTCGGAACATTTCCTGTTACTGTTGATTCATCTAACTTAGTCATATTATCCTTTTTGTACCAAATAATGCTAAAATTATTTCTAATAGTTTCATTATTATTTATCACCTTATGATCTCTTAATACAAGTTAGAACAAATCATCTAACTTAGTTTCTTTTCTACTTAATATTTCATAACCAGCACGTTCAGCAATTGTTTTGATTACTTGGAAGAATACTTTATCAAACTGTTTATTATAATCAAAGTATTTTATGATTTCTTCTCTATTAGGAATTCTCTTTATCCAACCAAATACATTTTCATTACCAAAACAATTAGGTTGAGTAAAATATCCAAATCTTATTTTCTCACCGTCACTCACTAATGGTAAATTGATATTATGTCTCTTAATATAATCGTTGTACAGAATCGCAGCACGAACCGCAATCGGCGTTCCCTTCGAATAGTTAGTGGTCTTGTTGACATATTTTTTAACATTAGAAACTCCCCTTGGGAATGAAATCTCTTCAGGTGTCATTTCCATAAACTCTGTTTTAACTTCATTAATATAATCTTGAATAGTTTCTGGATTATACATTAACCTTTTAATTGATTCTTTCAAATATGGTTTAATAATTTTAGGAGTAGATGAACGAACAATTTCAATTCCAGTTACTTTCATTTTAGGTTCAGCATATCTTACACCTTCATCATCCCATAACATATAAGCGTAATGTTTTTTCGAGACGAGAAGAAATTTTTCAATTATCTTCTCCCTTTTCATAAACATTTTATTTTCATTAGCATTTACATAAACAGCAAGTTCTTCATAAATTCGTTCTATCTCAGGCTCGATAAATTTTATCGAAAACTTATCAATATAGTCTACAATCTTTTTTGGTTCTTTTTCTTTTATCCCATCAGCAACAAAATCTAAAGTATAGAAAAAACTATCAGTATCAATATATAGAAATTTATTTTCTTGATTGAATCTCTCTTTTAGAAATAAGGATAGTCTATCAGACGCCCATCTAATTGCTAACTGACCAGACATAGTAATCGCCTTAGCCATTCTTATATCATAATATCTAAAATACGGAGAAGCAAGCGCTCCGTACGCGGAATTCAAACTTAATTTTAAAGCCAATTGTTTATTATTTAATCGTGAAATTTCACTTGACAAAGCATCAGAAGGTGTTGATTCAAATAGTATTTTATTTTTAATCATCCTCTTCTTAACTTCTTTTCTTTTAACATATAACTCTTCCATTAAAATAGGAAATAAACCTTTTATGTCTTTTCTAAAATACTGACCAGATCCAGACATTATATATTCAGGATTACAATTGAGTTTTCCTTCTAATATTCTTATATCAATTTCAACCTGATTTACATCTTCACAATCAGCAACAATAGTTTCTATAGAGATATTATGCTGCATAATAAGATGAGGATATAGTGAAGCAAGATCTAGAGACACAACCCAATCATAAATTCCAGGAATAGGATCATGAACATACGCACCAGGATACGATTCTTTCTTAAAATGCTTCTTGGGAGGAATAACAATATTATCTTTCTTTAGATAATTAAAAATATTACAATCCCAAGTTTTAATGGGACTTAAAACATCTTCAAAGTTTACTTTAGACATATAAGCCATAGTAAATACTAACTCAATCAACTTTAATTTATCATCTAATTTAGAAATCAATTCAACATCGTAAATATTATAATCAGTAGCAAGTTGTCCATCTTGAATATAAAAATCTTTTAAGTTATCAAACTCTTGGTAATCTACTTTCTCTTCGCCCAATTCTTCTTTACAAATAGCATCAAGGGAGAAAGATTCTCTACCTCCAGGAATAAACTTCTTAAATAATTCGATATAATCAAGTATCTGAACTCCTTGTATAGTTACTTTAGATTCAATCTTCCCATATTTATTTTCTTTGAAAGCATACTTTACAACCCCAGATGGAGATAGTTTTTTCAAATATGTCGAAGGTAATAGTTTATCAATTCTATGCAACATATATGAATCATCAAAACCTCGATTAAACCAGCCGATTAGAACATCTGGTCTATAATTTTCAAATAGTTTTACAAATGCTTTTAGTAAATCTTCTTCTGTATTAAATTTCTTAAATCTAATCTTAGAAGGATCGACATCTAAAACAGTTTTCTTTGGTTCATAATCAACTAAACTAAAAACCCAGAAGATATCATCTTTAGTATCTTTAATTGTAATTCCCACGACTGGTACTTTTGCGTTTTCTGGTTTAGGAAATCCATTTAAGTTAGGATCATCATATATGTTGATTACTTCTATATCGTATATAAATGTTCTGATTTGTTTTGTATCATAATTAATCTCTTCGGGATATTCTTCTGATATAAATTGATAATTAAAAGCAATATCACCATAGAAGTCGAGTGATTTCTTATAAGAATATTTATATTCATTTGCTTCCGTAATAGAACCGAAATTTAATTGCTCTACATCTTCTCCAAATAAAGTTTTATAACCAGACTTTATATTTGATTTAACAAATAAACTCGGACAAAATTCTTGTCTATCATATTTTTTAATTCCATCCTCATAATATGAATGACATATTTTACCTTTGCAAACTTCTACTGATGTATAAAAACGAGGATTATTGGTTGTGTCTGTCATAGTTTTCCTTTTGGTTTAGTTTTATTATATCATAATACTAACATAATTTGAAGAGATTGTCAATAGATTATTAAGATATTTTGTCTATACTGTATTTCAGTGTAAATCATAGTCAGTGGTTGGGAAATATAGTGAGTTTATTTCCTAAAAATGGTTTTCCACAAAAAATAATCTAATGAAATCAATTAGTTAAGAAACAGAAAATCATGGAAAATGACGGTTTTTTATTTTCTAGCAATAACTGGTACATTAGTATTACTTTTAGATTAAAACGGCGCTAAGAGCTCGTAATTGAGAAAATAAAACTAAGATATTATTATAATTTTCTTAGTTTGAATCTTGCTAAAGCATTCAAGCCCTGGAAGGTATTTTCATTAATAATAGTCATCAATTCTTCTTTTGAATAGCCTTTAATTATTGCTTCATTGAGATCCTTAAAGTCAGTTACCCTCGGCCACAAGACAGTTTTATAACCTTGTCTAATTATTCTTTCTTGAAATTTATCTGTATACTTGTTTCGGAAATCATTATCTATAATACAAATCAAATTATCTTTATGTGTATATTTCAAAATAGCATTAATATTTGACATTGAACCTGAAACGGAAATAGCATTATCAATTAAAATAGAATCGAATGCTCCTTCTGTGACAAAAACTGGTTTAGCAAAATCAACAGTATCTAAACCATATAGGAGATCTTTTTCTTTATCCGTCTTATGAGTTATTACTTTTGGATCAGCATAATCGATACTTCTTCCTTGTATAGCAAATATTTTACGATATTGATTATAGAATGGGATTACTATTCTTCTATCAGAATCTGATTTATAATTAACAGCTCCTTCTTCTATATCAGTGTTAAGCCATTCTGAAAAATTCTCAGAATAATAAAATTCATTGATTATATTAATAGGGAGTTTTCTTCGTCTGAGATATAATGAAGCTTTATGTTCAATAGGGAGATCTTTTATCTTTAATAAATTTAGACTGCTATACTCTTGAGCAAATAAATCTATATTAGATTGTTTAACTGGAATATACGAATTAGCATCAAACTTCTCTTTGATATAATCTGAATAATAATTTGGGAAATGTATTTTGAGGAAGTATTGGAAAGATGATGAGTAATCACAATTGAAGCATTTGATATTGAGATTGTTTTTATATTCTGTCGCCCAACCTCGTTTCTTAGTTTCAGATTGCTGTGAATCCAAACACACTGGACATCTGAAATTATATTTATGACTTCCTTTATCAGTGAATTGGTCCAAAGGAAGATATTTTAGATATTTTATTTGAAGCCAAAGATTAGTCATTAGATATCATACATCCATAAATTTATAAATAAAAAAAATAAAAAAATAACAATGTAAACGATGTAACCAATAATATACAAAAGTGAAATATCTTTTTTCTTTTCACTTATAGTTTGTGATTGAATATCATATATGGGATATACAAACCATTTAGCTTTATAATTTATTAAAGGGCTTTTCATAATATTTCCATAATGCAAACAATATAAAATGAAATTAATACTAATGAAGTAAACACAACAAACACACATGATAATATAATTTCATCACCAAAACTGTTCAAGTTATACCTCAACCTTTTCTTCCGGGTTTCTAATATTCGCCCAATCTAAAATTAGTTTTTTGAAAGTGTCAGTTTGTGATCGGGAATTTGTTACAGTATTCTTAAAATTAACTCTTACTCCACCACCTCGACCAATGAAATAAAACAGTTTAGGACCTTTGAAAACTTTATACTTAGAGGAACGTGTTTCAACTTCCTCAAACCCCTTTTCATTAAAGTACAATACAAATTTCTGTTTCAGTGTAGTATTCTTAAACATTTTCTTAGCCATCTTAAATCTCCTTATAACTCTGAAATCATATAAACTGCTTTATTGAACCATTTTGGACAGTCTCGTTTAAGTTCTATTAGGGCATTAATAACTTCTCTATTTGATGTTATTACGAGTTCATTTTTTTGATCTATGTTTATTTTTATATACATAGCAGTTAAATCTACAAATGAACTCATCTTAAATCTCCTTAGTTGGGTTACTTAGTTTCTTTATTATGTCGTATAATAACATACTTTAGAAGTAAAGTCAATACATTTATTTTACCTTAAATTTCTCTTTGAATTGAGAAGGAGTCATTACTACATCTTTAATTTCTGGATGAAAAAAAGCACCACAACCAAAACATTCAGTCTCTTTCTCATCAAATAAATAATCACCACATAAGTTGCAAGCAAATTCAAGTTCGTCAGTTCCATCATCTAAAATTATTCTATTTGTACTTTCTGCCATCTTTAATTCTCCTTAGTTATATTAAGTTAATTTCTTATTATGTTTGTATTATAGCATGAGTTTATCATTATGTCAACTACTTTGTTTGTTTATTTTCACATTTATTTTATTTATTTCGATGATAATATAAAATCCATACTCATTAAATCATCCGGTATTTCTATCAAACAAGAGATTTTTCCTTCACTTGTTTCACAATATCTCGTTAAAACACTTTGAGGATATGAAGTAAATAATCCGTATGCTTTTTTATGACACTTATATACAGAGCCAGAATGTCCATTGAAATAATAATAGTTATCATCTTCAGTAACAGAAACAATACCACTATTCACTTTCCATGAGTCTCCATCAAGATAACCCCCCACAGTAGAACCAAATATTCTATAATGAGGATCATCACTATCAATTTTTATAATTGCCCAAGATGTTGGAATAAAGGGTGTCATATATTCTCCTTTAGTCTTATTTGTTCTCTTTTGAGTTAATCAAGTATTTCTTTCCATTCCATTTTATATTCATCAATTACAGTTTCATCAGGTCCTATATTCCAAGGTGATGTAGTATTTTCAATCTTGTCATATTTTGTTCTGTTAAAGAACTCACAATATGCAATATGACATTGTCTATAGCTATATTGTAATCTTTCTATTCTACCAAGTTTATCATAAAATTTAGTATTTGATTTGTATATTGAAGGTTTTCTTGCTGCTTTCAATATTGTAATCTTACGAGCTCTTGCTCTCTGAGTTTCTTTTACTTCTCTTTTGAGTTCAACAAATTTCTTTCTATCAAGCATATTAAATCTCCTTAGTTATGTAACTTAGTTTCTTTATTATGTTGTATAATAACATAGACAGAATATAATGTCAACACTTTTCTTTATTTAGTTTTAGTTTTAGTTTTGTGGTTTGATTTTGTTCAGGAAGGATGTGGAACGATATCTTATATTTTGTTAGTTATTAGATTTACAATGGGATGATCAGTTCCCAACCTCCTGCAATATGTTTCAATCACTCCAACCCTCAATCTAATAACTTACACACTTACACACTTA
>Ga0307987_1001407_pt1 | contig 13191 bp, 8 predicted proteins | sample EllFjometagen181_FD_203157 | JGI IMG/M metagenome (GOLD analysis project Ga0307987, IMG submission 203157) | Marine microbial communities from Ellis Fjord, Antarctic Ocean - #181 | ecosystem: Environmental > Aquatic > Marine > Unclassified | place: Southern Ocean | collected 2014-10-08
GATTTTCGCTGATGTTTATTTTCGCATAACCAAATCACCAGATAAACAAATCACCAAATCACCAGTCTTCAGTCACCAACAACCAATCTAACCAATATCCAATGCTTTATCAACCTTCACCTTCAAAAGAGCATGCTCGATAACCTCAATCATATTATCAACATAAATAAAATTCAAGCCTTTAATATAATCGTCTTTTATGTCTTCAATATCTCTACGATTTTCCTTCGAAAGAAGAATCTCTTTTACACTTGCACGCTTGGCTGCAAGTATTTTTTCCTTTAAACCACCAACCGGAAGCACTTTGCCTCTAAGAGTAATTTCGCCCGTCATGGCAAGTTTAGCTTTTACTTTTCGTTGGGTAAATGCCGATGCTAATGCCGTTAACATGGTAACTCCAGCCGATGGGCCATCCTTTGGTGTAGCTCCTTCAGGTACATGAATATGAACATTCCATCTATCAAACACCTCAGGGTTAAGTCCCAGTAATGTATGATGCGATTTTAAATACTCAAATGCAATAATTGCCGACTCCTTCATCACATCACCAAGATTTCCGGTAAGTTTTAACAACCCTTTGCCTTTACTCAAGCTAACTTCAATAAATAGTATTTCACCACCCACCGATGTCCATGCTAATCCGGTAACTACTCCCGCAATATTGTTTGAAATATCTTTATCTTTCTGAAAAATAGGAACTCCTAATATTTCATTCAATAGGTCTTTCGATAATTTTGATTCGTACGGCTCATCCATGGCAATAAATTTTGCCCTATTACGGATAACCTTGGCAATTCTCTTTTCCAAATGGCGAACACCAGATTCTTTTGTATAATCAGAAATTATTTTTTCAAGAACTGTTTTATTAAATTTAACCTGACTGGCTTTAACACCATGCCCTTTTAACTGCTTTGGAAGCAGATGCTTTTTAGCAATCTCAATTTTTTCCTCAACAATATATCCGCTAAGGTTAATAATTTCCATTCTGTCGCGCAAGGCAGGATGTATTGTTGATAATGTATTGGCAGTGGCTATAAACATAATATTCGAAAGATCGTATTCAGCTTCCAAATAATTATCGTAAAATGTATTATTCTGCTCAGGATCAAGTATCTCAAGTAGTGCAGCTTGTGGATCGCCATTGTAGTTATTACTACTCACTTTATCAATTTCATCCAACATAAAAACTGGGTTAGATGTTTTAACTTTTTTCAAGCTTTGAATAATTCTGCCTGGCATGGCACCAATATACGTTTTACGATGGCCGCGTAATTCAGCTTCATCGCGAACTCCACCCAACGACATACGAACATACTTACGACCCAAAGAACGAGCAATAGATTTACCAAGTGAAGTTTTACCAACCCCAGGAGGGCCAACAAAACAGAGTATTGGTGATTTCATATTATCTTTAAGCCTAAGCACAGCAAGATGCTCAATAATTCTTTCCTTTATTTTTTCAAGACCATAATGGTCGTTATTAAGTATTTTTAAGGCATTATTTAAGTCAAGATTATCCTTTGAAAACTCATTCCAAGGCAACTCAACAAATAAATCAAGGTAACCAAGCTGTATCGAATATTCAGCTGCAGCAGGGTTCATCCTTTTTAACTTTGTCATTTCATTCTTAAACATCTCAGCAGTTTCCTTCGTCCATTTCTTCTTAGCTGCTTTTGTGTTTAAATCTTTTATTTCGGTATCGTGAGGACCACCGCCAAGTTCATCTTGTATGGTTTTAAGCTGCTGATTCAGCATGTAATCACGCTGTTGCTTATCCATATCAACCTTTACTTTTTTCTGGATATGATGCTTAAGATCAAGCATTTGAAGTTCCTTTGTCATAATCTCCAAAACTCTGTTGGCTCGTTTATCCAAGTCGGTCATTTCCAATAGTTCCTGCTTTGCTTTATTTTCAACATTTAAATTTGATGAAATAAAATTCAACAAAAATACCGGGCTTTCAATATTATTAATAGCAAAAACAGCTTCGGAAGGAATCCCCGGCGATTTCTCAACAATTTGAATACTTAAATCTTTTACCGATGAAATAAGAGCAGTAAAGTTTTTGTCCTCTGGCACCATCTTCTTGTATTCAAGGCTAACGATATTAGCTTTAAAATACGGGTCCAACTGAGTAATTTCTGTTATTTCAAATCGCTTTTTACCCTGTATTATTGCCGTGGTATTACCATCAGGCATTTGTAATATCTTTATAATCCGCGCAATTGTTCCCGTTTTTTGCAAATCATCAACGCTAGGATCTTCCACATCCGCATTTTTTTGCGCAACAACACCAATGGTTTTATCACCCTGATACGCCTCTTTTATAAGTTTTATTGATTTATCGCGACCAACGGTAATTGGGATTACAACACCCGGAAATAGCACCGTATTTCTTAACGGAAGTATTGGTACTTCTTTGGGTACATCTTCGGCATTCATCATTTCCTCATCTTCCGAAGAAAGCAATGGGAAGAATTCAGTTTCTGAATCTACAATATCTGTCAACGCTATTATTTTTTCCATATTTTAATTTCCAATTAAGTCAATTTGTCAGTTACAAACCTAATAAATAAATTTAATAACTCGTAATTATTTGTATAACAATAAGATAGTAGCATTAAATAAATGCGCACCTTATTCATTAAAAAGCAAAGTTTAGTACTCAATTAATATGCCACAATGTACTTAATTCTATCAGGAGCGTCCTAAACTTATTGTTTTTGTTTATTTGTAGATATGTTTATTTATTTATGTTAATGATAAACAAGAGTTTAGCTATTTCAATAAATTAAACAAATAACCAATTTAAGCAAATAAGCAAATTTTACTTTCTTGATAAAAAGCTATTTAATCTATGACAATTAACTTTCAGAGGCTAATAATATTATATATTTGTTTTATTTGGGCGGCCGGGCAGGCTTTCCGCTTGTAGTTATTTCGTACCACTTGTTTTTTTGTAAGTAGCATGATGGCTCCCTTCGTCCGCCTCATCTACAAACAAAATAATCAAGAGCTACATCAATATGCTACCGCTGCAATCCTTGCCGCTGCTGACGCAATACTAGGTTATTAGTTACTAACAATTGCATGTGACTAATTATCCCATACAGTTATAAATCAGGTAGTAAGATAAAGTATTTTTGTCACTAGTTAAATTGTATTATATAATACCCACCATGACAAATACAGTTGAAATAAAAGAGCTTAACGCATTGGTTAGCCTTGTTGACGAACCCAATGAGGATATGTTTGAAGTAATACGCCAAAAAATATTGAATTACGGCATACTTGCAATTCCTGTTTTGGAAGATGTTTGGGTTAATACAATGGGTGACAACGATTCGAAGAGAATTGAAAGAATAATTGAAGATATTAGGCAAGAAGTATTAATCACTGATTTTAATTTATGGGCCAGCCAAACCAATAACGATATTATTGATGGTTTAATGATAATCACAAAGTATTTCCATCCTGATTTTAATGAGGCTCATTACACTACTCTGCTCCAAAAACTTTATAGAGATACTTGGCTAGAATTAAATGATAACCTTACTGCCTTGGAGAAAATTAAAGTGTTAAATCATATATTTTATCAAGTATATGGTTTTAATACTGATAATAACACTGTTGCAAAATCAGACTCTTACTTTTTAAATAGAGTATTTGATTTTAAAACAGCAAGTATAATTTCTCTTGGTATTTTATATATCGCAATTGCTCAAAAACTAAACATTCCTATTTTTGGTGTAGACCTACCCGGTCATTTTGTACTTGCTTATAGGGATGAAAATGGAGGTTTGAGTTCGCCTGATAAATATGATGAAAACAGTGTGCTTTTTTATATAAATGTTGCTAAAAACGGTACTGTTTTTACACGTGGCGAAATTACAAGTTACATAAACCAAATTAATATTGAGCCTAATTCCAAGTACTATTCTCCATCCACAAATTTGGCTGTGTTAAGAAGAATGATGAGTGAATTAGTTGACACTCTAGAATTGGAAAACAAGCAATCAAAAAAGCTTGGTATTAAAAAATTACTATCTAAAATACTTCATGCAAATAATTTGCCAGAGTCGGCATCCATATAATACCAAATTAATATACTTCAATTATAATTCCATATTACCGATAAATAAATTGGTTCTACTACGAATTTAGTGGAATCAAACAAATGCGAAAATGATTAAATGCTATAATGCGAGAATAAAAATAATATACAAAATTTAAAAAAGAAAATTGTAATATTCAAACCGTTTATTATCAAAGATTTAATTGTCATGAAATATTTAAGCATTTAAGCATTATCGCATTTTATCATTATAAATAAATTTATTAGTAAAACCATAAAATAATATTACCGTTAAAATAGCAGCAGAACCAATAAATTGAATTGTTTTTTTAATTATTGAGGCAGAAGATATTTGAATAGCCATAGTTATGGAAATATTTTCTAACGAATAGAAAGGGAAAAAGAAACGATTTATATCGGTAATTTGGAGTTGGAGTTGGTATTATGGCTTGATTTAGAAATACTTGAAACCTGAAAGAGTGGTATTTAGTGTACGTATTTGCGGTAAGGATTGCAGTGGTTAGCTTGTTGAAATGCCAATGGAGTTTTTGTTAGCAAAAGGAGGCGAACAGAGTAAGCCCCCTGGTTGCTTACAAAAACCCATTTGGTATAATACAACTATGAACGAAAAGCCTGTAATCCGCCCATAAAATAATAATAATTCATTGTTCTACTACCATTTTAATGGGAACAGTACTTTTTATGTTTATAAAACAGTTTTACTATTGCATTATAGCATTTGATAATCGTCCACAAAATTAGCAGTAGTACCTAATATGTTAGGTGCGTTTAACGGCATAATTTTTACCTGCTGCCAGCGCTTTAAGGTTTAAATCCACTAAATCCTGACCTTTTTTGGAGAATATGGAAGTAATTGCCTTTTCCAGGGCTTCGAAACTCAATCCCAAATAAGGTGAGGCGGCACCCAACACCACAATATTTGCTGCGCGCACTGTACCAAGTTCCTTAGCAACTTTTTCGGCATCAATAGTTACGTTTCGGGGCACATCCCAAACGGCTTTTAGTACATCTTCAATTGGTGGATAATTGGCTATGTTTACAAAAGGATTCATGCTTGTAACCAGCCAGCCCTCGTTTTTATTGAGCATATTCACATATCTTAGCGATTCCATGGGCTCAACCGAAATTATTAAATCGGCTTTACCCTCCGGAATTAAGTCGGATGAAATTGGCTTGGATGATATACGTAAGTTCGACTGCACATCGCCGCCGCGCTGACTCATGCCATGTACTTCAGCTTGCTTTAGTTGTAGCCCCTCCATTAACGCAGCAGTGCCAATTACTGTTGCAATTGTTAAAATTCCTTGTCCGCCTACGCCGGCTATTATTATATCTTTTTTCATGTGTTTATTGGTTTCATTTATTAAATATTAAGGTTCTACTGTGATTTTAATGGGTAATTTGAATAATCAGTATTTCTTATTATTATTGGTTATTTGTCAGAAGCTGGAAGTCCGAAGACGGAAGTGTTTTAACTTCTGACTTCTAGCTTCTGACTTCTAGCAAATATTTTTTTAATACAATATACATATTACAATTATCGTTTTTATTATACCACTAAAATTGCAGTAGTACCAATATTAATACCAGGTAGGTTTATTCAGCTGACTGAGCTTTGCGTTTTTCAAGAGCTTTTAATTTCATCCGCCTACCAAGTGTTTGAACACATTCGCGCCTTGCAATAATTACAGATACTCCGTTATATTCAAGCTCTTCCCTTATAATTTTAAGATTTTCGTCATGGTATCTGCGTAATGGTTTTATAACTATTATATGTGCCTCTTCAACACCAACTCCCCTACAAATATCATCTACTTTTCCCAATGCTGCCGAATCTTGCCCTCCAGTCATTCCGGTAGTTGCGTTGTCGTTAATAATAACAGTGATGGGAGATTTTGTATTAACGGCGTCGAGCAAACCCGTCATACCCGAGTGAGTAAATGTAGAATCGCCAATGGCAGCAACGGCAGGAACTAAACCTGCATCAGCAGCTCCAATTGCCATGGTAATTGAAGCACCCATATCAACACAAGTATTTATTGATTCGAGCGGTGCCAAAGCACTTAATGTGTAACATCCAATATCAGAAAATACTCTGCCAGGTGAATAATCAGCCATGGCTTCATTTAAAGCTGTAAATGTATCAGTATGAGAACATCCCTCGCATAATGAAGGCGGACGACCTTGTAATACAGCTGGAGTTGCATGACCTTCTGAAATATCAAAATGAAGGGCTTTTGCAACAATATTTGGGTTTAACTCACCGGCAGCAGGTATGCTACCCTCTATTCTTCCTCGTATTTTTTTTCCCTTATTTAATGAACCACGTAGAAGCTCTTCAACAATTGGATAACCATCTTCAAGAACAAGTATTTCGTCAACAGATTCGTATAATTCGTTAAGTTGCTCAACCGGAATTGGATATTGCCCTATTTTAAGCAATGGATACTTAAGACTATCATCAGGATAGTTTTCCATTAAATAGTTGTAGGCTAATCCACAAGCTATTATGCCAAGTGATTTATCAGAACCATCAATGAGTTTGTTATATCCTGAATTTTTAGCTTCCTCAGCAAATGTTAATTGTTTACCCAACAATATATCATACTGTTTACGTGCAATTGCCGGTAATAAAATAAATTGTTTTGGGTTTGAGGGCAAACTAAGCTCATTTTGCTCGATTATTGGTTTGCGCGCAACGCCTGCTCTTGAGTGTGCCAAACGTGTTGTTGTTCTAATTAGCACAGGAGTACCAAGCTTTTCGCTAAGTTCAAAAGCATACATTGTCATGTCATAAGCTTCTTGCTGACTTGAAGGCTCCAATATTGGAATCATTGCAAATTTTCCATAGAAACGTGAGTCTTGTTCATTTTGTGAAGAGTGCATTGATGGATCATCGGCAGAGAGAATTACAAGACCACCATTTGCTCCAGTAATTGCAGAGTTAATAAATGCATCAGCAGCCACATTTAAACCAACATGCTTCATGCAAACAAGAGATTTTTTACCAGCATACGACATCCCAATGGCGCTTTCCATTGCAGTTTTTTCGTTGGCCGACCAACTAGATCTTATTTTTCGTTCTTTGGCATCTTTAGAGGCTTGAATATATTCTGTAATTTCTGTGGATGGTGTACCCGGATATGCGTAAACACCAGATATACCAGCATCTATGGCTCCCTGCGCTATGGCTTCATCGCCTAGTAAAAGTAATTTTTGCATAACAATATATAGAGTTTATTTTAATTGAATTTTAGGTTGCTAAATTATCAAAAAATACAACATTTAAAACTGAATATATACTATTGATATTGATTATAAATTAATTTTGCAGTCTATGAATTTTTTGGCCCATACTCACCTTTCACCAAATAATGATGATGTTATTTTTGGTAATTTTATTGCAGACGCCGTAAAAGGTAAATCATATTTAAAATATCGGCACGACATTATAGTTGGTATATTACTACATCGTAGCATTGATGTTTTTACCGACAGACATCCTCTGGTAAGAAACAGCAAATCGATTGTACGAAATCATTTTGGTAAATACTCGGGCATTGTAGTTGATATTTATTATGATCATTTTTTAGCTAGAAACTGGGGGCAGTATCACCCTGATGAGCTTTCTAAGTTTTCCACAAAAGTTTACTCTATTCTGGCGCAAAGATTACTCTTGTTACCTACCAGAGTTAGGCGTATGTTACCATTTTTAATTGCTCAAAATTGGTTATCGGGATATGCAAATTTGAATGATTTGCAAAGGGTGTTTAATGGTATGGATAGGCGGACTAATCATGTTTCGGGGATGCACAACGCAGTTGAAGTTCTTAGGGGAAATTACGATCTGCTATATTCTGACTTTAAAGAGTTTTATGCTGAATTGGAAATTTATTCGAAGCAAAGGCTTACTGAAATAATTAGTTTGCAATAAATTAGACGTATGAGGAGGATTTAGGTATTTGATATGTAAATATCTAAATACGTAATATAATTGCCATATATTTGCCATATCAAAACCAACTCAATGAAGAAAATAATTATATCAATAGTAATGAGCGCATTCATTCTTGTGCTGAAAGGTCAAACAATTTTCCCGGATACGGGACCACTTTTTAATGACCAAACTGTACCTCGTATTGATATTACTGTTAATCCTGATACTCTAGAATGGTTATATCGTTCTGAAAATTTAGATAGTGACATTGAGTTTACTGCAAGATTTATTTTTGACAATGGTGAAATACGCGATACAATTGAACCTGTTGGCTTTAGGCTTCGTGGTAACACTTCACGATATTCACAAAAAAAATCATTTAAAGTATCGTTTAACAGATTTACTTCTGGAGGCAAATATTACGGTGTTGAAAAGCTTAATCTAAATGGTGAACATAATGACCCCTCGGTAATAAGGTCGAAAATTTGCTGGGATATTTTCCGGAAAATGGATATTCCTGCTTCTCGCTCAAATCATGTGCAGGTTTACATTAATGGCGATTATTACGGTTTATATATTAATGTAGAGCACATTGATGAGGAATATATAAAAACTCGCTTTGCTTATAACGATGGTAACCTTTATAAGTGCCTGTATCCTGCCAATCTTAATTATCTGGGCGAAGACCCTGATTTATACAAACTTACGCCTTATGACGATCGCACTTATGAACTTAAAATAAATGAGGAAGCTGATGATTATACAGATATTGCACATTTTATTGATGTGCTGAATAATGCTTCCGCAGATGAACTGAAATGCAGACTAGATGAAGTTTTTAACACCTATGATTATTTAAAAATAATTGCTGCAGATATATTATTTGGTAATTGGGATGGCTATATTTACAATCAGAATAACTTCTATATTTATCACAATACTGTTACTAACAAGTTTGAATTTATCCCCTACGATTACGATAACACTTTGGGAATTGATTGGCTTAACAGAGATTGGGGCAATCGTAATATTTATGATTGGCAGCAACATGGCGATAATTACCGCCCTTTGTATGAGCGTATTATGAACGATGAGGAATTGCGCGATCAATATACTTACTACATGAATCAGCTAATAACAGAAACCATTGATATCGACTCGCTGATAACTGCCATTGGCAATCGTAGGGATATGATAGCTCCCTATTTAGTAGATGATCCATATTATCCGTTGGATTATGGGTACGATATGGATGACTTTTACAATTCTTTCAATAATGCACTTGGTGGACATGTTGATTATGGTCTTTTTCCATATTTGGAAACCAGAGTGTCTTCAATTATTAATCAGCTGGAAAACACCGAAATGGATCCGGTTATCAAGTATATCAAACACCAGAAGGTAAGTGATACAGAAGCACAGGTTGTTGCTTTTGTGGAAGCTGAGAATAACCCCGCTGATGTAAGTCTGGAGTTTTCTGTAGATGGCAGCAATTGGAATTCAACCGAAATGTATGATGATGGCAACCACAATGATGGACTTGCCGGTGATTTAATATATGGAGCGTCTATTTTTGGGTTGTCAGATGATACAGATGCACTTTATCAGATTTTTGCAAGTGATTCGTACAGTCATTATAGTCAAATGCCATGCAATCCTGTTGTAATTCATGTAGCTGATGATACTCCATTATTGTTTATTAACGAGTTTATGGCATCTAATAACAGTACAGTTGCTGACGATAATGGTAATTATAGCGACTGGATTGAAATATATAACGGTAGTGATAATGATATTTGGCTTGGCGATTTGTACTTAACTGACAATTTAAATTCTCCGAGTAAATGGCTCATGCCAGATTTCACTTTGGCAGCAGGTGGTTTTATTCTGTTTTGGGCTGACGGAATTCCAGAGAATGGTAAATTCCATACCAATTTTAAATTGAGTAAAGATGGTGAAGAAATTGGTGTTTTTACCGAAAACTATACTCCGGTTGATGATTTAGCATATGGAGCACAAACATCTGATATATCATACGGTAGGGAAACAGATGCAACCATTGAGTGGATATTTTTTAGCACTCCAACACCCGGAGAATCAAACTCATCGTCTGCGGTTAATGAATTTGTTGCGAATGCCAACTTTAGCATCTTTCCAAATCCAGCAAGTGGAAGCGTTGTTTATTTGAGCTCTACAATTAACTATAAGGTTTATAATATTTTTGGAAAGCTTATTGACCAAGGTAAAAATTATGATAAAATTAACATACTGGGTTATAATAAAGGTTTTTATATTATCGTTTCTGATAAAGGACACAAGCAGAAGCTAATTGTTAATTAGTTCTGTTAGTTGATAATTAAAATTATATAAATGAGTCTAGTCTAAGAACAGGCAATTTTCACAAAAAGAGTTATTTTGAGGGATATTTTAATTTTTTGAAATTCAGTGATGCCTTAGCATCAGTAAATTGAAAAAAGTGAAAATAGTACCAAAAGAAACTTTTTTGATTTTGTTTGTTTTTAGACTGGACTCATAAATGAAAGCAGTAATTATTATTACAATATTACACACTTCGGCAATAGTTACTTTTGGGCAATCAAATAATGCAGAAATGAATAAAAAAGCAAATAAAACAGAACAGCAATGGGCTAAGGAGTTAGGTCATGCAAAATACCAAGTACTACGCCAATGTGGAACTGAAGCACCATTTACGGGGAAATATGTAAATCATAAAAAAGATGGCTATTATCATTGTGCAGGATGTGGAGCAAAGCTGTTTAGCTCAAAAACTAAATATGACTCAGGTTCGGGATGGCCAAGTTTTTATGCTTTGGCAGACTCATCAAATATTATCGAAGTTGTTGATAATAGCTTAGGAATGGCAAGAACTGAGATCAAATGTTCCAATTGTGGCGGACACCTTGGTCATGTTTTTAACGATGGTCCAAATCCAACAGGTTTAAGGTATTGTATCAACTCTATTTCGCTTGAGTTTGGTGAGTAATACCAATTATAATTGTTTGATATTGAAGCATTTTTCCTATGCAAAAATAAATACTAAAAAAACAATTTATTTACTTGGAGTTTAAGAAAAAGATACTACTTTTGCAATCCCAATTTTAGGGAAGTTCATTAATAAAACGGTTTGGTAGTTCAGTTGGTTAGAATGCCTGCCTGTCACGCAGGAGGTCGCGGGTTCGAGTCCCGTCCAGACCGCATTTATTTGTGAGTTTTGTTTAATTGGATATTGAAATTGGTTTGGTAGTTCAGTTGGTTAGAATGCCTGCCTGTCACGCAGGAGGTCGCGGGTTCGAGTCCCGTCCAGACCGCCAATTTTCCCTAAAGCCTCTGATTTTCAGAGGCTTTTTTTGTATTAGGTGGCAAATAAGGGGCAAAATTATTTTTGGATACAATTATTATTTTGAGCTAAATTTATTTACACTTTATATTTTAAATATTAAGCAATGCATGGAAGCTGAGCATTACTCATACTTCTCGTTAGTGTGAAAGCAATAACGCATATTATGTAAGACTGTTATTGTCCAATGTTAACAAATATTTAATAATAAAAACGCAACGAACAAAAAAAGCCTAGCACACCAAAAGCAGACCAGACAATAACAATAAAATATTTTGCTTTTCTTTTATATTATTAAGATAGAGGGAAGTGTTCTACTTGCGATGTTAAGGCAAATTATTATTTTTACAATAAGTTAATAAGGTTTAAATTTGCTACCACTAGAAAAGTAATAGAATATCTAACTAAAAATCAATATAGATACATGAAAACCCTGAATAGAATCTTGAAAATAACAGGTATTATTATTATTTCAATAATTGTATTCATGGTACTAACTGTTGTTGTTGCTAAAATATTTGAAGACAAACTGGCATCCTTTACCGTGGAAAAACTGGAAAGCCAGATTAATGCTCCCATGTCGGTTGGTAAAGTTTCTCTAATACCACTTTTCTCTTTTCCCCGACTTAGTGCTGAGATAAATAAACTATATATTGGTGACCCACAAAGCCAATATAACGACACTCTTTTCTTTATTAATAGTTTAAAGATAGGTCTTGATTCATGGGACTTAATAAATGGAATTTATACAATAGATGAAATGGAAATATCAGGCTTAGATATTGATTATGAGATTGATAGTACAGGGAAATCAAATATCGACTTCATTATCAACGCCTTTGTTGATACAAATACTAATGTTGATATAGATACAGTTTCATCTCCTCTCGATATTAGTGCAGAAAAATTGAAACTGGAAAATATTCATGTTAGATATTACGACAGCCTAAATAATATAGGATCACAGATAAATATTCCTGAAATCACTCTTAAGGCTAAAACCAAAAATAATATCTATAAAGGGGAAACCAAAGGTAGCTTTATCTTGAGTCATAGTATTTTCGAGGATACTGAGATAGATAATATGGAGTCGTGCACCGTAACTTTTGAGATGGAGTATGAAGATAATGAAGCAACAATTAAAGAGCTGTCGATAATAAGTGAAGGTATTAATCTGGGTATGGAGGGAGCTTTTGTGCTTGGAGATACTCTTAAATTAAACACAAAAATTGATGCAAAAAACTTGGATTTTGACATCTTGAAAAAATACATTCCTAACCAATACAATTATCTCATTGAAGACGGAAACTTAGCTCAAACGGATTTCATTTCCATAGATGTAAATATGGATTATATTGATAATAGCACCTTTATAAAGGAGCTAACAATAAAGAGTGATGGTCTGGCACTTGGGGTAAAAGGAAATCTCAACTTTAGTGATACGATAAAAGTTGATGCTAATATTGAATCGCTTAGCATGAATTTTAACATCCTAAAGAAATACATACCAAAGCAGTATTTTAAAGAATATGGAGTTATGGATATTGGCGGCAAGATGAATTTTTCTGCCACCATAGTAGGTGAGTTTGCAGATTCAACTTTGTTGCCCATGGTTGATGCTGAGGTGAATTTCAATAAAATTATGATTCAAACTCTTGATTACCCTAAGATTGATGCAGCTAATCTAAAAGCTAACATATCTACAAGTAAAAACCCAGATATGAATGATGCTACAATCGATATTACCAATATTGACATAGTTAGCGGAAGTAATAATCTTCATTTGGAAGGAAATATTGC
>Ga0307987_1001408_pt1 | contig 13189 bp, 20 predicted proteins | sample EllFjometagen181_FD_203157 | JGI IMG/M metagenome (GOLD analysis project Ga0307987, IMG submission 203157) | Marine microbial communities from Ellis Fjord, Antarctic Ocean - #181 | ecosystem: Environmental > Aquatic > Marine > Unclassified | place: Southern Ocean | collected 2014-10-08
ACAAGACTATCATTCTTTAATGAATGAGATTGAAGAATCAGAAGGTGAACTTAGCCAAGACGTACAAGACGCGTTAATTATTAACGAAGGGCAACTACAACAGAAGTCTATTAGTTACTTAGAAGTGATTAAAACTAAGGAGGCGTTTAACTCAAATGTAGACGACGAAATAAAGCGACTCCAGGCAATCAAAAAAAGAAACACCACTTTAGTAAATAGGCTGAATAATACTTTACTAGATGCCGTTAATTTATTCGGTGAGTTTGAGGTAGGTACATTGACCTTTACAACCCGAAAAAGTGAAAGCGTTTTAATAGAAAATCAAGACCAGGTAAGCGAAGATTACAAAGTTAATAAGGTTGTAACCTCCGTTGATAAGTTGGCTATTAAAAAGGCTATTAAAGCGGGTGAAAATGTAAAAGGGGCAAGCCTTCAAGAGAATAAAAGCCTACGAATCAAATGAGCATAGTAATAACGGCTATTCAATCAGGCTTTAGAAAACTTAAAGAGCCTAAGTGCTGGTCTATTGGCCTACACACGCAAGAGATTGACGATGAAACAGCAATGAGGCTAGTACAAACAAACGACCAATTAGTTAAGGTTGTTATAAGTGACGATAATATTGATAATTCTATAATTGATTTAGTTGAGAATGTACCTTTAAAAGAAAAAGAGAAATGGACACCTTCACAAAAACTAAGATTCAAGATTCAGAATCAAGCGGAAAGGAATAATCTAATTGATAAAGACGAAGTAGAAGCATATTATAGGGCTAAAATGATTGAGATATGCAACTGGATTGATAAGGGTTAAAGTAAACATTTTAAGTATTCCTTTTGTATTTACAAATAAAGAGTTAAATTTAAACAATGAAAACTAAAAAAGTAACCATAAGCCTAACACCTAAGCAACAGAATTTGGCGAGGAAATTATCGGTTGAATTGTTTGGTAAGGAGAATATTAGTGGGTACATCGGTTATTTGATAACTAAGCAAAAACTAAAAAGAGATAATAATGAGAAACAGTTATTATAATACCAATCAAGAAAGTGGCTATACTTTAAAAAGTAGCAATGTCAAAGCTAATTCACAAGAGGAATCAATCATAAAAATATTCACAGACAATCCAAAGCTGTCGGCTTCGGAAGCCTGGAAGATTTATGATGGCGAAGGGGTGACACCAATCACAAGTATTCGAAGAGCAATAACAAACCTTTGTAATGAAGGGCTGTTAATGAAAACAGACGACACAAAAGAGGGATTGTATGGTAAAAAGGAACACATCTATAAGGTTTCAAAAGAAAATAGTTTAAACCATATTTTTGGGGATGTATTGGGTGATTTAGATATCACTACTAACCTCAAACAACATAGTTTATTCAATAAAAATGAAGTTTAAAAACCAAAAAGATATGTTCATGTTTATTTGGGAAACTAGACCGCATGTGAGTGAGATAAGCGGAAAGCCTTTATTATGGCATACTCACTATCAGTTTTATTGGCAATTTGCGCACGTACTATCTAAAGGGGTTTATACTAAGTACAGATTAAACCCGTCAAACATAATGCTAATGCTTCCAGAAGAACACGAAAAGCAAGAGTCATTTGAGGTGTTTAGAAACAGACGAGATAAACTAAAACAAGAATATTACAGAAATGAAAAACTACGCTGAATTTTTAGAAAACAAACGACATAGCATAGGGTCTTTTGGGTTTGAATGTAACTACCTACCCGACATGGCTTTTGACTTTCAAAAACACGTTATAGAGGAGTCAGTTAAAAAAGGTAGGATTGCAAACTTTTTAGATACTGGTTTAGGCAAGACGCTAATTCAATTATCGATAGCTGAAAATATTGTTAGGCATACTAATAAGAATGTTTTAATACTAACTCCTTTGGCGGTTGCTTTTCAGTTCTTAATTGAGGCTGAAAAAATTGGAGTTAATGACATTGAATATTCAAAAGACGGAACATTTACAAAGAAGATAGTAATTTGTAATTATGAAAGATTACACTATTTTAATAGTTCAGATTTTACAGGGGTTATTTTAGATGAGTCATCAATACTTAAAAACTTTGATGGCAAGATTAAAGGACAAATTACGGCATTTATTAAAAAAATTCCTTATAGGTTCTTATCAACGGCAACTCCATCACCTAATGATTTTATAGAGCTTGGAACGTCAAGCGAGGCACTAGGTTACATGGGTTATACCGATATGCTTACCAAGTTCTTTAAAAACAATAGCAACTCTTTAGATCCTAAACATGCGGGCGAAAAGTGGTATTTAAAACCACACGCAGAAGATAACTTTTTTGCATGGGTTAATCAATGGTCAATTATGGCAAAGATGCCTAGCGACTTAGGGTTTAGTGATGAAAAATACATCTTACCAGAATTGATTATAAACAAGCATTCGGTAAAGAATAATAGTTTAATAGATATTGACGATCAAATTCAGATGTTCAATATAAAGGCTAAAGGATTTCACGAAGTAAGACACGAGCAAAAGCAAACAGTTAAAGAAAGGGTAGAAAAAGCGGTTGATTTAGCAAGCGATAAAACGTCTGTTTATTGGTGTAACTTAAATAGTGAAAGCGGTCTTTTAAAAGAACTAGATAAAGAAGCGGTTGAGATAATAGGTAGCCAGTCCATTGACAGAAAAGAGGATATTTTAATGAACTTTGCAAACGGTAATATTAAAAGAATTATCACTAAAGCTAAGATGACTGGAGTGGGTTTGAATTGGCAACATTGCAACCATTCGGTATTTTTCCCAACTTATAGCTACGAACAATATTATCAAGCCCTTAGAAGGTTTTGGAGATTTGGACAGAAAAGGGACGTAACTATTGATATGGTTTTATCTGATGGTCAGGGTGGCGTACTAGAGGCTATTGAAAAGAAAACAGTAAAAGCCAAACAACTACACAAAAAACTAAATGAGAATGTAAATAAAACCTATTCTCACATTCAAAAAGATTTTAACAAACAAATAATAACACCAAACTTTTTATGAAAGTAAAAGAACAAATACACGAAGAAAATTACAGCATTTACAACGGAGATTGTATGGACGTTGTAACGGAATTAAAAAACGATTCAATAGACTTGTCTGTTTATTCTCCTCCATTCGCGGGTCTTTACAATTATTCAAGTTCAGAAAGGGACTTTAGTAACTGTGAAAGCAAAGAACAGTTTTTAGAACAATACGAATTTCTAATTAAAGAAATGGCTAGAGTTACCAAATCAGGTCGAATTAATGCGGTTCATGTTGCTGATGTTTTTGATAACAACTGCCGACTATGGGACTTTCCACACGAGGTAATAAGACTACATGAAAAACATGGATTTGAATATCGTAATAGAATAACCATTTGGAAAGAGCCTTTAAAGGTTAGGATGAGAACAATGGTTCAAAGCCTAATGCACAAGTTTATAGTAGAAGATTCTACAAAGTGTTTTACAGCAATGCCGGATTACGTTTTGATATTCACTAAGAAAGGAGAAAACGAAGTGCTAGTAACACATAATTCGGGATTTAAAAACTATTACGGTGCTACTCCTATTTTACCTAATATTTTACAGGCTTGGAATAACGCACAAGGAACAAGCATAAACGAGGACGAACTTTGGGGGTATTTGAACAAGGAATTTAAGAATCATGAAGACCCAAAGACAAACAAACTAAGTCATTACATTTGGCAACGGTTCGCCTCGTCTGTATGGGATGACATTAGGATTGATAATGTATTGCAGTTTAAAGAGTCAAGAGAAGAAGATGACGAAAAGCACGTTCACCCGTTGCAACTAGATGTAATTGATAGAATTGTAGATTTATATTCAAATCCTAACGAGGTTGTTTTTACTCCTTTTATGGGTGTTGGTTCGGAGGTTTACAGCCCAGTATCATTAGGGAGAAGGGCAATAGGAGTAGAATTAAAAGATAGTTATTTCAAACAAGCCATAAGAAATTTGGAAGCAATGAAGCCAAGATTCGAGAAAAAAGATAAACAACTAACATTAGTATAACATGGAAATTAAAGGAACAATAGAAGTAATTTTTGACGAGCTAGTAATTAGCGACTCATTCAAAAAGAGAGAATTTGTATTAAAATATGCAGACAATCCAGAGTATCCAGAACTTTTAAAATTAGAGTTCGTGCAAGATAAATGCGCTTTACTAGATTCTTACCAAGTAGGTCAAGATGTGTCAATTAGCATAAATCTACGTGGCAGAAAGTGGACAAATAAAGAAGGTGTAGATATGTATTTTAATACTTTGGTAGCGTGGAAGATAGGCGCGGTTGGAGTTAGTCCAACACCACAGCAAACGCAAGACGAACCAGAGGATGACCTCCCATTTTGATAACATTGAACATAAAGCCCCTTTCAGTTAATAAAGCATGGAGGGGTAGAAGGTTCAAAACAGACGATTATAAGTCTTATGAAAAAGCAATGATGTTACTACTCCCTCCCGTTGAAATAATACCATGCGGACGATTAAAACTTGAAATAGAATACGGCTTTAGTAGTAGGTCTAGCGACATTGATAATCCTTGTAAACTTTTTATAGATTGTTTGCAAAAGAAATACGGATTTAATGACAAAATGATTTATGAACTCCACGTTAAAAAGACCATTGTTAAAAAGGGTAAGGAGTTTATAAAATATAATATTAACCATACGGGTTAATGATCTTTAAGGGTCAAGCCTTATAGCTAATCGACTGGTTATAGGGTTCTAATGTTAACCCAGAAGGGGTTGCCATACCCTAACCGGACTTTATTTAACAGAGCTACCAAATTAGCTTAAAGGTCTTTTTTTTAAACAACATGGTTAGGGTTATAAAATTAAATATTAAAAACTATGGAAACTATAATAGCATTATCAGTAATACTATTTTTACTTGCAATCATAAGAGCGCAAATGTTACAAAAGACAGAAGATAAAGAACGCTATCCAGGAATAAAGATTAAACCGAATAAACGCGGTAATCTATACACTAGATTTCTAAGGGCGGTATTGCCTAAAAAAATTAAATAGTATTTTTAATATTAAAAATGAATACCTATATTATTATCATTAAATGATGACTGGGATTTCGTCAATTTAAATTAAAGATTTTAAGACTTTGCCCGATAGTTCCCAGACTTGACGGCTAAGTCTTTTTTTATTTACAATGAGTCTAAAGAAAACCAAAAGAAAAGCGTTTAATTTTTTGAGGAGTTACTTCGATGTTTTGAATGAGTTAAAAGATGACTCTGATAAGTTGGACTTTTTAACTTCTATTATAGAGAAACAATTTTTAAATGAAGACCCAAAAGACTTAGGTTTTATAGCAAACCTATGTTATGAAAGTCAAAGGCATTCTATTGAATCAAGTGTAAAGGGTTGGATTAGAGTGTCTAACACTAACCTAGAGGGTAACCCCATGACTAACCCCATGACTAACCCCATGACTAACCCCATGACTAACCCCATGACTAACCCCATGACTAACCCCATGACTAACCCCATGACTAACCCCAAAGAAGAAGAAGTAGAAGTAGAAGTAGAAGTAGAAGAGAAAGAAGAAGAGAAAGGAAAGAAGGGGTTAGTTTTTCCTTTTGGGTCTGATAAATTTAAAAATACATGGGAATTATGGAAAGACTACAAAAAGAAAGAGCATAGATTTTCATACAAGGCTTTAGTAAGTGAGCAAGCGGCTTTAAAAAAATTAGCCGAAATTTCAACAAACGAAAAGGAAGCAATAAGAATAATTATACAATCCATAGAAAACGGATGGAAAGGGTTTTTTAACATAAAAAAAAATGAAACTACAAAAAAGAAAAGCGGAATTAGAAACTTCACACCAGAAGGAGCTATTAGGGCAATGGAGAAAAGCGGGCTCGATGTTAGCGGGCTTAAATCAAGTAATTAATAACGGGGCGCAAATTTCAGCTCAAGCAGACAAGAATAAGACCAAATTAGTCAGCGGGCTAATGCTAGAGGTTTCTAATCTGTGTAACTGGTTTAAAACGGTTAGAGGTATCGAAGACGAAAACGAGCTTCTTCATGTAGTTGAAATAATAATAGACAACTTCTGGTATTTAAAGTTTGAAGAGATACAATTTTGTTTCAAAAGAGTTAAATCTGGGAAAACGAATATAAGAGTCTTAGACCGACTGGATGGGTCAACCATAGTATCCTTCATTGACGAATACGATAGTGGCACACGCGCGCTCTGGTGCATAACTAAAGCTAATATTTACAGGTCACTCGAAAAACAAAAGGGGGTTGTAGAAAATGATGACTTTGATAAAGAAAAATTCTATTCAGAAGGTAAAAAATACTTTGATGAGCAAAACCAGAAAAAAAAGAAAGTATCAATAGGTACACCAAAGCCAACGGACGAACAAAGAAGGCGACAATACGAGTTAATACTTCCGGATTTAACACCTAGCGAAGTAAATAAAATGTTAAAACAGGCCGAAAAAGACAATAATATTTTGTTAATTGAAACTATAAACAAATTAAATAAATGAAACCAAAGTACGTAAGTAAAAGACAATGGGAAAGAAGTGTAGATTGTTACGACCTAAAGACAGGGGATAAATATAAATTTAATAATCATTATTTAGCGGCTGAATATTACAGTGTATCCCCAGACGCTGTTTATGTTGCTTTAGATTTAGCGCGCCCAATAATAGAAAGCAGATATTATTTAATCTACTCTGATGAGTCGGTAAAAAATAGGCGGTTTGTATTGGCTAGTCAAATGAGTCATTATCAACTACATTCGCTACCTGATAAAGAGAGAATTAACGAGTTAAGAAGAATTAGCGCAATATATATCCAACACAAAGATCGTAGACATGGATAACGAAACAGACTGTAAACACATATTTCCAAAGAAAGTAGAAGATTACATTTTTGGGGATGCTTATAAAAAGTGCTTAAAATGCCTTCACGTTATTAACTCTTGTGAGTATGAAGAGATCAAAAGAAACAATAAAACAGGGTTAATTTTCAATAATTATTAAATAATATATGAAAAAGCAACGATACCTAACAGATGAAGAAGCCAATACTTTAGGACTTGAATTAAATAAGGTTCATGGAGGGCGTAAAAAAGCCCAATATTCAATAGACGAAGAAGCATATCAAGATATAATATCAAAAAGATTAACACCTAATAAAAGAGCATTTGTAGAAACAATAAAGAAATACGGTAAGGATGGCGAAATAATGTCCTCAACCGAAAAGCTACAAAGCGAACCTATCGAAGTACCAGAACATTGGGAAGCGATCAAAATAAGCACATCAAAAACAACGGGTCAGCAATGGGTACAATACGCACCAAAAGCTAAAGAGATAGAAGAAGAAATAAACTTTGATTTTGTAGAGGGGATAGTAAAAAAGCATATTCAGCCAGTTAATAATAAACCCCCGAAAGCAAAAGAAACAAGTAAATTTGATAGGCTTGTAATTACTGATGTTCATATAGGAATGACCACTAATAAAGACGGGTTTGCTTTGTATGGTCAAAAATGGGACAAAGTAGAATTGATGCAAAGACTTGAATATGTAGTTAAGATTGTAACAGAAAACAAGCAAGGCAACGAATTAATAATTGATGAGCTAGGTGATCTATTAGACGGATGGGACGGTAAGACAACTCGTAAAGGTCACGACCTACCGCAAAACATGGACAATCAAAAAGCGTTTGATGTAGCTGTAAACTTCAAGATTAAACTAATAGACCTTTTAATTAATGAATACCAAGATATCACAGTTAATAACATTTGCGAAGACAACCACGCCGGAGCATTTGGGTACGTGGTTAATTCAGCTATAAAAAGTATATTAGAAATTAAATACAAATCGGTAAAGGTTATAAATCATAGAAGGTTCATAAACCACTATTATAAAAATGCTCATTGTTTTGTATTGTCACATGGAAAAGACTCTAAAAATCTTAAATTCGGATTCAAGCCAGTATTAGATTCTAAGCAAGTGGAGAAGATAGACCAATACTGTAAGCACCACCATATTTATAGAAATAGCCAATTTGTAGAGTTTAGTAAAGGCGATAGTCATCAAATGATATTTGACATGGCAACCTCTGACGACTTCGATTACTGTAATTATCCAGCGTTTAGTCCTTCGTCAGAATGGGTACAAACTAATTTTAAGAAGGGTAGAAGCGGTTTTGTATTTGGGAGCATTGAGTACGAAAAGAATATAAAGACAATGACCCCTTACTGGTTTAACATATAAAAGTATGAAAATAACCTATGATAAATGCCTTTTATGCACACATGTTGCACCCTCTGATATGTTTATAGACGGGGAGTGTCCTAATTGTGGGTCAAGTGATGTAGATGACGCTGACACAGACCAATATGAAGAAGATGAAGAAGATTTAGACTTTGAACTTTAAACCTGATTAACTTTAAATCTAAGTGTTAGGATAGAACGAAAGTAGTAATGATCGGACAGAGATTCTTCTATATGGTTTATCCCTTCGCTTACTGTTCCGTAACAGTTAAACCCGTCCGCGCTCAAATCTAAATATCCAGTTGTTCGGGTACGCATTAAAACCGTTATATCATTCATTATTAAATTAGATACCTTTTGCCCTCCATCGTCAGAATCAAACCTAGTGACCACCTCAATATTAACTAAAGTGTCATTGTTATAGTCGTCTCTATTAGGGTCGGTTTCGGTTGCCTGGTCGCTAACTAGCAAAATATAGGGATAGGTTGCCGCGTCTGCTACCCTATTATAAACGGCTACATTTACCGCGTTATAGGTTACATTACCGTTAAGCCTTGCAAAAATGGCTTTACGCACCGAGTAATTAGGGTCTTTCATAAGTTTTTTATTATCAACCAAATTTAGTAAATTTATGGCAATAATGATAATAGAGCCAATACTACAAAAGCTTTCTAAAATGGTTTATGACCTAGAGGAAAAGAAACGAAACCTAAATTATAAGGAATCAGACAACCAACAAGCACACGCGCTAATAGCTCATACACCTACGATATACGATAAGTGTGTTGATAGTGATAGATTAGTATGTGATATAATTAAAGAGCGTCTATGGTCGTTAGTGGGGGAGGACGAAAGGCTACACGATAAAGTAAACGTACACTTTACCGCTTACGTGCAGTCTTTCCAAATAGGGGAAAAAACCACCATAAAAGAAAGGGCGGTAATAGAGAAAGGCGTTAAGATAGGTAAAGGTTGTACGATAGGTAAACAGGCGGTAATTAAAAAGGACGTTCAAATAGGGCGAAATGTGATAGTAGAAGACAATGTAACCGTTTCGGGTAATATTAGACCAAATCAGATCGTCTACGAATACACACATAAAGAAGATAAAGGACAAACTTATTTTATGTAATGGCAATTATTATAATAGCTAACGAACTAAGGGACTATGACGAAGAGTTTATGTTACTAGCTAACTACTTTGATTCAATGGAAGAAGTAATGAGCAACGGACACTATAGAATATATGACGTTCAAGGGATGGGCGTACCAATAGACAACACAGAGATTAACCCCGTTATAATTGAATTAGAATATGACGGTAGATTAGCAATAGGAAATATAATAGGGTAATGGCATACACACCGAAACAAGTAGAGAAGGCTAAAGAGGCTATAATAAGTAAATTATCAACAGGGGATAGCTTAAAGTCTATACTAGATGGGGATAAAAGCCTACCATCAAGGCCAATAGTTTACGAATGGTTAAGTAACGCTCATAAGAAATTTGATAAAACCTTCCTTGACAACTACGCGCGCGCTAGAGAAGATAGCGCAGACCTTGACGCTGAGAATCTAGAAGAAATAGCACAAAAGACCTTACGAGGGGACTATGAGCCACAAGCGGCAAGGGTGGCGGCTGATATACTAAAATGGACGGCCGGAAGAAAGAAGCCCAAGAAGTATGGTGATAAACAAGCTATTGAGCATACGTTTAAGGAAACCACACCATTTAAAGGAATAGAATTAGATGTTACTGAAAACGACAGCCCAGAGCAAGATAGCGAGTCTTAGGAAGAGGGTTAGGGTTGTTCAAGGTGGTACAAGTGCATCAAAGACGTTCTCTATCATTCCGCTACTAATTACATACGCTATACAGAAGCCAGACATACTTATCTCAATAGTAGCTGAATCAGTACCACAAGTTAAGAGGGGCGCGTTAAGGGACTTTCTAAAGATAATGGACTTAACGGGTAACTTCGTTAGAGATCATTATAACATGACCTCACTAACCTATACATTTACCAACGGGTCTAAAATAGAGTTCTTTGGCGTAGATCAACCCGATAAACTAAAGGGAGCAAGGCGTGATGTGCTTTTTATTAACGAGGCTAATAACGTACCTTTCGGTGCTTACCAACAATTAAGCATCAGAACGAATAAGTTTATCTATCTTGATTATAACCCTACTAGCGCGTTTTGGGTACATACCGAGCTATTAGAGGACTTAGATACGGACTTTATAATACTAACCTACAAAGACAACGAAGCGTTAGAGCCGGCTATAATAAAAGAGATTGAGAAGGCTAAAGAGAAGGCTAAGACTTCGACCTATTGGCAAAACTGGTGGAACGTGTACGGGCTTGGTAAGATTGGAAGCCTTGAGGGGGTGGTGTTTCCTAATTGGAAGGTAATAGATGACCTACCAAAAGACGCAGAACTATTGGGCTATGGGATGGATTTTGGCTTTAGCGTAGACCCTACGGCCCTAGTAGGTGTGTATAGGTTTGATGGTAAAATAATCTTTGATGAGATCATATACCGTAAAGGGCTTTTAAATAGCGAGATAATAGCCCTAATGAATGATCGAGGGGTTAACAAGTATTCAACCGTTTATGGTGATAGTGCAGAGCCTAAGACCATAGAAGAAATAAGGCGTTCGGGATTTGCTATTAAGCCCGTCACTAAGGGGGCGGACTCTATCAGGTTTGGAATACAGATACTCCAGGACTATCCATTTAGAGTAACCAAGCGAAGCACTAACATAATAAAGGAGCTTAGGTATTACGTATGGGACACCAACAAACAGGGCGAAGAACTAAAGAAACCTATTGACAATTACAACCACGCCATAGACGCAATGAGATACTTTGCAATGATGAAGCTAAATAAGGTTAAGCAATTCTTTGTAGTGTAAAAATTACTTTATTACAATGACTATCTTTGAATAAAAAGAATTTTATGTCAATTCTATCTAAATGGCTTTCCAAACAAGTCGACAAAGAGTTAATTAAGAAAGGATTCCAGAACACCAACGAAAAGTATAACGGTCAAATCTATCAGGGTATAGGCAGTCTATCAAACGGTAATATCATATGGAATCCAGAAGATGACGCAAATTATATCAAAGAGGGTTATCAAGGCAACGTAACTGTTTACGCTATTATTCAGCTAATTATTAAGCATGCAAGCTCAGTACCTTTTAACATCTATGAGGTAAAGAATAAACGATCATTAAAGCAATACAAAGCCATGACTAGCGGAATGGTTACGCCCGAATCTATTATCAATTCAAGGATATTAAAGGCGCGTACATTAATAGATGTTGAAGACACCGACCTAGAACACCTATTAAACAGGCCAAACCCCGCGCAAAGTTATTCAAGTTGGATAAGCGAATTGATTGCGTTTGGAAGATTAACCGGCGATAGGTTCATTTATAAGATAGGCGCTGATACAGGGGCTAACATAGGTAAGGCTAAAGAGCTTTATGTATTGCCTAGTCAAAGTATAGATATTGTTTCGGGTGGATTGCACATGCCTGTTAAGGGATACACACTAGACTACAACGGCGCGCTTAACGAAATACCAGCCGATGACGTTTGCCATATCAAAGATTTTAACCCTGATTACAACGGACAAGGCTCACACCTGTACGGGCAGTCACCATTAAAAGCGGCTTATAGGAATTTACAGATTAATAACGAGGCTATATCTACGGGCCTTAATATGTTAGAAAACCAAACGACTAGAGGCATTCTAACGGCTGAAGATGGTGATATAGACCAAGTACAAGCGCAAGCACTAAAGGATTCGTTAAAGGCCGAGTTTGCCGCTAATCAAGGCGGCGTAACAATAACGCCAACTAAGTTGAGTTGGGTAAACTTTGGTCTTAGTACGACTGACATGGGTTTACTAGAGCAGTACGGGATTAGTGTTGACGACCTTTGTAACGCTTATAGTGTCAATTCATTGTTATTAAATAGTAGGGCGGCATCTACTGAATCAAACGTAAAAGAAGCGCGTAAGTCACTATACCAAAACGCCATTATACCAGAGCTTATTAAAATACGTGATGAGTTAAACAGGTTCTTAGTGCCAGACGGTAAGCTATTTATTGACTTTGATTTTTCGTCTATCCCAGAGCTTCAAGTAGACCTTGAAAAGCAAGCGCAAGTATTGGCTAACTCTAATTGGCTAACTCAAAATGAGAAGCGTATGGCAATGAATTACGCTAAAGACGAGGACAATAAAATGATGGACGACTACCTAATTCCACAAGGTAACGTCCCCCTATCTGATTTAGACTTAACAGGACTTGAATAAGAAAGACCTTATAGTAAAGCGAATGAGCGCGGCGTTTAGTCGGGCTTATGAACGCAAGATTAAAGTCGCAGAACGTAAGAACTTTAGAGCGGCTAATGTTATCTATATGGATGGATTTGAAAAGGCAACGGAATTACTACTAACAACGGCCAACTTAAACCATGTTGAGCTGATGCCAGAGCAGAACCTATTTAATGCTAAGATGTTTGATGACCTATTTAATCAAATCTATTTAGATACTGGCTTAGAGTTTGCGCTATGGTATCAAAGGACGTTTGAGAAGTTTATAAAGAAAGGCGATGGGTTTACTGACATTTGGACTAATGCCTTTACGGTAATGGGCGCAAGGTCAGCGGGGGAAAGGGTAACAAGCATTCAAGGGACGGCTAAGAAAGCGTTTGTTTCTAACATAAAGGGCCTAATGTCAGACCCCGATTTTGTAGCGTTAGGCACGCCAGAAAAAGCAAGGATATTAAGACAGCAAGGATATTGGAAAAAAGAGGCGGCTTGGATGGCTAAACGAGTAGCACGAACCGAAAGCAATAGTGCGGCTAATTATGCTTTAGAAGTAAGTGCAAAGTCAATGTTTCCTGATACTCCA
>Ga0307987_1001409_pt1 | contig 13189 bp, 6 predicted proteins | sample EllFjometagen181_FD_203157 | JGI IMG/M metagenome (GOLD analysis project Ga0307987, IMG submission 203157) | Marine microbial communities from Ellis Fjord, Antarctic Ocean - #181 | ecosystem: Environmental > Aquatic > Marine > Unclassified | place: Southern Ocean | collected 2014-10-08
GCCTTCGATTCCAGACTCCTGTGGACGGGAACTGAGCATGGATGCAGTTCTGAAACACCTTTACTACATAAAAAAGGAACAAACCAATTGTTTCATGATGTTATCACTGACGCAGGTGCTGATGCATTGATTACAGCTGATACTCTATGGGTACTGGAAATCCTCAATATGCTGAGGGAAAAAGGAATACAAGTGCCTAAGGATATTTCCCTGGCAACCTGTGGCAACAGTCCTGTACTGGCAGTTGTCAGCCCTAATATTACTGGTATGGATATGCGTGTCGGCGCAGTAGCCGAGCGGGCCGCAGAGCTGCTTCTGAACATTATTGAAGACAAAGAAGCCGAATCTCCTCGTGCAGAAATTCTTTCACCGATTATTGAAATCGGCCAATCATCATAGAATCTAACATGCATGATTAAAAAAATAATTTTTTTTCTTGACAATAGAAATTTTATTGTTGATAATGCGCCTTATCAACAAGAAAAGTATTTTTAGTGAACTCGTAGTAAGGCGGATGAGCGTTTGGCTCCAAAGGTTGATGAACCAGTATAATATAAATGCCCCGACGGGCAGGAGGTAACGATGGATAGTAAACATGGTTGTGGTGAACTAGGCAGAGAAAGCCTATTATGGATGAGAAAACTCAAAAAAAAGAGGAGTAGATTGATGAACTATACGATTAAAATTATATTTGTACTTGCCTTCTTGGGCTGTACTGCATCTGCTGTTACTGTGGATGTTGAGACTGTGGCAGATGCGGAAATCAGGCATGCTGATCCGGATACTAACTTTGGGTCGGGAGACCAGATTATAATAAGTGCCGCCAGTAGCCTGCCAGCTAAAGGGTATATGCAGTTCGTATTGCCGGCCGATGTCGACACCATAACAAATGCTTCTTTCACTGTTGTTCTGTCAGACAGGCCGTATTGGAATACTCTTGTCAACATCTATGGTCTAAATGAGGATGTGGCTGGGCAAAGCTGGGCAGAGGGTAATTTGACATGGAACAATGCTCCTGGGAACGACACATCCAGCTATAGCGGATTTCTTGCCAACAGCACGACAAACATGGACTCTTTTACTACCGCGGGCAGTAATTACGGCGGCAATAATGGAGATGCCTACACCAACTCCGCCACAAGTCTGATTGAGTTTCTGAATGCCGACAGTGACGGGATTGTCAATATTCTATTGGGTACGAGTGCCCCTTCCACCGATTGGACTCGTTTTGCTTCTAAAGAGAACACAACTTGGGCTGCACCCAAGCTTACGGTTGGATATATACCCAAGCCCACTGCAGCAGTGACTCTGGAACCAGTGGCGGATGCAGATGTCAGGAGCAATGCTCCGGATACCGCTGATGGGAGCCGCATCGATCTTTTGATAAGTGGCGCGAGTAGCCAGGCTGGTAAAGCGTATATGCGGTTTGTGTTGCCAGGAAATATTGAAGCCATAACAAAAGCCTCCTTTACTGTTGTTTTGTCGGACAGGCCGTATTGGAATACTCTTGTCGACGTCTATGGTCTAAATGAGGATGTGGCTGGGCAAAGCTGGGCAGAGGGTAATTTGACATGGAACAATGCTCCTGGGAACGACACATCCAGCTATAGCGGTTTCCTTGTCGATAGCACGATGAACATGGGATCTTTTACTGCCATGGGCAGTAATTACGGCGGCAATAATGGAGATGCCTACACCAACTCCACTGCAAGTCTGCTTGAATTTCTGAACGCTGATAATGACGGGGTTGTCAATATTCTATTGGGTACGGGTGCCGCTTCCACCGATTGGACTGAGTTTGCTTCTAAGGAGAACACAAACTGGAATGCCCCTTCGCTTATAATAACTTACGTGATACGTCCTCCAAGAGGAACTGTTATAATAGTGCAATAGTCATTTAGGATGGTGGACTACGTCCTGATCAAAGCTTTGGTGAGTCTCTGGGATCCTGATGGCGGGGAGTCAGTAGCGGCTGATCAATATTTGCCTAGAAGATTGATAACTTAACATAATGGATAGATTTAACTATGGAAATAATCAATGAACTATAGTCCTAAAGGAATGTATGTGTGGGATGCCTGGTATATGTCGGTTGATGATAAGGTTCATATGTATCATTTACAGCAAAGTCGCACTGAACCTGATGATCCTAAAGGAGCGCAGGCGTGGATAGGTCATGCGGTAACGTCCAACCTAATCGATTGGGAGGAGTATGAACCTGCGTTTGGACCTGATCCCAACAATGACCATGATGATATTCGGCCCTATACCGGTTGCGCGGTCTGGTATGAGGGAAGGGGCTATTTTTTTTACACGATGCGTGGCAGTAATGATAATGGCAGGACACAGGCAATCGGACTTGCCTTCTCGGATGATGGATTTCATTGGGAGAGATATTCGAATAATCCGGTAATTATCCCTGATCAGGAATGGTATGCGTCAGTTGGAAATCCGATTCCCGAACTACTGGACTGTCGCGATTTGGTTGTCGTTGCTGATCCGGATGGTAAAGGTTGGTACGGTTATTATGCTACGAGAATACCCGGCACTGAACTTCCGGAAACTTCAGTCATTGCATGTGTGAGCTCTGTGGATCTGATCCATTGGGAACATCTTCCACCTGCTTTTGCACCTAACAAATATGCAGTTATTGAAGTACCGGATGTTTTTAAACTTAATGGCAAATGGTATATGACTTGTCTTACTGGAGAACATTACGGTAATCGTGGAATATTCAGTGATCCCAATATTAGAGAAGGTACAATATATGCGGTGGCTGATAATCCACAAGGTCCATTTGTTGAATTAAATGACAATGTATTGATTGGTGCGCACACAGCAGCTCTATTGTCTTGTAGAACGGTTTTATTTAAAGAAGAGCGATATATTATGTATACGGATAGAGAGCGATGTAATCGTTCAGATTCCGGTGGATCTGCATATGGCACCATTAGCACACCGAAGCTGTTAGATACCGATGGCGACAGGCTTTTTGTTAAGTACAGTCCATTGATTGAATTACATGTTATTGATGAATTGATAACACCGGACAAGCCCCCTGTAATAGAACAGGATACGGAACTTCGAGTTTGGCCATATCACTGGAGAATGTCGTCTGTTAAATGGGTGCGATCTGCTGATGGAATAACAGGAAGCAGCCGAACAGGCTGGGGGGTTCTTTCTTTTGATGAATCTGCTGAAAGTTTTATTTATGAAGCAGATATAACTATAGAGGAAGGGGGGTCTGCCGGATTGGCTATTCGTTTCGATGACCATAATTATGGTGCAATAGTTGCCTTGGATGCCACTGAACAGTCTGTTTTTTATGGTGAAACCATGGAGTTTAACTTTGTGGAAAAGCGATTGTCTAAAATTTGCATTGCCAGACCTTTTCATCTTTCTATAATAAATCGACTTGAACATGTGGAGGTATATTTAGATGATGAATTAAAATTGGCATTTAGTAGATATCGAGGTATTGGCGGTCATATAGGTTTATTTGTAGATCGGGCACAAGCTCGATTTGAGAATATTCGGTTTAGAGTTTTGAATGTATCGCGAACAGATATATAGTATAAAAAGGATAATAATTATGAAGATGATAACTATCGTTGGTTTGTTCTTGGGTTTGGTATCAGTCTCTTGCTATGGGACACCGGAGTCTGCCGCAGAAAATACTCAGTCATTTGACTCTGGAGTGTACAGAAAACCTCTATCTGCAAAGGAAAAGGGTTCCTTTCAATACTATGAGGATTTTGAGAGTGCTGACCCCGTTAGCTTCGGTACAAGCTATGGCCGAAAATATACGGTCAATTTCAAAGGGCTAACGGAGGAACATGCATTTTCCGGCAAGAAAGCGTTCAAATTGGACGTTACCTTCGAGCAACCGGGGCGTTACATATGGTATATTCATCCAAAACGAATCTCTGCTGCTGGAAAATCTTTTTCTGGACATATGCTACTCGGAGAGAAAAACAACGTATTTGTGAAGTTGGGGGTTGCATTTTGCTTTCCGCCAACAAGGGCCGGCGGGTTCACAGGGCCTAGTAATGGTTTTAAAGACACAGAGGGTCGGTGGGTGCTAACGGGAGTTGGAGACTCACCTTTGACCAACTTTGAACGTTACAGTGACTCAATGGGCGATCTCATGCTGCACACTTTTACTGGATATCTCACTCGTGAGGATATTGTTCCTTCAATACAGAAAATAGGTATTGATATGTCTGCAAGAAAAGCGGGCGATCGCGCTGTTGTGTATCTGGATGACATAGGACTTTCGGAGTTCACGAAAGAAACGGATACAACAGCGATACTGCAAGTCGCAACAGATAAGATGAATGCGAGATATTATAACAAGATAGCACAACTTACCGGTGTTGTGGATACAGCAAAACTCCGGATGGCGAAGTTCGACTGGACTAAATCAATGCAGAAAATCAGGATGGCTCTTGATGATGCCATTCTTGATGCGGATAAATCTTTGTTCAATTTGAGAAAGAATATACCTTTTACGGTTTTTAAACTTGCTCGCATTGAAGACAGCGTCGCACAGATAAGATATACTGTCAATAATCTAAAACAGCTGGAGCAGCATGCAGATGTAAGTCATATCGTTTATATTCTGGATTCTCTGACATCTAAGAATCGCTGGATTCTGCCTGGGCAACTTCTTATTCCCGGTCGAATTGGAAAGCAATTGTCGATCAAAGGGTGCCGAGGCGAATATGAACCGGCGAGCTTTCTTGTGAAAGCATTGAAAGAGCTGAAAAAGGTGACTATCGATTGCAGTGATCTGGTATGTTCGGAGGGTAATGCAAGAATAGGGAAGACGGCTGTCGACGTCAAACTGGTAAAATGCTGGTATCAGGCTGGTTCCGCGGGGGCGTCCATCAACCAGAGAAAACTACCTAAAGCATTGATTCCCGAACTATTGATAAATGACAACTCTCTAGTCAAGGTGGATTATGAAAAGGAGGAGAATTATCTAAAGCTTATGTTTTTGGATCACAATGAGTACCGTTTGATAAGCAATCTGGAACAGAGTAAGGAATCGGTCAAGAATGCGGATTGTCCTGTTGTTGATAGCAAGGTGCTTCTGCCGGTCGATATACCTGAAGGAAAGAATCAGCAGTTTTGGATTACTCTGAAAATCCCGGACGGTACTCCTGCGGGTAATTATACCGGCAAGGTACGATTGTTGTCGGACGGCACGACTATCGATAAGATAGATATAGCCGTAACTGTCTTTCCGTTTGATCTGTGTCAGCCGTATTACACGGCAAGCATTGATTATCAAGGTGACCCCAGAAACGACCCGGCAATCAATTCAAAGTGGAAATCAAAGGATCAAATTCTTGCGGAATTGAAGGATCTGGTAGCTCATGGATTAAGCAACTGCCAGCATTACTTTTATGTTACTGATCAAAATCTGAGAGATGTATTGGCACTGAGACTTCGGGCAGGTATGGATAATAAAATCCTGTATCTTAAGGGTCATGGTATGAATTTTAAATACACTGAAAAAAAAAGACTGGAAGAGATAAAGTCAAAAGTACATCATATAATAGAAATCGCCAAAGAATACGGTACGGAAGAAGTGTATTTTTACGGTCGTGATGAGGCGACAGGTCAGGGCTTGCTAGATCAGCGAAAAGCATGGCAGGCTGTTCATGAAGCGGGTGGAAAAATCTTTGTAGCTGGCGGTAGAGACAACCTTGTTTTTGCGGGAGATATTCAGGATCTACAAGTCCGTGCCGGTTGGCCTGATCGGAAAGATGTTGCAGGATGGCATAACAATGGAAATCAGGTTTTTGCATATGCCAATCCGCAGGTAGGAATCGAAAATCCTGAAACATATAGGCGGAATTACGGTTTGGTCATGTGGAAGTACGACTATGACGGAATTGCGAACAATGCCTACCAGCAGACTTTTGGATTTATATGGAATGACTTCGATCACAATGTGTACCGAAGTCACTCTTTCACATACCCTACCATTGATGGTGTTGTTGATACCATCGCATGGGAGGGGTATCGTGAAGCTATTGATGATGTACGATACATCACAACGCTCGAAACAATTATTAGTAAGATGAAAAACTCAGGGAAGCATAGTGTAGCGGTATCGAATGCCGAGAAATTTGTTAACGACCTGAGAAATAGCAGTGCCATCGAGACGGATGATCTTGATGACCTTCGCAGGAAGATCGTCACAAACATCATAAAACTTTCCCGTTTGTCCGATAACTTAAGTATTAACAGTGTATTGAATAATAAAAATAATGGAGAACCACTACATGTCGATTAGTGTAAAGTATGAAATAGAGCGAACCAGTCCAGATTACGTGGTCTTTGTCCCTGGCAGTCTCGACGGCTCCAGTGGAGATACGGGCAATGAACACTTTTTGGTGTTTGACGGCCTTGATGGATCCCTGATAGCCGTCTGGACCCAGAGTACCATAGAAGGTCACGGAGATCAGAAAATTGTATTTGTACGTAGTGTTGATAACGGAGAAACCTGGAGCCCGCCCAAGTGTATTGCAGGCAGGAACTCCATGCCCAGAACAAAGATGGCAAGTTGGGCATTTCCGATGGTCAGCCGTAGTGGACGCATTTATGTGCTTTTCAATCGTCACATAGGAATGGATGATATCTTCACCCATACCACCGGCATGATGTCGGGAACGTACAGCGACGATAATGGAGAGACGTGGTCGGATGCCGATGATATTCCAATGGAACACAACCAGTACGATAATCCAGATCCAGATATACCTGCCAATTGGATAATATGGCAGAAACCCGAGCGACTATCGAACGGGAAGTATCTGGCAGGCTTCACCCATTGGTTGAGTCCGACAGTCTCAAATACTCCTGTAGACAATGATGATTGGAGATATGATGAGTCGGTTGTTGAGTTTATGCGGTTCGAGAATATCGACATGAATCCATCTATTGCAAATATAGAAGTCAGTCGATTCCCGGGAGGCGATCAAGCTTTGTATTTGCCGACTACCAGATACTCTGGAGTAAGCATTCTGCAGGAGCCAAGCCTTGTTGCCTTGCCGGATGCTCGCCTGTTCTGTACTATGCGAACCGTGAATGGCTATCCGGCGTGGAGTGTATCGAGCGACGCGGGTGAGACATGGAGCGATCCCAAACCCATGCGTTACAGTGATGATGGCGAGATCATGGAACACCCTCTCAGCCCATGCCCGATATACCAACTCGGCAATGGAACCTATATCTTCCTTTTTCATAATCATCCAGGCATGGATGAACCCGATGTTGAGAACCTTCCACGCGGCTATGAGCGAACCCCATTGTGCGTAGCACATGGGGAATTTCAAGCAGACGGAAGCCAACCCATCTGGTTTTCGGCCCCCATCATAATCATGGATTCAAAGCACATTGGCGTTGGCTTTGCCGAAGGACGAAGTGATCTGGCGATGTATGCCAGCCTGACAACAGGAAATGGACAAGACGTGTTATGGTATCCTGACAGAAAGTTCTATCTGCTTGGAAAAAAAATATGCAGCGAATGGTTTTCTGGGTCTGAGAAGCAAACACATGAATGCATGGCAAGTTGCTCATGAGGGGAGAAAAAATGCAAATGGGTAGCGAATGGTGTAATCCGAACATTACGGGGCTGAACAGGGAACGTCCCCACGTTCCTTTGTTTCCATTTAATGACGAGGCCACAGCCCGAGCGAATCGGGATCCCCTATATGGTAAGAATCTCGACGGAAAATGGAAGTTTTCCTTTAAGGAGACCATTGCTTCCGTCCCTCCAGATTTTTATGTCACCGAAACTCAAGACGAGGAATGGAACACTATCCCCGTGCCATCCAACTGGCAGATGCATGGCTATGACAAGCCACTATACACGAACATAAAGTATCCTTTTCCCTGTCTGCCGCCGGAGATCCCCGAGAATAATCCGGTTGGTCTCTATCGGACGACTTTCCGTGTAGAGGAGGCATGGAGGTTGAAGCGTATATTCCTTGTTTTTGAAGGAGTCAGTTCTGCTTTCTATGTATGGATTAACGGCGTAAACGTCGGGTTCAGCAAGGGAAGCCGATTGCCTGCGGAATTTGATATTACCGATTTACTGACGGACGGCGACAACACGTTGGCGGTGCTGGTGTTGAAATGGAGTGATGGAACATACTTGGAAGACCAGGATATGTGGTGGCTCAGCGGCATCTTTCGCAGTGTGCGCCTTTATGCCACGGATTCGATGAAGCTTTGTGATTACTTCGTAGAAACGAATTTGAAGAATGACTACATGGACGCTGTCTTGAATGTTAAGTACGAGCTGGGCAATCTTGATACCAAGTACTGCGAAACCACTATGGAATTTAAGCTCTATGATTCCACATGGAGGTTCATGAAGGCGTTTGCGCCTCGAGAACGTCATGCGGTTGCGGGGCATGATCGCGACAGTTTTTCGGCACGAGCACGCATAAAGGATGTGAAGCTTTGGTCGGCAGAGGCTCCAAACCTCTATTACCTGCTACTCATCCTTAAAGATGAACAGGGTAAGGTTCTTCAGGTCGAGAAAACTCGGGTGGGGTTCCGGGATGTGAAGGTTGCCAACGGGGACATGCTGGTCAACGGAAAGAAGATCTATATCCGAGGAGTAAACCGGCATGAGCATGATCCCGTCAATGGGTATGCCGTAACAGAAGCATCTATGGTTGCCGATATCCGCCAGATGAAGCAGTTTAACTTTAATGCCGTCAGGACTGCGCACTATCCCAATCAATCCCGGTGGTATGACTTGTGTGACGAATACGGGCTGTACGTGTTCAACGAAGCCAACATTGAAACGCATGGTTGCGTGCCATGTGATAGGTTGGCCAACGATACCGCATGGCTACCTTCTATCATGAGTCGCGGAGTCGGCATGGTGGAACGGGATAAGAATCATCCCTCTATCATCGCGTGGTCGATGGGGAATGAATCGGGATACGGAAAGGCGCATGATGCGCTTGCGGCCTGGATGAAAGCGCGCGATCCTTCTCGACTGGTTCATTATCATCCGGCAGCTGATGGTGGCTTGCTCTACAATGAATTGAAAGCGCGCCCTGTTGTCGGTGTCCATGTCGATTTGACAGATATGGAGGCACGTGTTAATGCCGACTGCGTCGACATGATTTCGCCAATGTATCCCAGTGTTTCCGACATCATTGAGCTGGGACAGGCGAAAGACGATCCACGCCCTGTGATCATGTGTGAATATGCTCACTCCATGGGAAATTCCACAGGGAATCTCAAGGAATACTGGGATGCTATAGAGACCTACGGACGCCTGCAGGGTGGCTTCATTTGGGATTGGGCGGACAAGGCACTCGAAAAGGATGGCAACTGGGCCTATGGGGGCGACTTCGGCGATATGCCTAACGACGGCCCTCTTTGCCTCAACGGGTTGAACAGTCCCGATGGGAAGCCTTATCCATCCATGTATGAATGCAAAAAGCTCTTCCAGCCAATCAAAGTGGAGGCTGTGGATCTTGATGCGGGATGCTTTCGTATTGTAAACCGGAGGTATTTCACAGGACTGGAAGATATTGTCCTTTACTGGAACATCACGTCCGATGGCCATGTGGTCAGAAACGGTGTGCGCGCCACGTGCAATATTGCGTCGGCGGACGACCAGTTGTTCCATATTCCCATGAATCAGGCTGCACCGGTCGGAAGAGAATATTTTCTCAACTTTTCTTTCAGATTGAAAGCGGATACACGCTGGGCGCAGGCCGGTCATGAAATAGCTGCAGAGCAGGTGCTTCTAACGTGTGCCGACAGGGCGGTTTTTGCTCCAACAGAAGCTCATGCATTGACCGTTCAGGATGAGCCCATGGCAGTAAAATACACTGGTGACGGATTTTTCTGCAATTTCAACAAACACGACGGCATGATCGAATCTCTTGTGATTGGGAACACGGTCGTACTTAAGGCATCTCCCGCTTTCAACTTCTGGAGGGCCCCGACTGATTGTGATAAAGCCTGGTTCCCCCGGAACGAGGAGCAACAGTTTTCTAAACACTGGAAGGCTGCCGGTCTGGATAATCTTTCCTCCAAAGTTGTTTCCGTTGAGAGCGATAATCTCGGAAAGGCGGATATGTTTGTTGTGACCGAATACCACAGTCCATCCATGGGGCTGTGCGCATCCTGCCGAGCTGCTTATTTCATCCAGTCCAATGGGCGCATCCGCATGGATTTGAAAATTGAAATGAATCCTGAATTACCGCCTTTGCCGCGCGTAGGTGTAATTCTCGATCTGGACCAGACATTCAATCTTGTAGAGTGGTATGGGCGAGGGCCGCATGCTAATTATCCTGACCGAAAGGTTGGTGCACATGTCGGTTTGTACAGGGGTTCTGTCGAGGATCTACACGTTCCATACGTCGTTCCCCAAGAATCAGGAAACAGGTGCGACACCCGGCATGTTTCGTTGGTGAACCAGGAAGGCGTCGGTGTTCGCATACAGGGCGATCAACTTTTTAATTTCAGTGTAAGCCACTACTCGTTGGGAGAGATGACAGAAAAACGGCACAATCATGAGCTTCTTAAGAGCGATCGCACGTATCTCTACATTGATCATTTGATGGCTGGGGCCGGTTCTGGCAGTGTTGGGCATGGAACCTTGAAGGAGTATCAAATCGTGTCCGGCGAATATGAATTTTCACTAACATTGGATTTACTTTCAAGAAAGGATATATAGAGTATGAGTAACGAGGTGAATTACGATTGGCGGGATATGCAGCATGGCAATGTTATTCCGTCGGAGAACTACACGGATCAGCCCTATATCATCAAGGCTGATGATGGAGCTTGGCTATGTACCATGACCACATGTTGCGGACATGAAGGACAGAAGGGGCAACACGTGGTCACGTTGCGCAGCGTGGATAAGGGGCGGACGTGGGGTGAGTATCGAGAACTTGAACCATCTGACGGTCCTGAATCGGCTTATTCCGTGCTACTGAAGATTCCGACTGGCAGGGTTTTCGCGTTCTACGCCTACAATTCACAGAACATCCGTGAAGTGCCGGCCGATCCTGGTCCCACGTTCAACGGTCGGTGCAGACGAGTGGATTGCCTGGGAGACTTTGTATTTCGCTACAGCGACGACCATGGCAGATCTTGGTCAGAACAGCGTTACGTGATTGACGTGAGGGAGATGACCATTGACCGGGAGAATGTATTCGGCGGCAGAATTCGTTTCTTTTGGAATGTTGGGAAGCCCTTTTTTCATAAAAACGGCGCTTTTGTCCCTCTGATCAAGGTGGGTGGTTTTGGCGAGGGATGCTATACGCGCACGGAAGGGGTACTTCTGAAATGTGTGGATATTGAGTCGAGCGAAGACCCGGGAACTTTCAGATGGAAAACATTACCAGATGGCGATGCTGGTCTCAAGACACCTCCTGGCGGCGGTTTGATTGCGGAAGAACAGAGTTATTCTGTGCTTAGTGATGGTTCGTTCTTTTGCGTCTATCGGTCTGTTGATGGACATCCGGTATGTGCTTATAGCCGAGACGGTGGTCATACCTGGTCGCAGCCTGAATACATGACTTATGCGGATGGACGTCTTATTAAACATCCTCGTGCAGCGAATTTTGCATGGAAATGCGCTAACGGAAAATTTCTCTACTGGTTCCACAATCATGGTGGAAAATGTTTTGACGGCCGAAATCCAGCGTGGATATGCGCTGGAGATGAGGCGGATACTCCTCATGGTCGCGTGATCAAGTGGAGTCAGCCGGATATTTTGCTTTACGACAAGGCTCATCGTACAGCCATGAGCTATCCGGACATGATCGAAGACGGCAGCCTCTATATTACCGAGACCCAGAAGTCAGTTGCCCGGTGCCATGAGATTGATGCTTCGTTTATCGAAAAGCTTTGGCGCACGTTTGACCGAAGACCAACAATTGCGGCGGGCTGGTTGCTGGAATACGGTGCAACTTCAGATGACGCAACATCGGTAACCATGCCGCTTCTGCCAGAGTTTGTTGTCGAAACCCATTGTGATGGAGAGGAGGGGGTTCGTGAGACCAGTAAGGGCTTTTCCATTGAGCTTCTGGTAAACACGGCATCGTTATCACCTGGTGACACACTGCTGGATGGCAGAGCCGCAAATGGTGCCGGGCTTGTTGCCGTCATGGGTCAGGCCAGCAACATGGAAATCAACCTGAATGATGGAACGACAGGAAGTAAGGCTTTCTGCGATCCCGAGATGTTTTTCTCTGACTCCCTTCATCATATCATGATCATTGTCGACGGTGGTCCCCGGACCATTTCATTTGTAATCGATGGCAAATTCAATGACGGGGGCACGTTCAAACAGTTTGGATGGTCGTGTATCCATCCTCTTTTGAGACATGCGAATGGCAATGACAAGCTTTTCATAGGCCCGCATGTCGAGAGAGTACGCATCTACCCACGCGTATTGATGAACTGCGAGGCTGTTGGCAACCATATGGAGGTACTGTCAAAAAATCTATGAAATATATATTTCGCTCATAGAGCGAACGCTACATCGGAATGCAATATTCGACAAGCCTGTGTTAGTTATAGTAAAGTATAGTATTGTTGTTGACCACTGTAAAGTCGGTTCTATGAACCGAAAAAAGGGGATAAGACAAAACAGTCCTTATTCCATTGATTTAGAATAAAATATGTATGAAAAGAGTATAAAACTTTTGACAGAATCTATAAAGAAATAAAGGTTTAAATATGAATATTAGTGATATTGATAAAAATTTCGTCAGCCAGACCATTGGCGGCGTTGACCTTAAGTTTATTAACGCCAAAAGTGAACCGCTGGAAATATGTGGGTTTCCATGGTTCCGGCAAAAACACAACTATTGTCGTATTCCAGAAGGGATAACAGATGAAGTGAGCGAAGGAGTAAGAGTTCTGGGGGCTCACACATCGGGCGGAGCTATCAGGTTCAGAGCCAATTCAACAACTATCGGATTACGTGTGGAGCTCAATGGACTTATCGACATGCTTCACATGCCAAGAACCGGCAGTTCTGGTTTTGATCTCTTTAGCGGTTGCGGAACGGCGAGTGCCTTCGTCAATAATATTAGGCCAGGTGTAGGGGAAACCGCCTACAGTGGGATCTTTTCGGACAACCTTTCCGGCGATATGCAGGACTACACTATCTACTTTCCTCTCT
>Ga0307987_1001410_pt1 | contig 13184 bp, 10 predicted proteins | sample EllFjometagen181_FD_203157 | JGI IMG/M metagenome (GOLD analysis project Ga0307987, IMG submission 203157) | Marine microbial communities from Ellis Fjord, Antarctic Ocean - #181 | ecosystem: Environmental > Aquatic > Marine > Unclassified | place: Southern Ocean | collected 2014-10-08
TTCCGGGAAAAACCATTCTTGAGGCCCTGAATACGGATCTCGTGTGTGATGCCATCAACGTGGCCATGCGGGAACTCTTTCTGCAGATTGTTTATGGAAGGACCCAGACCGCCTTTTCCGAAGGGGGGCTTCCCATCGGCGCAGGCCTGGAAGATCTGGGGAAAGGGTTTCGGAGTGTTGTGGGAACCATGTACGGCACCAACGCCAAAGGGGCCCGGTATCTGGAAATGGCGGAAGGATACATTAAGAGAATCGCCCTGGATGAAAACGACGAGATCATCGGATATGAATTCGTTCAACTGGGGATCATGATGGAATTGATCGAAAAGGGCATGGATGCAAATGACGCCCTCAAGAAGGCCACCGGGGTCTATGGTCGTTTTCAGGATGCAGCCCAAACCATCAATCCGAGACATCAATAGGGGGATCAAATCAATGGCACTTTTTGAAGGATATGACAGACGGATCAAACAGATCACCTCTACCCTTGAACAGTACGGCATAGCCTCCCTGGAGGAGGTCGAGGCGATCTGCAAGGAAAAGGGATTGGATATATACCAGGTGGTCAAAGATGTTCAGCCCATCTGTTTTGAAAACGCCTGCTGGGCATACCTGTTGGGGGCGGCCATCGCCGTCAAAAACGGGCAGACCAGGGCTTCGGAAATCGCGGAAACCCTTGGGATCGGATTACAGGCCTTCTGTATTCCCGGTTCCGTTGCGGACGACCGGAAAGTGGGCCTGGGACACGGCAACCTGGCCGCCATGCTGCTCAAGGAAGAAACAAAATGTTTCGCCTTTGTGGCGGGCCATGAGTCCTTTGCCGCAGCCGAAGGGGCCATCGGCCTGGCCAAATCCGCCAACAAAGCCCGGAAAGACCCCTTAAAGGTTATTTTAAACGGCCTCGGGAAAGATGCGGCCCACATTATTTCCCGCATCAACGGCTTTACCCATGTAATCACAAAATTCGACTATGACACGGGAGAGCTTGCAATCGTCAAGGAAACACCCTACTCAAAAGGCGACCGGGCCAAGGTGAAGTGCTACGGGGCCGATGACGTGCGGGAAGGGGTGGCCATCAACCACCATGAAGGGGTGGACGTGTCCATCACGGGAAATTCCACCAACCCCACACGGTTTCAGCACCCGGTGGTCGGCACTTACAAGAAAGAATGCCAAATGAACGGAAAGAAATATTTTTCCGTGGCGTCCGGCGGCGGCACGGGAAGGACCCTTCATCCCGACAACATGGGTGCCGGTCCCGCCTCCTACGGCATGACCGACACCATGGGCAGAATGCATTCGGACGCCCAGTTTGCCGGCTCCTCGTCGGTCCCCGCCCACGTGGAGATGATGGGCTTTATCGGCATGGGAAATAACCCCATGGTGGGGGCTTCCGTGGCGGTGGCGGTGGCGGTGGAACAGGCCATGAAATAGATGGACGGATATCACATCAAAACCATGACCCGGGAACAGCTGGATCTGGCCATTGACTGGGCCGCTGCCGAAGGGTGGAATCCCGGGCTCCACGATGCCGAATCTTTTTATGCCGCAGATCCTGAAGGATTCTTCATGGGATTTTTAAACGGTGAACCCGTTTCCTCCATTTCCGCTGTTCGATATGGTAAGGGATATGGAAAGGGATTCGGGTTCATCGGCTTTTTCATGGTGAAGCCTGAGCACCGGGGCGGAGGCTACGGGTTTGAGATCGGTCAGAGAGCCCTTGGGCACCTGGAGGGGCGGTTGATCGGCATTGACGGCGTGGTTGCCCAGCAGGAGAATTATAAAAAGGCAGGCTTCACCCTGGTTTATCGAAACATCCGCTACCAGGGTGTTGGAAGCGGTAAATCGGTGATCCATCCGGAAATTGTACCGTTACGGACCTTTCCCTTAGGGGAAATCGTTGCCTGCGACCGTCGGTTCTTTCCAGAGGAAAGGGATGCGTTTGTGGAAAGCTGGGTCAGCCGACCCGGCACCATTGCCTTAGGCATTCGCCTGAAAAAAAGCCTGGCAGGCTACGGGGTGCTTCGCCCCTGCCGATCGGGCTACAAGATCGGACCCCTGTTTGCACCGGACGCCGACTCGGCAAAGGCCCTCCTTGAAACCCTTTCGGGACATGCCGAAAAAGGGGCGCCGATCTATCTGGACGTGCCCGAGATTAACCCCGAAGCAATCGCTCTGGCCGAAGAATACCACATGAAAGTGGTGTTTGAAACGGCCCGCATGTATAACCGAACACCGCCAGATCTCCCGATCAATGAAATTTTCGGAATTACGACCTTTGAATTGGGATAAGATCCCCGCTGCCATGTATCGCATGGGGTAACAAGTCAAGAATTTTCGGATACAAACACCGCTGAAAAAACGGTTTAATGACAAAAAGAACCACATCCCATCATTGCTATTGCAATGAAAGAAAAACCAATCCCGCTGTTGCAGAATCCATGAAAGATATCCCTGATGGTTTTTGCGGAATCTGTGAAATATGTGGGAAACCGGGTCATACAAGAGCACATCCTCATTTACCGACGACCGGCGCATGGTGTGATGAACATTGGCATGCGTTGGTTTCTCACAGGATCGTTAATATTCCACAATTGCTGTTTCGTTGTGTCATTGTAGCATTCGTGTTGGTTGGCTTATACTTTGCTCGTGATATTATTGCAGAGTTTCCATTGAATATTTTTTCAAAACTTCATTCAAACAAATGCAGTGAAGAACATTTCGAAGGTAAATCGCCCGTAGCTGACGCTATTTTCCAGCATATAAAAAAAGAGTGTTCGGCTGCTCAGAACAATGAAAAATTATGGTTAAATTTAGAAGATTTTACACCATTTAAATGGGATACGGTCACTGTTATAAAACCCTACACAATGAAAATGGATGTTGTTAGACGAATTGGGTTGAATGGTAAAGTATTAGCATGTTCAAAAAATGGGTCGCATGATCAGTGGACTCAGCTGGTCTTTCAATCAAATAGTGAGGTTGTCACTTTTTTCGATATTTCAAGCTACCTGCTTTCGTTTGGAAATAGAAAAGAGTACACCATTGAAGATGCGAAAATTCCTTTTTCTTGTTTAGGGGCCGGGATGAGTTCAAGCTAGGAATAACAGGTTACGGCGCCAGATTCTTCAAAAGAAATTCTTTGTTGGCGCAGTGATTAACGGGGCCGCGTCCAGCCCCCAGATCCAGGCCCCATTGAATGGCCCGGGTGATGAATTTTTTGGCCGCCGCAACAGCTGCCGGCGTCGCCATCCCCTGGGCCAGGAACGTGGCCAGGGCGGCCGACAGGGTGCACCCCGTACCGTGGGTGTTGGGGTTGTCTATTCTGGGTGCACAAAAAGTTTCAAAATTTTTGCCGTCATGGAGCAAGTCCACGGCATCCCCTTCTAAATGCCCCCCCTTGACCAATACATAGCGGGAACCCATTTGGTGGATTTTCCGGGCTGCTTCCTTCATACTTTCCAGGTCTTCCACGGGAAAACCGCACAAGACTCCCGCCTCATGAAGGTTGGGGGTCACCACATGGGCCAGGGGCAGGAGTGGTTCAAAAAGGGTTTCCCGTGCGGTTGACGATAGCAAGGCATCGCCACTGGTGGCCACCATCACCGGGTCCACCACCAGATGTTTAATGCCGTACCGTCGCACTTGTTCCGCCACAGCCAGAACGGTCCCGGCATCTCCCAGCATTCCCGTCTTGCCTCCATCCGCACCAATGTCTGAAAGCACTGATTGCATCTGCAGCTTGATGAACTCCGCCGAAACCAGTTCTATGCCCTGCACCCCCAGGGTGTTCTGGGCCGTCAGGGCGGTAATGACGCTCATGCCATAGCCCCCAAGCACCGTGATGGTTTTCAGGTCCGCCTGAATACCCGCCCCGCCGCCGGAATCCGAACCCGCAATGGTCAATATCCGTTTCATCTGGCGGTTCCTTTGAATCCCTGAATGGCACGGATCCGTCCCAGGACCGGCGGGTGACTGTAAGATAAAAACACTTTAAGGGGGTGAGGCGTCAAGTTGGAGAGGTTGTCCACACTGAGCTTTTTGAGGGCCGAAATCATGGATTGCGGTCGATGATAGGTCCGGACCGCCCAGGCATCGGCCTCATATTCGTGTCGGCGGGACAGCATATTGCCGGAGATAGAGAGAATCATCTCAATGGGGGTATAAAGAAAACCGAAAAAGAGCAGGCTGGCATAAATGGAGACATGATCCATTTGAAACGCCGCAAACAGGGCTTTATTGTTCATGAAGATGGAAAGAATATAGAACATGAGCCCGGTTGACAGGATGGAAATGATAATGGATTTCAGGATATGTTTCTTTTTATAATGTCCCATTTCATGGGCCAGAATGGAAACCAGTTCTTCGGTGGTATGCTTTGAAATGAGGGTGTCAAACAGCACAATGCGCCTGAATCGACCAAAGCCCGTAAAAAACGCATTGGATTTTGTTGAGCGTTTGGATCCGTCCATGGAGAAAACGCCCTTCATTTTAAATCCCTGCTTTTTGGCATAGTCCTCAATGGCGGTTTTTAATTCCCCATCTTCCAGAGGAACGAACTTATTAAAAATCGGCATGATCACCACCGGTGCGATGAACATGAGAAAAATTTGAATCACCGTGAGGGCCCCCCAGCAATACGCCCAGGCCAAAGTTCCGGTTTGTCCGAAAAACCACAAAATAGCCGAAAACACGGGGGCACCGATAACAACAGCCAGCAACCATCCTTTCAGAATATCCAGGACGAACGTTTTTGGCGTTGTCTTATTAAACCCATATTTTCCCTCAATAACAAAGGTGTTGTAGATAGAAAAAGGGAGACTCAGGATCTGAGACCCGAACAGGAGGATGGCGGTAAAAACAAGCCCGGTGGCGATGGGGCCCCACGCCAGACTTCGCGCCCACTGATCGACCCAGTTAAATCCTCCCAACAGAATAAAGGCAATAATCGCAGGCGTGGTCACTGAACCGGTGATCAAGTCAAATCGGGTGTTTTCTTTGAGGTACTGTTGGGATTTCCTATATTTTTCTCCGTCGTAATACCCGGAGAAGGCTTCGGGCAGATCGGTTTGCACGTGCTTGACATTCAAGGTATCGACAACCAGCCCAAGAATGTACTCGCCAATGAGAATGATTAGAATGATGATCAAAAACAGATTCATAAACAGACCTTTTGCTTCCTTTCCTTAACAGAAACCTCTCACAGGCTTCCTTCCATGCAGGTGGTATCAAATCCGCCCCTGGTATTATAAATGGTGGTGACCTTTAACCGTTCGGTTTTCAAAACCGTTTTCAGGTCGTCATAAATCCGTCGGGTGACGCCCTCCTGAAAAAGGCCCACGTTTTTAAAGCTGACCACATAATATTTCAGAGATTTCAGTTCGATGCACCGACCCCCTTCCGGATAGTACTCGATGATGAGGCGGCCCACATCAGGCAGGCCGCTGAAAGGACAAGCCGCAATGAACTCCCGTGTTTCGGTTTTGATGTATTGGTTGGGACTGTCAAAATCAAAGGTTTCCAGAAAATCGGCTCTTATTTTTTCCGGACTTTCCCATTGAAAGATTTTTCCTTCTGCTTCGATCATACGGCTTGCTCCTTTTTCGGATTCTCCGGCAGCGCATCCGGAATATTTTAATGGGCAGGCGCACAGGCCTGCCCCTACATGTCTGAGAAACTCGCTATCCATACCCTATCTTCATGGAAAAGCCAATGCCAATTCGTTTTCAACGAAAATGAGAACCAACGCAAAAAAACCTTGAATTGTTTTCTAAAGCATGTCATAAGAAAAAGCTAAATCTATGAATTATGAGGTATTTGAAGGGATCATCGACGTGTCTTTTTTGAGCAGCCAACAGATCATCGGTAGATTTCACATGTCGAACGGGGCAGCAGCCGCTGCGGCACCCGTGGTTCTGGGAGGGCCGTGGATGGCATAAACCATCAACCAAACCAACCAGGGCTGCGGGCGACTCGCAGCCTTTTTTTGTGGGGCTGCTTGAATTTGCGGCCCTTTTTTTGTGGCCGCGAGAGGTTTTTCTAGAGGGAGGAGGAATCATTTATGCGAACAGACATTGTTCACATTGGCGCAGGCGAACTGACCTATGAAATTCGAGAGATCATGCAGGTGGTGGAAAAACTGAACACCATGGGCATGGAAGTCACCCTGGAAAACATTGGGGACCCCGTGGCCAAAGGTGAAAAAATACCCGACTGGCTGAAGAGCATCATCGCGGATCTGGCCATGGAGGACGATTCATACGCCTACAGTGCCACGTTGGGCGATCTGGAGACACGGAAATACCTGGCCGCCATGACCAACCGGACAAGCGGCGTCCACCTGGATGCAAAAGATATTCTTTTTTTTAACGGTTTAGGCGACGCCATCACCAAGGTATACGGCTTTCTGCGTCGTACCGCCCGCGTGATCACCCCTTCACCCACATACACCACCCACTCGTCCTCGGAAGCCGCCCATGCAGGATCCCCTCCCGTGTGTTATCCCCTCGACCCCCGGAATCACTGGTATCCGGATGTGGCGGAATTGAGACGACGGGTCAAATACAATCCCGCTGTGGCTGCAATCCTGATGATTAATCCCGACAATCCCACGGGAATGGTGTATCCGGAGAGCATGTTGGAAGAAATCGTTTCCATTGCACGGGATTTCGATCTCTTTATCATCGCGGACGAAATCTATTTGAATCTCGCATATAATGGCCATAAGGGCAAATCTCTGTCTGAGGTTATCGGCGATGTACCGGCCATTTCAATGAAAGGCATTTCCAAGGAGCTTCCCTGGCCGGGAAGTCGTTGCGGATGGATGGAAGTTTATAACGCGGACCGGGACCCCATGTTCGCCAACTATATCAAAAGTATCATCAATGCGAAAATGGTGGAGGTATGTTCCACAACGCTTCCACAAAAGGCCATCCCCAGGGTTTTTGAACACCCTGCTTACGCGGATCACCTCATGAAACGCCGCAAGCGCTATGAACATTTTTCAAAAATCGGGTATGAAAAATTGAAAGACATTCCCGGCATCATGGTCAACCAGACCAATGGTGCCTTTTATATGACGATTGTTTTTGAAGAAGGGAGTATAAACCGGGAACAAACGCTGCCCATTGCCAACCCCGAAGTCCGGGAACTCATCGAAAGTTTAACCGCAAAGGACAAAAAAATGCAGCCGGACAAACGTTTTGTCTATTACCTGCTGGGCGCCACCGGCATCTGCGTCGTTCCCCTGACCTCTTTCAGTTCCGATTTGCAGGGGTTTCGGGTGACCCTGCTGGAGACCCATGAAAGCAAATTCACGGAAACCTTCGATACGCTTTCAAAAAGCATCGACCTGTACCTGGCGTCAGGATGAAGCGATGAGGCGGATTAAGGCACGTAAAGAATTACCAGCAACTCTGCCGTCTCATCACCCGGATTGGACAGGTGGTGATCCACATTGGCATTAAAGCGATAGGATTCTTTTTCGCCCAGAGAGAATTTTTCCTTGTCCACGAGAAGTTCCACTTCTCCCGAAACAACATAAACAAACTCCTCACCCTCATGCTGATAACCGACCCCTTCGTGCCCGGTTCTGGGAGGAATGGTGACGGAAAAAGCCATCAGGTGCTTGTCCGCTTCGGGTGGCGTGAGGGTCCGGTATGAATACTCTTTGGTTCGCTTAGAGGCTTCTTCCAGACGTTTGTCCGGCGAATCATCAACCATCAGAAACGCCCCGGAATCGAGGCTCATGCTTTTGGAAATCTGTAGCAGAAGGGCTACCGGCGGTTCCACCTGCCCATCCTCAATCCATTGCAGGTATTCACTTGAACAACCAACCCGGCCTGCCAGTTCTTCAAGGTCGAGGCCCTTTTCCTGACGGGCCTGCTTGACCCGCTCGCCCACAGGCATGCTGTCTTCTTTTGTCATTTCCTGTTGTCCTTTCGTGCCCGGTTCTTCAAAATAATGCCCACGATCCCAGTCCTTTTGGATTAAGTTCGAAGGCGTTCATTTCACGGTCACCGCATTCGTCAAAAATTTAAGTCCTCGCGAGAGTATAGGCCCCAGACCCTTCAGTGTCAATGCCCTTATCCCACGGCCCTAAGCACCAGAGCCGTACGGGTGGGAAGATACAAACTAAGCGTATGCCGGACCGTTTCTCCTGTTTTTTCCAAAGCGGTGAAATGCCGCTGGTCCCGGCGCAGCCGGCCATGACCGCCGTACGCCGGCGCATCGCTGTCCATCATCATCTGATATCCGCCCGGGCCCACTTCAATTTGATAGTCATTATAGGACCGGCTGGGATGGAAATTGAAAACAAATATCAGCGCACCCCGAAAAAAGGCCAGAACCTTGTGGTCAGAATGCTCCAATATTAAAGAGGGCCATGCAGAGTTAAAAAGGCCCCCATCTCTTGCCAGAGCGATCATATCATGATCAAAACGCGCCAGATACTTATATTTCAGATCCGGCTGATCCAAGAGATGCCACTGCCGCCGGGCATATTCATAAGACCATCCATTCCCCTCGCGTGGAAAGTCAATCCAGTCCGGATGTCCGAATTCGTTCCCCATGAAGTTGAGATAGCCGTTCCCTGCGGTGGCCAGGGTGATAAAGCGCACCAGCTTGTGAAGAGCCATTCCCCTGTCAACCGTCATGCTTTCGCAGTCAACCTGCATCTGGTCATAGAGGGCCGAACCCATGAGCCTCAGCATCAAAGTTTTATCCCCCACCAGGGCCTGATCGTGGCTTTCGGCATAGCCGATGCTTTTTTCATCCTCCCGTCGATTGGTCAACTCATACCACATCTCCTTCAGGGGCCAATCTTCATCGCGCTTTTCTTTCAGGATTCTGATCCAGAAATCCGGCACGCCCATTGCCAGTCGATAATCAAATCCCATACCGCCCTTTTCGCCGGGCGCGGCAAGGCCGGGCATACCGCTGATATCTTCGGCGATGGTGACAGCGTTTGAGCGTACGTCATGAATCAGTTCATTGGCCAGGGTCAGATAGGTGAGGGCGTCTTCATCCACGCTGTCATCAAAATAGTCGTCATAAGACGTAAACGCTTTACCCAACCCATGGTGATGGTAAAGCATGCTGGTAATACCGTCAAATCGGAACCCGTCAAAATGGTATTCATCCAGCCAGAACCGGCAGTTGCTGAGGAGAAAATGGAGTACCTGGAACTTGCCGTAATCAAAACAGCGGGATCCCCAGGCCTCATGGGTCCCCCGTGCCCCTTCATGAAAATACTGGTAAAGGGTCCCGTCAAAGCGGCTCAACCCCTCTACCTCGTTGGCCACCGCATGGGAATGGACCAGGTCCATAATAACGGACAGGCCCGAACCGTGTGCCCGGTCAATCAATTTTTTCAGATCTTCGGGGGAACCGAACCGGGAGGATGCAGAAAAAAAACTGGAGACATGATACCCGTAGGACCCATAATAGGGATGTTCCTGAATCCCCATGAGCTGAAGCGTATTATACCCGGCATCAACAATTCTTGGGAGGATGTGTTCCGTAAACTCCCGGTATGAACCGATCTTTCTTTCTTCCTGGGCCATGCCCACATGGGCTTCATAGATTAAAAGAGAGTCCGGAGCAGGAACGACTTCCGGACATACCCATTGATAGGGGTCGGGGGGAAACCACACCTGTGCATTGAATATGAGGGTATCCGGATCCTGCACCACGCGCCTGGCATATGCGGGAATGCGATCCCCCTCTCCCCCCTCCCAGTGCATGCGAAGCCGGTAGAGCATTCCGTGAACAAACGCCTCGGCAGGAAGGTTGATTTCCCAAAGACCTTCTTCGTTGACTTTTTCAAGTTCAAAATCCCCGGCCTCCCGCCAGTCCGTCATGTCTCCCACGAGAAATAGAGCCTTCGCATTGGGCGCCCATTCCCTGAAAACCCATCGGTTCTCCCGAAAATGAAGCCCGAAGAACTCGTGACCCGATGCAAAGTCTGAAAGACTGATCTTTCCCCCATGGGTCAGACGCGCCGCCATATCCGCCGCACGCCGCATCCGCGCCCGAATGTTTTTCTCATAAGGCCGGAGATACGGATCATTCCGCAATCCGCAATCCGCAATCCGCATTTCATCGATTTCAGTCATTGATCAGGGGCCGCTCCAGCATCTTTTCGTAGAGATCCATATACTTGCGCGCCGTAACCGAATGGTTGAACGCGGCTTTGCTTTGATGCATAATCCGGGTGATTTCCCTTTCTTTCACATCCGAAGGGAGATTGAAAAATCCCATGGCCTGATCTATGGCCCATGACAAACCGTTCGGGTCGAATGTTTTAAACAAAAAGCCGTTCCCCGTCTCCTGTTCCACATCCATGTGAACCACGGTATCGTGGATACCGCCGGTATCATGGGCCACCGGCAGGGAGCCGTAAATGGGGCCGATCATCTGCGGAAGTCCGCAGGGTTCAAACAATGACGGCATCAGCACAAAATCAGACGCGCCAAAGGCAAGGCGGGAAAGGTTTTCATCAAAATCGCAGAGCGCCACCCGTTCCAGCAAATTATGGTGCCAGTTGATCTCCCGGAAATACTTTTTGAACTCACCGTCCGCCACAAATACAACTTGCAGCTGCTGATCCCAATAACGGCTCACCACATCATACAGAATATGGGCCAGCAACTGGCACCCCTTTTGAATCGTGTCCAACCGCGAAGGCCAGAATAAAAGGGGCGCATTATCATTTTGTATCAGCCCCAGTGCGCCTTGAAGCGCTTTTTTGTTCTCTCGTTTCCCCACCACATGGGTATCCGCATCATATTTACATTTTAGCTGTCGGTCCAATTTCGGATCATAGGTTGGGTCAGGGGCGTTGATAATGCCCGCGGCGCATCCGGCTTCATATTTGGCAGCCAATTCTCTTCGAAGGGAATCTCTCACAAAAGCATGTTGCCCTCTGACGATCTCCAGCAGGAATGTCTCGCTCACGGTATTGACAAAATGCGCGGCAAAAACGCCACTCACCAGAAAATCAACCAGATTGTGATCCCGGACCTGTCCGTAGTCTGAAGGATAGCCATCATAGAAAAGGTGCTTCCAGAAGGATGCCGCATCAATGCCCCGATCCTCAATATAATGCATGGGACGCTGCACCGTATGGATGTTGTGAATGGTAAAAAGACAGGGAATTTCGTGCTGGCGGGCCATGGCCGGAATCAGGCCGGTCATCCAGTCGTTGCAGTGAATCAGGTCGGGTTGTACCCGTGGAATGATGTTGTTGATCACTTCCCGCTGAAACGCCAGAGAAATTTTTCCGTTTTCATTCCCATAATCGGAGTACACCCGATCCAGATAAAAAAAGGCGCGGTCCTCGGCCAGATGAATTCGTTCAGCGGGCATTTTGCGCCGAATAGCGTCCAGTTTTTTGATCTGAAGGGGTGCGATGCCCGCGCCGAACATGTTTCGGTAATCGGGCAGAGCAACATGAATATCGGCCCCTTGTTCGAAAAGGGCGCTGATGAGGGTTGCCGACACATCCGCGAGACCACCTGCTTTTGCCGAAAGATTATCAGCGATATCTCCCATCCCCTTGGGGAGGTAGGTCACTTCAGGTGTCACCATGAGAATGGTGGGGTTGGCCAGAAATGTATCCATGATTTCTACGGCTCCTTTTCGGCCCCCGCCCAGGTTACAAAACCGGGCGTGCATTTGATGAGCTCATCCCCTCGCGGCGTCACCCGGGCAGAAAACCCGTACTGGCCCGACGAGGTGCAGGTTAGGTTACAGACGTACAGGTACGTTCCATCACCCTTGTCTTCTCTGACCGTCATCGCTTCCGTATGGCTCTCGTAAAGGGTGTCAAGGGATTGGACACTGCCATGGTAGAGTTCCACCAGGACTTCTTCAGGCTTCAGGTCTCCCAGGACCACCGTGGCCGTTACAGGAAACACCTCTCCCACGCGGATGGGATCGGGACTGTTTCTTTCGCACATGGGCGCTGAAATGGAAATTTGGCCCCACTTCGAGCGATACCGTTGGCGAAGGTCCGCCATTTTTCGGGCCCCCACCCCATTGTGATCCAGCATTTCACCATATCTCCGGGATGCGTGAGCATAAAATCTCTTTTCATACTCTTCCACCATTCGAAGGCTTGAAAAATCTGACAAAATCATTTTCATGGATGCTTTCATCATCTTGATCCACTGAAACGGCACTGTCCCCCCGTCTCGCTCATAAAAACAGGGAATCACATCATTTTCAAGAACATTGTAGAGGGCATGGCTGTCCACGAGATCCGAATCGGAATGGGCGTCATAGTCCTCTCCTTTTCCGATGGCCCAGCCGGTTTCCTTGGTGTACCCTTCGCACCACCAGCCATCCAGAATGCTTACGTTGAGAACACCATTTACCGCCGCTTTCATACCGGACGTGCCGCAGGCCTCCAGGGGTCGCCTCGGGGTATTGAGCCACACATCCGCCCCCTGAACCAACAGTCTGGCCATATGAATATCATAGTCTTCCAGAAGGACAATTTTATGGCGTAACCGCTCATCGGAGGCATGCTTGAAGATATGCCGGATCAGGCTTTTCCCCTCTTCGTCCGTGGGATGCGCCTTGCCCGCATAAATAATTTGTACGGGCCGTTCTTCATTGCCCAGAATCTCGTTCAGACGGTCCAGGTCGCGAAGCAGCAGATTGGCCCGTTTGTAGGTGGCAAAACGGCGGGCAAAGGCAATGGTGAGGACATCCTCATCCAAGACCGACTCCGCCGCATCCACGACATTTTTGGGGGCATTTCTTCGCTCGCACTGCTTCTTCAACAGGTGCCTGCAATTCTTGATCAGGCGGTTTCGACATCTTTTGTGGGCTTCCCACAGATCCATGTCATTGATGGCATCAATTTCCTTCAAATCCTCCCTTTTCCATGAATTGCGATGCCAGTTAACGCCCAGTCGATTCTGAAAAAACATGGCGTTATCCCGGGACGCAAACGAAGGGATATGGATGCCGTTGGTCACATGACCAATGGGAATCTCCGCTTCCGGCCGATGGGGCCACACGTTCCGCCACATGTGGCGGGCCACCTGACCGTGAAGTTCACTGACACCGTTTAAGTACTGGCTCATTCTCAAACCCAGGACAAACATGGAGAATTTTTTGTTCTCACCGGCACCTTCGTGTTGACCCCAGGACAGAATTTCATCCGCGGAAACCTT
>Ga0307987_1001411_pt1 | contig 13184 bp, 10 predicted proteins | sample EllFjometagen181_FD_203157 | JGI IMG/M metagenome (GOLD analysis project Ga0307987, IMG submission 203157) | Marine microbial communities from Ellis Fjord, Antarctic Ocean - #181 | ecosystem: Environmental > Aquatic > Marine > Unclassified | place: Southern Ocean | collected 2014-10-08
CAGGAAACGCCCAGGTGTTTTTCATTGGCATAGGGCTTGAGGTAATCTCTGCCATAAAGGGCGGATAGTCCGCAGACCATGGCAATGACCATGGCAAAGTAGCCGGACAGGGGGTCCAGTTTTAGATGAAACCCGCCCAGTTGGTAGTTCCAGGGTGATATGAAATCAAAGCCACCGGTGCAGATGGCATCAACGCCTGCGGCCAGTGCCAGAACGGCACCGGTGACGGCAAACAGGGGGCCTGCGATATTGGCCAGATGGCCCCTGCCGGTGAACGGCAAAAGAAGCGATCCTGTCAACAAAACCATCATGGCAGCGGTAAAAAAAAACATTGTCTGTTCCGGCCTTTTTTGAATACGATTGAATTCTATTCAAACATCCACACGCGGGCGAATATACGCCTGGAACCAATGGTCGTCAAGGCAATTATGGGCTTAATTAGGCATCCTTCATATGACCCCAAAAGTACGTTACACTCTTTTGGGAAAAAGCCCTTGAAAATGGGGAATGATCTAAGAAAGTGTAAGGTATTTTTGAAGGATGTGCTTAATTACACAATATCTGTTAGTTTTTAATAAACCTGGTTTCTGCCATTCTGTTTGGCTCTGTACAGATTCTGGTCCGCCATTTCCAGAAGCAGTTCCGGGGTATATTCCATGTCTTCGGTTCCAGTCTCTTCAACGGTTGGGGAGGGGGGGGTATGGGGGGGGCATTCCAAGGTGGCCATGCCGATGCTCACGGAAACATGGGGAAAGACTGTGGAATCAATGTGGGGAATCTTTTCCTTGAGCACGGCTTTTCTGGCCGTTTCTCCCACCTGGTGGGCGGCCTGGTGGTTTGTTTCCGGAAGAATCATTGCAAATTCCTCCCCGCCATACCGGGCCACCACATCGGCGGGGCGTTTCACACTGCTCACAAGGGCTGATGCAATGCCATACAATGCCCGATCCCCCATGGCATGGCCATAGTGATCGTTGTATTGTTTGAAAAAATCCACATCCACCATGCCAAGGGACAAGGGGGTGCCGTTTCGTCTGGCCCTGGCAAATTCCTTTTTTAACGCCTCATCAAAGCGACGGCGATTGGGGATCTCGGTCAAGGCATCCAGGTAGGCCAATTTGTCCAGCAGTTTATGCTGATGGACAAAACGAATGTAATTGTGAATGCGCATTTTAACGATGGGGGGAGAAAAGGGTTTGGCAATGTAATCCAGGGCTCCCAATTTCAGCCCAGTGGTCTCGTCTTCTACTGAGTTCAGGGCCGTGATGAAAATCACGGGGATATCTTTGGTCTTATCATTTTTTTTGAGTTGTTGAATGACCTCATATCCTCCCATTTCAGGCATGATAACATCCAGCAAAATCAGATCTGGCTGTGGTTCCTGAAAGGCAAACTTAAGGGCCTGTTTTCCGTTTCTGGCCAGAATCAGGGCATACTCTTCTTTCAAAAGGTCCGCCAGCACCTTGAGGTTCATTTTTTCATCATCTACAATCAGGATACGTGCTTTTTTTTTATTTGTATGCAACGTCGACACCTTCCATTTTTTAAAAATCCAGACTTAATATTCTCAGGTCATTGTGAAAATTTCAAAGGACTATGTTTTGGAGAAGAAGCTATACGCCATGATTCACTCATGGATTTCTCATGAATCCATCTTGCTTGTTCCATTTAAAGCCTCTCTGATGGCCTGGGCCATTTCCCTTTTTATCACCGGCTTTGTGAGGTAGCCTTGAATACCCAGTTCATTATAGGTATCCCCATGGATCTGATCACTGAAACCCGTGCAGATAATGATGGGGATGTCAGATCTTACCCTTTTAATTTCATTGGCAAGTTGAAGTCCGGTCATTTTGGGCATGGTCATATCTGAAATTATCAGATCAAATTTATCTGGGTTTTCCTTGAATACTCCAAGTGCTTGCGGGCTTTTTGTGTGGGATGTGACCTGATAGCCTAATCGTTCAAGCATCTGCTGTATCATTCTAACAATGCCCTGCTCATCATCCACCAGGAGTATTCTTTCTGTCCCTCCTTGAACGGGTTCTATTAATTCGTGTGGGGTGTCATGCGCTGTTTTTTCCATGATCGGCAGGTATATATGAACTTCCGTTCCTTTGCCGGGCTCACTGTAGACGTGAATGTAACCATTGCAGGTTTTAACAATTCCCTGTACCACGGACAGCCCTAACCCCGTTCCTCGTTCTTTCTCTTTGGTGGTAAAATAGGGGTCAAATATTTTATTCATTGCACCCTTTTCAATACCCGTACCTGTGTCAATGACTTTGAGTAATACATATTCCCCGAAACGTAATTCCGAAAATCCTATGGGGTTTGATTCAATATATTTCTGTTTAAGACTTACTTTTAATGTCCCTCCGGATTCCTGCATGGCATGGTATGCATTGGTGGCAAGGTTCATAATGATCTGGTGAATCTGGGTGGTATCCGCAATGACCACACCGCACTGGGGGTCTATATCGGTTTGAATATCTATGGTTTTGGGAATGGAAGATCGAAGTAATTTAAGGGCTTCTTTCAGTATGGATTGAAGTTTAACGGGTTTCAGCTCTTGATCATTGTGGCGGCTGAATGTAAGAATTTGTTTAACCAGATCCTTGGCTCTTAAAGCGGCCTGGAGGATTTGTGTGATGCTTTCCTGTTCCAGACTGTTTGGGGGGAGATCTTCCTGGAGCATTTCGGTGAATCCGATAATGGGGGACAAAATATTGTTAAAATCATGGGCAATGCCGCCGGCAAGCGTGCCAATGGCCTCCATCTTCTGTGCTTGTTGCAGGCTGGATTCCAGTCGTTTCCGTTCGCTGATATCCCTGGCAACAGCGCATTTATATGCCTTGCCATCAAATTCAAAGTAGTTGGCAGAAATATCTACTGGAATGTGTCGACCGGTTTTAGTCTGGAAAATGGTTTCAAAGTTAATGGTACCTCCCTGTTTTAGGTCATCCCAGTGCTTTGGCCAGTTTTTTTCGGAAAATTCAGGGCAGATATCCGTCAGAGAAAGCGTGCACAACTCCTCGCGGGAATATTCTAACATTTTGCAAGCAGATGAATTAATTTTTTTAAAACTGGAATCCGGATTGACCCAGTATACGGCATCTTCCATGTTATCCATGCTGAAACCATACAGCATCAGCTCTTTTGTCCGATGGGCTATGGCCTTTTCCTGATCCCCGTAGAGAAGGGCATTGCGCAACACCAATGCCAGCACTTTGGATAGCGTGTTTAACAGCTCAATTTCACTTTGAAGATGCTGTGCATCGGGAAGGCCTAACAAGAGCATGGCACCCACATGCGTCAGCCCCACCCGTAACGGAACCATGATGGATAAGTCAAAGCCGTTTTTGAGCAATAGTTCAGACGCTTCACAGGGGACCGTTGTATCCCAGAGTTGGGCCTTTGTTAAGCCATGGATGGCTCCATACAAAATTTGCATCTCCGGAGATTCAGCCCACTTGTCAAGGCGTGCCGGATTAACATCCATGACGGCGTGGGTGTTTTCCAGGCATTGGATGAGCAGAACACATCGCGCTCCGGTGAGTTCTCTGATCTCCTCGGTGAGGTATCGGGCCAGCTGACCGGGATTATCCGAGCGGGACAACATGTTATCCAGAATGTCCATTGTCATTGCGGGAAAAGCGGGGTCCTGGCGAATGCTGCTGTTGTTCATTGGTGATCCTTATGCATTGAGTTTATCCCAAGCGTTTTGAATACCTCTATATAAAGAGTCGAGGGATACTTGAGTACCTCCCAGGGCAGTCCACAGTACCGTGAGCATTCTTTTAAATCAGCACTGGGTACGGGTACCACACCGGTGTCCAGATAAACAAGCTTACTGTGCATTTCTCCCATGAGGCTGGCAGCGTTGGCCTGGTTCAAACCCAGCTCCACACTGAAAATATGCCGCCAGCGGTGGGCCCATTCCGGAAAAAGAAAAAAAGCACCTTTATGGGAAAGACGTTTATATGTCTCCTTTCCCAGCAGCAGTTCACAACAATTATTACCACACACGCGGACAACATCCGATCTTTTTGTGAAATTCGCCATTTCTATGCAGCAATCACCGTAGATCAGCAGGGCCTTGTGGTGTTCCAGGAACTCCGGTTGGAGTTTTGTATCCAATATGCTTGCCAGTTTGTCAGGCTTCATGTGGAGCATGGAACTTTCAAACCGAATGGTCATTTCCGGCCAATGGCGTTGCCTTAAGGCCATTATTTCGGATTTAAATACCGCACAGCAAATTACGATTAAGGTCTTGTTTGTGTTCATAGGGCATTCCACCCCACTTCAACCAGGGCCTCGCCCATGGCATCCAGGTTTTCCGCTGGTGTGTCATAAGGCACATCAGCTCCCAGGGTTACCAGGATAAAACACGGATCTTTTTTTCTGTCTCGTTCCTGCAAAATGGATCGACACAGGGTTTTTACCTCATCGGCGTTCATCTCCACCAGGCTTGGGCCGTGTGGACCGCTTAACAACGCCGGATCAGGTCCCACGACCTGTCGTGCCTTTTCCAACCCCTCTTCATAGTTGAGCGCAAATCCCACAGTCGATGGCAGCCCGGTTAGAATATCCAGGTGACCCAGCAGGGGGGCACCACAATGATGCAGAACAGCAGGCCCCTTGAGTTGCCCCAGGGCCTGTTTCATTGCTGGGCGGATTAGAGATTCCACCGAATCACGCATGAGAACCGCCGGGGAGGCGTAACCACAGGGTAAAAAAGCCATCATGGCCCCTTGGCTAAACAGGCGATTGGCCAATTTTACAAAGAATTGGCTGACCTGTTTCAATACCCGTTGTGCGCCTTTCTGATTAAACATCAACAATTCCATCCACCCCTCCATGCCCAGAACCAGGGCCGGGATGTCCATGGGGGCTGGCAAACAGGCGGCAATGGGAACCCTGTCTTTAAATTCCATGGCCATGAGTCGAGTTGTCTTTTGTAAATAAAGCAGATGGGGATTGGTATCAAAATCTGGCAGGGCAAGACGATCCCATTCCTCAATGGAGGTGATAGCGGGCTTGCCGATGTTGGGTGCCTGGGACCCGGATATCTTGATTTCACTGCCAAAGGCAGCGCCGATTAATGCAAAGGCAAACGGGGTGAAAACCATATCCGGTTCAAAGGCTTTGTACACGGCAATCTGCCCTTCAACATATGCTACAGGGTCGGTGTAGTACTGCTGGAGGGGACACTGGGTCAGCCGGGCCCCGTAGAGACTCAACACCGGAATAAAAGCCCTTTGATCCAGGGGGGTTCCTTCCAACGTCCCTGTTATTCTTTGGAAATGGTTCACGTCTGGCCCTCCTTTCTATAGTGCCGGTCAATTGAACAGATATTATTTTCGGACCATAAGATTCTGATTTTAATAGATTTAAATCCCCACATTAGTATCAAGTCATGTGCCCGGAGCTATAAGAGATGCCTCCCAGAGACGCTGGAAAAGCACTGGGGCATCAATGGCCGTACGGGTGGTTCCATCCCCCCCAACGTCCTGGTCAAGCCCTGGGCAAACCATGAAAACCGCGCCCCCCACGGCCAGCTGGATATGACCGTCCAGGCCCCGACGTGTCAATTCTGATCTGACTTGTGGAATATTGCGGGCTGTGGTGCGCATCATGGCGGATACGCCAATAACCCTTGCACCTATCTCAACGGCTTTATCCACAAAATCTGCGGCAGGCACATCATTGCCAAGATCATGGACGATCCAGCCGTCTGTTTCCAGAAAAATGCCCACCATTTTTCTACCAAGGGAATGGAAATCGTCCTCTATATTACCGATGACCACCGGGCCTTTTGTGGGGGGATCTGTATGGGTACTTTTTTTATGGGCAGCGGTTTTAATCAGTGCATCCTCTGCCACTTTGGCTGCCACATAGGCCTGGGCCAAGCTAAAGGTTTCCGAGGTACGCCATTTGTCACCGATGAGTAGCAAGGTCGGTTCCAGGACCTCTTTGAGCAGTCGTTCATAGCCGTTTTTCTGGGCCCAGGTGTCTATGAGCACCCCAGCGCCCTGACGATCAGCCTTTTGAATCATTTCGATCAACAAATGTTGAATATCCATAGTGTTTCACCTCTCTATCAATGTCTGAGGACTTGGGGGCAGCGGTTTTTACCTACTGTGCCCATGGCACAGGGCTGCTCTGTCTCGCCCATAAACGGGCTGAAATTAAAACCACTCCCTCATTTTGTCTGCTGCCTGCTCAAATTCAATATCATCCATGAGATCCATGATGGCCCTGAGTTCCCTTTCATATCCGCACTCTTTGAGAATTTTTTCCACATCTGGTAGAAGATCCATGGCCATGAATTCTCCTTTGACCAGAAGTGCATGGAACTCTTTGAGAATCTTTTGTTTTTGTTTGTCCAGGTCTGTGATGCGTTGCCGCGGTTTCAAAGGCCTTTCCTCCCCGGGTTTCAGGGAGGTACAAGGGGGCTGGACCGTTTTGACGGGCAGTTGATCCAGGGTGTCCATCATGGTTTCTATTTCATTAATAAACCCATGAACCAGGGAAACATCCACCGTCCGGGGGGATGCGGTGGATTCTGGTTGTGGCGGGTCTTTAATTTCCATGGCCTTCAGGTGGTCTTCCAAGGCTGCGGCACGCTTGAACAGTTCTTCCGCCGCCATATACCCGGATATGCCTTTAATGGTGTGGGCGCATTCCCTGATCTTTTTAAAGTCTTTTTGTTGGAGTAAATTTTTCAGATATTCAGGGTGATCCCCATAGTCTTTTTTAAAATCCTGGAGAATGGTGAGTAAAAGTTCCGGTTTGTGGCTCAGGAGTTCCAGGGCTTTGGCGTGATTGATCCCCTTTAGGGGGGGGATCTGAAAATCAGGGTGTATTTCCGAGGACATGACAGCGGCTTTTTGGGGGGGGGCTTCTGTCATCTTGGAGGGCCGGTTTTCCATAGGAGGGGCTTCTGTGGTTTCTTTTGTGATTTTCCCCCCTGGTTCTCCGGGTTTTTCCGGGATAAACTGCTGGAGAACCTGGTACAGTTTTCCGGGATTCACCGGTTTGTTCAAGTGGCCGTTCATACCGGCTTTAAGGCTTTTTTCCTGATCTCCTGCCATGGCATGGGCCGTCATGGCAATGATGGGAATCTGGTGTAGTTTCTTTTCATTGCGGATAATCCGGGTGGTTGCCAGGCCGTCCAGCACCGGCATCTGGATGTCCATGAGGATCAGATCATAGGGTTTTTTATCCATCATATCAAGGCAGGCCTGACCATGCTCTGCAATGTCCACCACCATGCCGACATCCTCAAGAAATGCCAGTGCTACCTCCTGGTTAATGGCATTGTCTTCCACCAGGAGAATACGTGCCCCCCGGATATGTTTCATGGCGGCCGTGGGGGAGGGGGGGGGACCTGTTTTTGATTCCGCCGGGGAGGGGGCAAGTCCCATGGCTTCCTGGAGCGTGTTATACATCATTGATGGATACACCGGCTTCATCAGAAAGGCTTTGATGCCTGTCTCTTCTGCGGCCATGCGTGCCTCTTCCCTGCCATTGGCTGTCACCATGAGCATGGCAGGAATTTTGGCCCAATCGCCATTGGCTTTGATACGCCGAGCGGTTTCAATGCCGTCCATTCCAGGCATGATCCAGTCCAAGAGCACCACGGTATAAGGTGTTTTTGCTTCAAGGGCGTTATCCAGACGTTCCAGGGCACTTTTTCCATCCGGGGCACTGTCCACTTCCATGCCAAAGGACTCCAGCATGGAGACCAGCAATTCCCGGGCCGCCCTGTTATCATCCACCACCAGGGCGCGGTGGCCATGGAATAGGTTTTTTTCAGGGACAGCGACAGGTTTCAGGGGCGTTGAATAGCTGAGCTTTACAGTGAAAATAAAGGTGGATCCCTCATCGGGTCTGCTTTCCACCCAGATGCTTCCCCCCATCATCCGGGTCAGCTGACTGCATATGGAAAGACCCAGTCCGGTGCCCCCATATTTCCGGGTGATGGAATCATCCGCCTGGCTGAAGGCTTCAAACAGAGAGTCAATTTCTTCAGAATGCAGCCCCACACCGCTGTCTTTGACAAAAAATTTTAACATGGCCTGCCCATTTTTGGCATGGGGATGTTCTGTCCTGCTGTTTTCCGCACCCGTTGTAGGGGACGTCCCAGAGGCACGCCCTGGTATGTGGAGGGTGGCATCCCTATTTGTGTCATGATCCCCATCAAGGGTGACGGAGATAAAAATTTCTCCCTTTTCCGTGAATTTAATGGCATTGCTGGCCAGGTTCATCAGTATCTGTCCCAGACGCAGGGGATCTCCCTTGAGGTAGGAGGGAATATTTTTGTCCACCTGAAACAGAAACTCCAAGCCCTTCTCTTCGGCCATGAACCCAATGGTGTTCACCACATTGGCCAGGACATCTTCCAGTCGAAAATCTATGGACTCCAGGGTGAGTTTACCGGCATCAATTTTGGAAAAATCAAGGATGTCGTTAATGAGATTCAGAAGGGATCTGGCTGAAGTTTGAATTTTGTCAAGATAATTGGTCTGGATGGGGTTCAAGGGGGTATTCCCCATGAGATGGGCCATGCCGATGACGCCGTTCATTGGGGTTCGGATTTCATGGCTCATGCGGGCTAGAAAATCGCCCTTGGAGGAATTGGCGGCTTCTGCGGTTTCCATGGCTTGGATGAGTTCCTGTTTCATCTGTTTCTGGCTGCTCATGTCCATGGCTGTGAACAGATATCCTCGCATGATGCCCCGGGCATTATAAAACGCGGTGATGGAGAGATTTACGGGAAGGAGTGTTCCGTTTTTGCAGAGATAGGTCCACTCATGGGCCTGGAAAACATGCTGTTTGACATGCTGGGAAAAGACATCAATGGCAATGGGTTCTGTGGGCATAACCCCAGTTAAAACATGGGCGTACTGCCCTAACTCATCTTTTACATGGATGACAGAAATGTTCTGTTTGTCCACCATCTCATCCTGGGAAAATCCCAGGAGGTTGGCGGCACCCACGTTGAACATGGTTATTCTTCCATTAAGGTCGGTGGAGATGATAGATAGCTGGGTGGTGGCATCCAGAACCGCCCGGCGCTGGGCGTTGGCCGCCTCCAGATGGTGAAGGGTCTGGTCTGTTTTTTCAAATTGCTTTACCACCAGACGGGCCGTGATGGCGGCCGCCTCCCTGGCTACTTTTATTTCCTGACGAAGCATACGGTTTTCTGCTTCAAGATCTGCGGTAGTTTTTTCTGTTTCCATTTCCATATACATATGATTGAACTACTTCCTTTCAACTCACCGCCAAGACGTCCCCTTTCCGAGTTATAGGCAAGGTGGGGGAGGCTAATCAACTTGGGCTTTTACAAGCCCCTTCTGAATTTTTGACTCAATTATCGACAGGGCAAGGGTTGCGGCACTATTAATGGTTTTTTTGCTGCATTGACCTTCCAGACCCACCAGGAAAATGTTCCGGGGCAGGGGCATTTCACACACCTGGGGCATCATGGCCAGAAGATACGCCACCCCGGCATCATGGCCGTAATGAAGTGGATGGGATGCCGTTTCTATCTGGTGCTGGGTGAGGACCACCACCCCACCGGGATCAGTGAATCCAGAGACGGTATCCACAAACACCACGGTGGCGGCATTTTCAAGGAAACAGAGCAGATTGAGCCCTGATACCCCCCCCTCAATGAGTTCCGTGTGTTCTGGTAGTTTTTTTGTGGACAGTCGGTCATACACCAGCAAGCCGGCCCGGTCATGATCCATGAACCGGTTTCCCAAACATATGATTCTGTCTTTCATGGGTTAAAAGGTCCAGCCGGTGTGAAACCTTTTGCCGGTGCCGCCATCTTTTTTAAGGGTATGCACGGCACAGACCATGCAAGGATCAAAAGATCGGATAACGTGGCCTGCTTCCACGGGATTTTCCAGGTCTTTTAATACCACACCCTTTAATGCCTCCTCCCAGGGACCCCGATTCATGCCCTCATCCCGGGGGGAACCGTTCCAGGCAGTGGGGGTAATTATCTGGTAGTGGCTGATTTTCCGGTTTTTTATTTTCACCCAGTGACCCAATGCCCCCCGGGCCGCCTGGAGCATGCCCGCTCCCTGGCCATCGGGAATGGTTTTGACAGAGGTGTAAAAGGGCTCGGCACGATGGGCTATGACTTCATTGAGCCAGATCCCCATGGCCGGAAGCAGCATGGCAGGTCGTGTGATCCGGGCCAGTTGCCGGATAAGGGCTGTGGCCCCTTTTTGTCGGACCAGGTCGTGGAACAATGGGTTCTTATCCATGATCATTTCTGCCAGGGGGCCGGTTTCAGCGGGAAGGCCATCATAGCGGGGGGCCTTGACCCAAGAATATTTTTCACCGGTATTGCCCGAGGCATAGGGCTTGGTGTTCCCGTCAAAGGGGTGGAGGGCACACTCTTTCTGGTCAAACCAAGAAGCAGAAACATCTTCGGTGATTCTGGCGGCATCCAGATTCTGGGAGATGATGCCTTTGGCAAATCCAGGTGTTGTGAGTAGACGATTATGGCCTTTTTCCGGGCAGGCATCCCCATTGCTTTGATTCAAGGGAACCACGTCGGTGTTTTGGGGGAAGGGAAAATTACCAAAGGAAATAAACGTGTCCGTTCCGGTGCCAAGGGTGTCAAGCCCGGCTTTCCTGGCAAACCGCAGGAAAAATCCCACTTCGCTGTTCTGGTGTTTGGGGGATTCATCTAGCCAGTTGTCAAGCTCCTTGAGGCTGGTCACGGCCTGCCATCGTTCTATGGTGCAGCCCAGTACCCGGGATTCGTACCAGTTTCTGAATTGATCAATGATGACATGGCACTGCATGAGTTTGGGGGTGTCGGGGATGGAGGTGACCCCTCCTGGAACCATGAAGGAGGTGTGGGGCCACTGGCCTCCAATGATGGCAATGACTTCTATGAGACGCTTGGTCTTTCGGATGACATCCAGTACGCTGGTGCCCTTGAGCATCTGGTACCGGTCCATGGCCTCTTTAAAGAGAGGATGGCTCTGGTAGGCCTGGGTGTTGGTAAAGTCGGCCATGTACATGAGAATGGTCTGGCGCATATCGCTTTGGATGATTTCTGCCATCAGGGCAATATTGCGAAGGCGGATGGCATTGTCCGGCGGGGTGACCCCCACAATGGTATCCAGGGCCTTTACCGCCGCAGAAAGATGTGTCAGGCTGCAAATGCCGCAGATGCGGGGGGTGATCACAAGGCCGTCCAGAGCACCCCTTCCCTCCATCATGGATTCAAATCCCCGGAACATGGTGCCGGAACTCCAGGCATCGTCTATGCGGTGATCCGTCACATCCACCCGGATTTCAAGATCGCCTTCCACCCGGTTCACAGGGATGTTCAGGCCTTTAATAATTTGGGGCATAATTGTTTTTTCCTCAGACCTTGGAACTTCGTTTTCTCAGCCGATCCGGTGCGGCCTCTGCTGCCATTCCCTTGTAGACCATATAATGTGCCCGGTTCACCCCCTTGGGAAGTTCCAGGGGGATCCCCTCAATGTTGGGGGTATGAAAAAAGGGAATTGCCCGGGGGAAATCAGGGTCCGTACATCCAAAACAGGGGACCCCGGCCCGGGGTTTTGACGAATGTCGATTCCAGAGTAACTTGTTGCAGGGGCCGGGAACCAGAGGGCCAGCACACCCCATGTGGAAAAAAAGGCACCCCATCTCTCCAAAATCTGACTCTTCAATGCGATATTCATGGTATTCATTTCGGGTGCATCCCTGGTGTACCATGGTGCTGTACCACTCCAAGGGACGGTGGAATTCATCCAGTTCCAGAGGGATATCTCCGGCCAGGGCCATGAGGGTGCCGGCAATGACATCGTGGTGGCAGGGGCATCCGGCAAGATTGATCACCGGAAGGCCTGATTTTGCCATGAAATCCGCACCCAGGGCACCGCCTTTTTCTTTTTTTCGAAATTGCAGACCGGTGGCCTCAATGGCATCATCCACACCAAACCCGCCAAAGGAGGCACAGGTTCCCACGGCCACCACCACTTGGGCCTGGTGGGCCAGGGTGTGAAACAGCTCTTTTTTGGCCTTGCCATTGAGGGTGTCAAACATGCCGGTGCCAGCGGGGCCGCAGATGATGGAGCCCTCCACCACCAGAATATCCAGGGCAATGTCCCCGGAGGTGATTTGGTCCAGCATTTTTTGGTGTGATGTATGGGAAAGGCTGGACAAGGAGGGGTGCCACAACAGTTCAAGACCCAGGGTGTTGAAAAGATCTGTGACATCCAGAAAATCACTGCTTAAGAGCGAATAGGTGTCTCCGCCGCATCCGCCCCCTTGAAGCCAGTAAACTGTTTTCAAAGCGTATTCTCCCATTTGTTGATGATGACATCGGTTTGGGCCGTCATAACTTTCCTGGCTTGCCACTGGGCAGATTCCAGGGACAAGCACTGCTAAACAGATACTGGGCAGATTCCAGGGACAAGCACTGTTTTTATATTCGATGAGCACGTTTTTTTAGATATTGGGGAGGGTCAGGTTTGTATAAATGATATTGTTTTTTTGGATTTTTAGCCTTGTATAGATCGTTATAAATAATTTCAATGGTACACACGTGACCCTATTTTCCCAGAAACCAGCTCCCAAAATTTAATCGTTGATTTATAGCATGTCGTTTTATCCAAGTCACGGACTAAAACGGGCAGGCTTGACCACGACCCGTCAGTCTACAAGGCATGATTTCTTTGAAGAACATAAGGCATGACCCCTAAAGGAACTATGCCACATCAGGACCATCGGAAAGGACATATCTATTTCTGCCCTGATCTTTTGCCTGGTACAGCAACTGATCTGCGAAATCCACGATTTGCATGGGGTGAAGCGTGGGAAGGGGCACCAGCGATGCCACGCCAATGCTTACTGAAATATGTTTTTCCACCAATGAGGTTTCATGGGGAATCTTTAAGGCTTCAATGTCTGATAGAATTTTTTGAGCAACGGCTTTACCCCCTTTTCTATCGGTGTCTGGAAGAATCATGGCAAATTCCTCCCCTCCATATCTTGCCGTAAAATCAGCGACCCGGCCCGGCGCAGAATTTAAGGTGTGAGCCACTTTTTTAAGGCAATCATCGCCAGCAAGGTGTCCGTAACAGTCATTGTAACGTTTGAAATAATCAATGTCGATCATGAGCAGGGTCAGCAGATGTTGG
>Ga0307987_1001412_pt1 | contig 13182 bp, 12 predicted proteins | sample EllFjometagen181_FD_203157 | JGI IMG/M metagenome (GOLD analysis project Ga0307987, IMG submission 203157) | Marine microbial communities from Ellis Fjord, Antarctic Ocean - #181 | ecosystem: Environmental > Aquatic > Marine > Unclassified | place: Southern Ocean | collected 2014-10-08
CTGAACAGGCTTTGCTAAAAAGCGAACATCAATTACAAACCATAATCGAACATAGCAACGAGTTGTTTTACATTCATGACACAAACCACATTTTAACTTATGTGAGTCCAACTTCCCAAGCCTTTCTTGGATATCCTCCTGAAGAAATGAAAATAAAATGGACAAAATTGACAACTGACAACCCCATTAACCTGATTGGAGTTGAATTTACCAAAAATGCAATTAAAACCGGCAAAATTCAAAAACCTTACCTGCTTGAATTAAAAAAAAAGGATGGCAGTATCGTATTAGTTGAAGTTGATGAATCACCGGTAAAAGATGCAACAGGTAAAGTTATAGAGATATCCGGTGCCTTGAGAGATGTAACCCTGAAAAGGCAGACTGAAAACAGATTGATCAAATCTGAAAAGCATTTCCGCGATCTGTTTAATGCAATCAGCGATCTTATTTACACCCATGATACTGAAGGTCGCTTCACCTCAGTCAATCCTGCTATGTGTAAGGCCCTTGACCATAAAGAAGATAAATTAATCGGAAGGCCGGCTTCGGATTTTATGAAATCCGAATTCGTATCTGCTTTTAAAAATGATTATATGGAAGCGCTCAAAAAGAATGGGCACCATGAGGGTACGACAATCTATTTCAAAAAAAATGGCGAAAAAATATATATTGAATATCGAAATGTTTGGGTCCAACCTGAAGATGGTGAACCCTTCATAAGTGGTACTGGCCGAGACGTAACCCCAAAAAGTTTTATCGGAAAGAAAAGTGGCAAACCTTCAGGAACAAGTAATCCAATCTCAAAAAATGAAATCCATCGCGACCCTGACAGGTGGTATTGCCCATGATTTTAATAATATACTCTATATAATTTTTGGAAACACTGAACTGGCACTTGAAGAAACTCCAAAGAACAGTCCTGCGCATGCCAAGCTTGAAGAGATCAAATCTGCCAGTATAAGGGCAGAAGGCATTATAAAACAATTGCTCAACTTCAGTCGAAAGACTGATCAGAAACTAAAACCCATAAGCGCTGTCACAGTTATTCAAAATGCACTCAATTTTTTGCGATCAACTATCCCTGCAACCATAGAAATCCGGGAGCATCTGACTAAGGCCAATATAACTATTCTTGCCAACGCAATTCAAATCAACCAGGTTTTGATGAACCTTTGCGCCAATGCTTCTCAGGCCATGAAAAAAACAGGTGGTACCTTGGACGTCACTGTTGAAAAGACCACCATCAAAGAGAATAGTGTAACAAATTTTCCCGACCTGATTGCCGGAGAATATGCCAAAATTACCATAACCGACATGGGTCCTGGAATAGATCCTAAAATCATGAATCGAATTTTTGACCCCTATTTTACCACCAATGGGAAAGGGAAAGAAAAAAAATCGGGCATGGGACTGTCCATTGTGCATGGCATTGTTAAAAACCATAATGGTGCTATCTTTGTTGACAGCGAATTTGGTAAAGGCGCCTCTATAACTCTTTTATTCCCTATAGTTGATGAAAAACCCAAATTTAAAATTCAGGCATTGGGTGACCTCCCCCGGGGTCATGAAACAATTCTTTTTGTTGATGATGAAAAATCCATCAGAATTATGGCAAGAATAATGCTGAAAAAACTTGGATACACAGTTGAGACAATGCAGGATCCTATAAAAGCCCTGGCTTTATTCCAGTTAAAACCATATTCCTTTGATCTGGTAATTACCGATATGACCATGCCGCATATGAACGGCGCAAAATTGTCAGAAAAAATAATGGAAATTCGATCCGATATCCCTGTTATCATTTGTACCGGCCATAGTTCACTCATTAATGAAGAAAAAGCTAAAAAGCTTGGGCTTGCCGGCTACATTATGAAACCAATGTCAATATCAAGACTTGCAACCTCTATTCGAAAGGTTTTAGATAGTATTTGAACGAAAAAGATTGATTCATTACAAAAGGGAATTTACATGGATAAAAAACCAATTTCCAAAAAATTAAAGAAAGCTGAATCTAAACCCGGCAGCAAAAAAAGACTCATTGCCTCCGGCGATTTGATGGATTATATTATTTCCCACGCCCGAAGTGCAATTGCGGTTTTTGACAACGATTTAAAATATATATATGTAAGCAAACGGTATCTTAATGATTACAAGGTTAAAGAGCAAAATGTAATTGGTAAAAGCCATTATGAGATTTTCCCGGATATTCCACAAAGATGGAAAGACGCCCATCAAAGATCTTTAGCCGGTGAGGTGTTAAACTCAGAGGAAGATCCTTATCATAGAGAGGATGGCTCCGTCGACTGGACGCGATGGGAATGCCGTCCCTGGTATGAATCAGACTGTTCAATCGGCGGTATCATTATATACAATGAGGTCATCAACGAACGTAAAAAAATTGAGGAGGCGTTGCGGCAAAGCGAGCAACTTCTTTCAACCCATCTTTTAAATACACCCATTGGAGCAATTGCCTGGGACCTGGAATTTAAGACTGTTGAATGGAACCCTGCTGCAGAAGCCATATTTGGATATACCAAAGATGAGGCCATGGGCAAACATATTACCCAGCTTATTCTTCCCGAAGATATGAAAGGTTTGGTTGAAAGCATTTACCTTGATGTCCTATCAGAAAAAGGAGGCGCTCAAAGTACAAACGAAAACACAACTAAAGACGGCAGGCGAATTATATGTGATTGGTATAATACAGCCCTGAAAGATGCAGATGGCAAGGCTATCGGCATGGCATCACTGGTAAATGATATCACTGAGCGCCAACAAATTAATGAAGCTCTCAGGGATAGTGAGGAAAGATTACAAGCCATTTTATCTGCAGCGCCTGATCCTATTGTAATTTATAACGATAAGGGTGAGACAGAATACTTGAACCCGGCCTTTGTTGAAATATTTGGATGGTCTTTGGATGAATTGTTTGGCAAACGAATCCCCTTTGTTCCTGATGATCAAAAACAGATCACTTCTGAAAAAATAAAAGAACTTTTTGACTCGTCACATAAAGTACAATTTGAGACAAAAAGGCTTACAAAAAAAGGTGGCAGTGTAGATGTCATCGTCAGTGCGTCCTGCATAAAAAACCGGAAAGGCGAAATATCACAGGCAGTTGTCATTTTAAAAGACAACACCGAACAGAAACAGGCTGAAAAGGAATTGGAATTACTCAATTACAGATTGAAACACGAAGCCACACACGACCCCTTAACCAAGGCCCCGAATAGGCGTGCCATTTTAGACAAACTCACCAGCGAATTAATCCGTGCAGAGAGGAGAAATTTAATCCTGAGCATTGGATTATGTGACATCGATCACTTCAAATATGTCAATGACAAACATGGACATCAGGTGGGTGATGATGTCTTATGCGGTTTTGTCGAAGTTGTCCAAAGAGCTCTTCGACCCTATGATCTTGTGGGTCGATATGGAGGAGAAGAATTTCTTTTAGTCGTACCCGATTCCACAGGGCTGGCTGATGAAAAGATCTATGAGCGTGTGAGGGCAAAAGTAGCTGACCATAAAATGGTCACAAGATCAGGTGAGGTTAGTATCTCGATTAGTATCGGCATTGCAAAAAACAGCCGTGGGGATGAGACAGCAGATGAGATGCTTGCCAGGGCTGATGCCGCCTTATACAGGGCCAAAGAAAATGGACGTAATCAATTGGCTTTTGCTGATTAGACAAATATAAATAATTTAATTTTTAAATAATCTAATTTTATTTTAATTGTTAGATTCAAAAGTTAAAGAATAATGAAGATTTTTGAAAATCCGAATATATCTTGACCCCCTATTAATCATGTCCTTTGATTCTTCCTCAGGGACTCCCATGTATATAAAAGCACACCCATCCAGATAAATGCAAAAGTGATCAGGCTGTGATGGGTGAAAGCCTCCTTATAAACAAATACACCCAGCATAAAAGCAATGGAAGGGGCCAAATATTGCAGGATGCCTATGGTGGATAAGTTAAGTCTTTTCGCTGCTGCAGCAAACCAAAGCAAAGGCAGGCTTGTGACAATACCTGCTCCTATCATCCAAAGGGTTAATTCAAAATCTTTTATAAAGTAGGAGCCTGCAAAAATCAGTCTGTACATAATATATGCCAGAGCCGGGACAAATAAAACCATGGTTTCTATTAGCAGCCCCGGTATAGGGGCTGCCATAATTTTTTTCCGGCAATAGCCGTAAAAAGCAAAGGTAATGGCCAGGGTCAGGGCAAACATGGGCAGAGCACCATAGGCGATAAGAGAATAAATCACACCAGCCAGGGCAAAGAGAACAGCAATACATTGAAGTCGGCTGAATGTTTCTCCAAGCAAAAGATATCCTATCAATACATTGATCATGGGATTGATATAATACCCGAGACTAGTTTCCACAACCCTTCCCGAGTTCACCGCCCATATATAGACAAACCAGTTCAATCCGATTAAAAGCCCGCTGAAAATTAGGCCCTTTAATTTTGAAGGTGTTTTGGCGATACTGCCAACTTCTCCCCATCTTTTCTGGAAAGAAATAATCATGGCAAGAAAAATACAGGACCAGACAATTCTATGGCAAAGGATTTCAAGTGCAGAGACTTGTTGCATCTGTTTCCAGTAGGCCGGCAGAAAACCCCATGCTGCAAAAGCTGCCAAACCAAACAATACACCCAAAACTTGCTGATTCATTATTCTCCCAAATAAAAAATATATTTCAACTGCCAAAAGTTAATGGCTATTCGCCTTCAAATTGTGTGATGACAAACACTTTGCAGTCTTGAATCTGATCTCTTCCTTTCAACTCAGGAAGCTCTACGATAAAAGCACATTCAATAATTTGTGCTCCCAATTTTTTTACCAGCTTAACCGTTGCTCCAACAGTTCCGCCGGTGGCAATCAAATCATCGACAATGACAATTTTCTCACCTTTTTCAACCGCGTCTTCATGGATTTCAAGAGTATCTTTTCCATATTCAAGGCTATAGGTCTCCTGAATGGTTTTCCAAGGCAGTTTTCCCTTTTTTCTGACAGGAATAAACCCGATACCCAATTTATAGGCCAGGACCGCACCAAAAACAAAACCTCTGGCATCAATTCCCACAATTTTGTCAATATCCATGTCTTTATATCGGTCATGCAGCACATCACATGATTCTTTGAATGCAAGAGGGTCCTGCATCAATGTTGTCAAATCTCTGAATATTACCCCTTTTATGGGCCAGTCAGGAATACTTCTGATAGTTTTTTTTAAATCCATTTCTATTTCCTTTGTATGTTATTTTATCAGATTCTACCCTAATGTTAAGGTCTATTCTTTTAATTTTTTTATTACATTTACAAGCAATTTTATTACGTTATGAGCATTCTTATCAAATACTGCCAGGATCTCTTCCCAGGTAACAGGCGCTTCATCTTCTTTCCAGCAGTCATAATCCGTTGACATGGCAACAGCAGCATACGGAATCCCGGCTTCATTTGCCAGCATGGCCTCAGGCGCCGTTGACATATTGATCACATCCGCCCCCCAGTTCCTGAACATTTTGGACTCAGCAACAGTGGAAAACCTCGGCCCTTCTATTGTGACAACGCATCCTTTGTCATGGACTCTTAAATCAAGCTTTTTTGCTGTTTCAAAAAGTAGTTTTCTTAAATTTCCATCAAATGGTTGAGCCATGACTGGATGAACCAGGCCATTTTCAAAGGAATCTGCAAAAGTATTTTTCCGAAATCGTGTAAAATCAATAAATTGATCCAAAATAACCAGGTGTCCCCGGTCTATTTCATTCCTTAAACTGCCACAGGCTGTGGTGGCAAGAATATGGGTAACTCCTGCCTGTTGTAGTGCTTTGATATTAGCCCGGTTATTCACCTGGGTGGGGCTTAACTGGTGATTTCTACCATGCCGGGCAAGGATAAAAATTTCCACGTCATTGATTTTTCCGGTCAATAGAGGAGAAGAAGGATTTCCATATTTCGTGGTAATGTCAACTTCATTTGAATTTTTTAAGATATCAGGATCATCAAGTCCTGAGCCACCAATAATACCGATTTTCAACATTTTTTTCTCCTATCGGTTTTTCTTTCAATTTTAATCTATATCTTTTTAGCTTTTAAAAGCGCCTAACATAATTGGATTAACTTATCAAGAATAGAGTAAAACTATTTTTCTAAAAACAGCTTAAGACAAATATGCGGATTAATGATACCCCTTGTTGATTTGAGCTGGCATTTAATTTATGAATGGACTATATCAACAAAAAAGATACAGTCTTTTGCTTACCATAAGGAACCAAATGAAAACAATATTGTTTACAAGTCTCTCCCTTGTTGCTTTTGCCGCCAATTCAATTTTATGCCGATTTGCATTGGGGGGAGAACTAATTGATGCAGCAAGTTTTACATCCATCAGAATTTGTTCTGGAGCCCTCTTTCTTGGTATCATCCTTATGCTTACAAAACGCGGGACAATGCACATTTCTTATAAGACCCAATGGATGATGCCCGTCATGCTGACAATGTATGCTCTGTTCTTTTCCTATGCATATACAAGCTTAAGCACTGGAACAGGTGCCCTGATTCTCTTTGGAGCGGTACAGGCAACCATGATTATTTCCGGATGGATCTCAGGCGAAAGAATGAGCTTTATCCAGATTGCCGGTTTTTTTCTGGCCGTTATCGGCCTTGTTTACCTGGTTTTCCCGGGATTAAGTTCCCCTTCACCATTGGGTGCTGCGTTAATGACTATTGCAGGGATAGCCTGGGGTATCTACTCCCTTTTAGGAAGGCAGGCAAAAGATCCTGTAATAACGACTACCTTGAATTTTATTTATTCAATTCCCATTGTTCTGATTGCAGGCCTTTTAATAGCCTCGCCTGTATTGATTACTTCAAAAGGTGTGTTTGCCGCTGTCATATCCGGAACACTTGCATCTGGAGCCGGATATGTAATCTGGTATGCTGCATTAAAAGGATTGAATGCAACCCGAGCGGCCATTATCCAGTTAACAGTACCCGTAATAGCTGCCATGGGCGGCATAGTTTTATTGTCAGAAGCATTTTCTGCAAGGCTTTTTATATCATCTATCATCATACTTTCCGGTGTTGGGCTTGCTTTGCATAAAAAAAAGGGATAAATAAATTCCATATTCAACCTGGGAATAAAAGACCTTTCCCCCTGCATTCCATCCGGTATTCACTTTGAAAAGGGTTAAAGGTCTTTTATTATAATAATATTTTAGCTCACCCAGCTTTTTTTCTTAACCAGTGCATAGAAACTGACACCTAAAAGAATCATACAAAAGCTTAAATGGAAAAGATCCAGGAATATAATTGCATTGTGGTTAAAATAGATGTTGGGAAGATTCTTTACAACCATTAATAAACCGGAGACAATCAATCCTGCAAGTACGAGTATTTTGAAATAGCCTATACGGGTAATTGTATTTAAACCTGATTTATTGAGTATAAAATCAAAAAGAACATATATGACAAATGCTATCAACACAATGGCAGCAATATAGTGCATTATATGTGTCATATAAAATTTGGCCAGCCAACCCAAGCCAGGAATATCAGCAATATAATACCGCTTGAAAACCGGCATCTGGGCAAACCCGGACAATGCTATAAAAAAAAGTGTAATGCTGTAAATATATTTTCTTGTTTTTCCTGTAGTTCTCATTATTTATCCTCCTTTGAGCTCAAGTAAAACTTTCCAAATGCAGCAGCCAAACCTGCAATGGGAGCTACTATCATGGCTTTGGCAAGGTTGGTCCCATCTGCCATCATATCTTTTACTTTATTTAAATGGGGCTTTCCTTTTCCTTTTTCAATACTATTGCTTAGTTGTTCAAAGGGGACAGGAGAGACATAAATAGTACTGGTTCCGCCATTTTCGTGTTCACCATAAATATATCCGCCCATTTCTTTTGCAAGGGCATGGGCTTTCTTCAAAATTTCACTTCTCGGACCAATGGTTTGAACATCTTCAGGACATGCTTCTATACAGGCCGGCACCTCGCCTTTTTCAAGCTTATTATAACACCGGTCACATTTAAACATGGCACCATTTCCGGCCAGGGCAGGTAACAGGTCAAGATAAAGCCCCGTACCTGTCTGTCTTTGAGGGACATCCCAGGGGCAGGCTTTTTTACATTTTGAACCACCAAGGCAAATATTGGAATCAATTCTTGAAAGCCCGTTTTCCTCTTGTTTTAACGCGCCCCATGGACAAAGCTTGACACAGGGTGGATTATCACAATGCATGCATCTTCTTGGAATGGTCAGCTCAATTTCTTCGCCATTGACTGTTGCTGATGCGTGCTGGATGAAAAGCCAGTTATAGGGAGTCAAACGATCAGTCACATCTCTTTTATCGGACCAGTCTTCCACCGGGACCCTGGTGGGATACATTTTTGGAAATGGCTTTTTAGGGTTTGGATATTTGTTTGCATTTGATTCCTTACATGCAAAAACACACTCTTCACAGCCAATGCATTTACTGATGTCGAGCAAGGTCGCCAGGGGTTCTTTTTTTGTATGGGTGATAGACTTGGCAGCCTTTGCAATGCCCGTAGTTGCAACCACAGATCCTGCAGCTGTAATTGAGCCTTTTAAAAATGCCCTGCGCGAAATTTTAGAAGTCATTATTCCTCTCTTTTATAATATTGCATTTATATAGTTCTTATATGTTGGACAACTATTTTCATCATGTTAAATTGTTTTCACAAAATCTGAAAAATTCATTTTTTCATAACTTTGTGTCTGAATATATTTGAGGATATGTAAAAATTGTTTTTTATCAACATATCCCGGAATACTGTTGATCTTTGAATTATTCGATTTTAAAAACCACATTGTCGGCAGTCCCTTAACCTTCCATTGTGTTGCCAGTTCCTGGTTTTTATCGGTATCCACTGCAATACTGATAAAATTATTTTTTAAATATGTTAAAATAGTTTTGTCCTTAAAAGTTGTTTTCTTAAGTCTTACGCAATAGGTACACCAGTCTGCGTGGAAATATAAGAAAACAGGTTTGTTCTGACTTTTTGCCAATACCAAACCCTTTGCATAACTTTTCCAGTCTATATTTGAAGCATTGCTTTTTGGGGAAGACTCTTTTCCTTGAATAAAATCAGTCTGTCTTTCCGATTTTGAATTATTATAAAGGGCAAAACCGATAATTGCGATACAAATTATTGTAATAACAAGTATATTTTCCTTTTTCATATTCAAATCCTTTGTTTGAATCGTATTTTAATGCATTTGAACATTTTATTATTGTTTTTATTATTGTTTTTATTTTCATATAGCAATGAGTATGCCAAAGACGTTTTGTTTTTTTCAAAAACCTTGCTTAGCCTTTTAAGCAAACACGTTACCGCGTTTTACATTAGTTTGTCTCTTAACAATTGATTGCCTTACACAAGTTTTTTTTATTAAAACGTTAACTATTTGTTAACACAGTTAACTATTTTAACGCAATTTTAACTATTTTAAACATAATTACCGATTTGTGAAGTTACAAAAAAATATAGCCTATGTATTACTAAGGGATCACTTAAGCTGGATGCCATGTTTTTTAATGCGCTTCCACACAGTTATCCGGCTGACACCCAGAATCGCTGCTGCTTTGGTCTGATTTCCATCAGCCTGGTGAAGTGCGTTGAGAAGAGTTTCTTTTTCAGACAGCCCAATGGTGACAATGCCCTTGTGCCCTGACATCTTCCCGGGTTTCACCTCAAGGGGGTTATGGCTGGCGATCTTTTCAGGCAAATGTTCTACCCCGATGCTTTTTCCCCTTGCCAGGACAAAAGCATATTCAACAGTGTTTCTCAATTCCCTGATATTTCCAGGCCAGGGGTATACCACCATCAAGCGCATAGCCTCTGGTGTAAACCCTAAAATGTTTTTCCCTGTTTTTTCTGCTTGAAGCGTGATGAAATGCTGAATAATCAAGGTAATATCATCTTTGCGCTGCCGAAGCGGTGGACAGGTTAAAGGGAAAACATTGATCCTGAAAAAAAGATCTTCCCTGAATATCCCCTCTTCTATTAACTTTTCAAGATTTTTATTGGTTGCTGTAATGATTCTGACATCAATGGGAATGGAGGTGTTTGTGCCGACCCGTTGAATCATTTTTTCTTCTAAAACCCTGAGCAACTTAATCTGGACGGAAAGGGGGATATCTCCGATTTCATCCAGAAAAAGAGTACCATTGTGTGCAGCCTCAAACCTTCCGATCCTGTCAGAGTCAGCCCCTGTATATGCACCTTTTACATGACCGAACAGTTCACTTTCAAGAATACTTTCACTTAATGCCGCACAATTTACCTTAATAAAAGGTTTTAAGGCTCTGTTACCGGTCTCATGGAGTGCTTTGGCAACCATTTCCTTGCCCGTTCCGCTCTCTCCTAAAATCATTACCGGTGTATCCAGCGATGCCACGCTCTCGATATATTCATAAAGGCTTTGCATCAGGGGGGTTCTTCCGATAATACCATGGAATCCATCGTCAATATGATACATCCGTTTGATAGAGGCCAGTTCATTTTTATAATTGATATTTTCAGATATGTCCTTCAGGGTTTCAATGGCACCAACGATCTCATTTTTCTCATTAAAAAGCACGGTTGCATTTTTTATAATCGGTATGGCCCTGTTATACCTATTTGTAATCATACATTTTTTTTCCCTGATAAGCTCTTCGGAAAAAAGTCCGCAATAGTTTTTACCTTTGCCTTTGCCGACAATTTTGCATCCCGTGCAGTTCAAAATCCTGCAGGATTGACCTTTCAACTCTTTTTCTGCATACCCTGTAATCAATTGGGCGGTTTGATTGGCTGCAACAAAATTTCCTCTTTCATCAACAATGATTATGCCATCCGGCACAGAATCAATAATATGCCGCCATTGTTTACCTATATCCATGTTCTCTCCTCAAATGTTAACCCTGACGTCGCATAAAATTTTTACCCTTCATGGCTTTTGCAACATTAGTGTTAATACTGTTAAGCTGCAACTTAACATATCATTAACATGTTTACAATAGAACCTATTGATTGAAAGTATTATAACCAATTATATATTCAAAAATTTCGTTTAAATTTAGTTGGTTATAATAATTTTCTATCAATTTTTTCTTGTATGGCACGCTCATTGCTACTTCATTGCTAACTGCAAGTTAACACAAAAATTATATATAATGGTGATACCCATTAACATAACCAAAAAAAATACAAATTTTAAGGAGAACAAATGAAAACCAACAAAGTAAAAATTTTAATCTTGGCCATGCTGGCAGGTTTGATTCTTTTAACAGGATGTACACCGACCCAAACGGTAAAAACAGCTGAAACTGTTAAAAAAGATACATCATGGATGTTTAATGACATTGTGGATGCCACCTTTGTAAAAGCACACATTGCTGTTCCCATGCCCCAGAATGTTATGATGATTGATGCAAGGCCTTACAAGGGCAAATACGCAAAAGGGCACATTCCCGGAGCAGTCAGCATCCCATTTTCGCAATTTGATAAAAAAACAAATCTTCTGCCGAAAGATAAAAACACCTTACTGATTTATTATTGTGAGGGTGTTAAATGCAAGCTAAGTCATAAATCCGCCAAAAAGGCTGTAAAGTTAGGCTATACAAATGTAAAAGTCTATGCAAAAGGATATCCAGAATGGGTAAGTCTTAAAGGAAATTATGGCTCTTATGATGCCGAGCATGTGGCAAAACTGATTGCTGATAACAACGCGGTTATTGTGGATGCAAGACCCTTAAAAACCAAATTTGTCAAAGGACATATCCCCACAGCTTTAAGCATTCCCTTTTCTAAATTTGATACGCTCAAGGGAAAACTGCCAAGGGATCTTAACACCCCTGTTGTTTTCTATTGTGGCGGTCTCAAATGCAGATTAAGCCATAAATCTGCATCAAAAGCCCTTGCAATTGGATACACCAATGTCAAGGTTTTTGACAAAGGATATCCTGAATGGAAAAAAATCTATGGCGCTTCCAATGAGACCATGCAGGTTAAAGCTGGTGCAGTGGAAGGATCTATTGATCTTAAACGCTTTAAATCCATTATTGCAAATAATCCTGATTCCATCATGTTAATTGATGTAAGAGACGCAGACGAATTTGCACAAGGATCTTTTAAAACAGCCATTAATATTCCAGTGGAAGACCTTGAATCAAAAATCAAGAGTTTTCCAACTGACAAACCCATTGTTTTTGTATGTGCCACGGGTGCAAGGAGCGGAGAAGCTTTTTACATGACAAAAGACGTAAGAGAATCTTTAAAAGATGTCTATTATGTGGAAGCACAAATTGAGTTTAAAGAAAATGGTAAATTTGAAATTAAAAAGTCCATATAACTTTGAAAAAATACTAAAAATTATAAAGGAAATATATCATGTTTAAAAAAAATATGGCCTCCCTTATGGTAATGATATTTATACTTGTATCCTTTTCCATGGCCTTTGCTTCAGAAGGCCCGGATGGAAACGATAGAAAAGGTAAATACACATATCGGAAGGTATATAAAGCCTGCGCTAAAACCGGTGAGGTTGAATCCGCCACTCCAAAAATAAGCCCTGCAGATAAAACTATGGGGCAGTGGCAAGAAATTTTTGAAAATAAAAATTTTGATGAATTTGGTTGCCTGGATAACTGGACAGGCCTTCCTGATAAGGATGTCCTTGACATTTATTCATATTTTTATAATCATGCATCAGACTCACCTTCACCTGCGACATGTAAATAAAGATTTAAAAAGGGCGGCCTTTTTTTGTCCGCCCTTTTTATAAAGATATTTAACAAACCCATGGAGAACCATATGAAACAAAGGTATTTGCCAAAATGTTTTATGGCATTGATTGTCATAGCATCTTTCTTTTGTTCCCTTCAGTCTGCCTTTGCATCGACCCCCAATGGCTCAGAAGAAGCACTGGGCCGCACACTTGCCAGACAGGCAGTTAAAGACAATAAACGCTGGAGCACAGTAGATCACTCAAAAGCTGAAGCTCTAAAAAAAGACTTTACCTCGGGAGAAGAAATCACTCAAGCCTGTATATCCTGCCATTCAGAAGCTGCAACCCAGTTCCATAAAACCATTCACTGGACCTGGCTTGCTTCCGGCGACAAAAAGGATATTCGATACGGCAAGGCGGGTTATTCGGTAAA
>Ga0307987_1001414_pt1 | contig 13180 bp, 11 predicted proteins | sample EllFjometagen181_FD_203157 | JGI IMG/M metagenome (GOLD analysis project Ga0307987, IMG submission 203157) | Marine microbial communities from Ellis Fjord, Antarctic Ocean - #181 | ecosystem: Environmental > Aquatic > Marine > Unclassified | place: Southern Ocean | collected 2014-10-08
GGCGTCCGGCCCCGGCCAGCGGATCCCCGCTCGGCCTCGGAATCCCATGGACGGCCCCGCTTGGAGCCGGCGTCCGGCCCCGGCCAGCGGATCCCCGCTCGGCCTCGGAATCCCATGGACGGCCCCTTCCCTGCACACCGCCAGAAGGCATGTCGTCCGAGCTGGGCCCAGACATGATCCGTTTTCCTTCTCGGTGCTCCATCGCGGTACTCCACTTCCAGCGACTCCTACGGTATCACGAGGCGCGAATTCACGCCAATTCACCGCAATTAGCCCGGCCTGGGCCTGCCCACATGGCAAGTCCTCGAGGCGCTGTCAGGGGAGAACCGTCGGCATTCGTGAGCCCAGGTAACAGGCCAAATTTCGTGAGCACCGTCCAGGTGCTTGCGGTATCGTGACGTGAATAGGGTGCTCTGCCCGCTGCGCCCCGTGCAGGCCGTGGTCACCCTTCTCGAGCAGCACCCCCAAGGAGTGGGCGACCAACGCCTGCCGCAGGGCCGGGCACTTCGGCGTCCAGGATTACCGGGGAATCCGGGACATCCTGCGCACGGCTTTGGACTTCGAGCCCCTGCCCGACAACCTACCGGCCCCGGTGGAGCCTGTGCTCGAGCCGCGTTTCGCCAGCACCATCGTTCAGGTCGTCCTGCTGGCAGCGGTACGATCTGGGCGATGGTCCTCAGCTCCAGCTCCAGCTGCGCGTTGCCCGAGTGGACGCCACTGTTCGGCTACCCCCCTATGACCAGCGCCACCATGGACCGCCTGCAGCACCACACCCACGTCAAGCCGCAGGGCCGGTCTTTCCGAAACCCGCGCAGAGGTGCGAGCATCGACAGTAGGCGAACTCATTGGCCATGGGGATCTGTTTGGCCGCCCCTTGACAGCACATCCAGGGCGAGTGCGGGATGTCACTGCCGGCGGGCGTTGACGTAATATTTACAAGGGGGCTAAAGGCAGGTAGAACGCCTAAAACAACGGCGCCACGACGCGGCGGGCGAAAATGCGAATTCATAAGTCCTTGGAAGCAGTTAATGTGTACGGCGGAGACGCCCTCGCTCACTCAGGGAGAGCAGATGGAAAACAAGAACGTCAATTTCTGCGACTTCGACAGGGCTTGGCAGTATGCAGCTAGCCTGGCTCGTACCCGCGCAGACGCAGAGACTGCGATCAGCATCGCCTGCTCCAGGCTCGAACGCGACCTCCGGCGCGGCCGTTGCGTGACCACGGCGAACGCGCTGTCGCACGTGTTTCACGCGAGCCGCCTCGTGCGGCTCTTGCCGATGTCGTAGGCAACATGCCGTGTCCGCACTCGGGGAGTACACCATGAACCTCATCACTCAGGCCGACTCCAACACCTTCGCTGTGCCCTTCTTCAGCTGCCCCCTCGGCAGTGGTCTCTCCACCGTTGCCCCGCCCGCGCTGGATGCCCTTCTCGAGGTCGCTGCTCACTGGATGGTCGAGGAGGAACGGTTCAAGCGCCAGTGGGGTGACTGGTACCGAGTAGACGGCGCCTACGCCGTCCGGCGCGCCCACCTCCTCGGAGCTCGCGACCCTGAGAACGCCGCACACGAGGCGATGTTCATCGCGTTCGGCCAGATCATGCTCGACCTCCAGTCGGGCAAGGCCGACAACTCCCATCCGGGCGAGTTCGAAGGGTACCGTCGGAAGCGCATTCGCTACCGGCTCATCGATGTCCTCCGTCCAGAATGGCGAGCCGCGAAGCGCGAGGACCCCCTAACCGACGTGTAGTCGCGGGACTCGGTTCGTAGCCACACCTGGCACAGGTGTGCGGAAACATCACCCGCCCCGAGTCCACGAGCGCCCCGGACGAGCGGTCTTGCCGGCGGTTGCGCAACACGTTCCTCGCTTTCGCGAGCGGATCAACGCCCCCTTCTCGAAAGGTCTCGGTAGGTCCATCCCTCGAATCACCGCTCCCCCCAAACCCAGGAGACCCACGATGATGACAACCCACTCCAACCGTTCGCCAGACCAGGAGTTCCGTCAGCGGGCCCTGTTCCTCGATGGACTTCGTGTCCTCGCGCGCGGAAGGGCGCGGCCTACGCCGAGGGACCTCGCAACGTTCATCTTGGTTCTGCGGTTCGAGAAACTCCTCGAAGGCATCTTTCCCCCGGCTCTTCCTGACGAGACTGCCTGCGAATACTCCATGCGGATTCTCGGTGTGCCGGTGGAGAAGAACCACGCCGCGGTCCAACTCCACATTCGGCATCTCACCGGCAACTCCGTCCGCTTCCCCTCACCGTGGCTGCATGAAGATAGGGACGCGTTCATTCGCAGGGTCCTTGGTGACAACGCCACCAAGCGTGCCGTCGAGGTCGCTCGCAGCCGCATTAAGCGCAAGCTGCTCGATCTGACCCGGTAGCCCCCTACTCCTCGGGAACGACCCGCACCTCCAGGCCCACCACGCCCTGGATGGCCTCCCAGGGAAGCCGCTGGAGAGGGGCCTGCTCCACTGCCCGCACTGGCCGGGGACGCTTCGGCTCTGGTTTGCTGCGCACCTTCTTGCGAAGGCGTTCCTCGCGGTCGTAGTCGGGATTCCGCCGACGCCAGTCAACGCAGTCGCGACGGTGGCGCTCGACTTGGCGGCTCTCTTCGCTGCACACCCGCTGCCGCCAGCTGGCTCTCGGGTGAGCCCGTCGTATTCACGCCGGGGGAAGGTCACCCATCCCGCCTAGCCGAAAAGGCCGGAACAGACTACCTGTTCGTTGAGTACAAACCCTCAACGGAGAGACGCTCCTGCGTGTGCGCTGAGACGGGGCCACATATGGTGACGATCTTCTCCGGCCAGCTCGCCGTGGACGAGGTCTACGAGAGCGGCGTCTACGTGATCAGGGCCACCGACCCACTCAACGGCGTGGAGATCTCCTCCCGGCTGGGGGCCGGCTCGCCCTGCGCCCAGGATGTGCGCGAGTTCTTCCTGGAGCTTCGGTGAGGCGGGCATCATGCCCCAGCTCGTGGTGACGGACGGCTCCCCGCTCTACCCCGAGGTCGGTGATGCCACCGTCGTCGGAGCGGTACCGGTCGCTGACCTCGTCGTGATCGGCCAGGAGCCACCAGGTACCCGTGGGGTCGAGGCCTGGGGCGGGCGCCACGGCGGTGACGAGATCATGGGGCAAGTGTGCCCGGGACGAGCCTGGAAACAGGAGGCCGAGGATGGCTGTGGCGCGGAGTTGTCGGGTAGGCATTGCGCCCAGGATAGCGTCGGGGCTGGCGGGTCGCTGCGCGACGCGCTTTGGGTGGACCGCTGGAGCTGTTGCTCGAACCAGCCCTATACTCGTACCTGGCCCCGCTTGGAGGCCCATGGGTCGATGTTGCTGATGGCTTCACCGTGCCTTCTCTCAAAGCCATCTGGAGCTCGCTACCAGCCGCCTACCCCACGGCCCCATTGGAGGCGGCCATCCGAGGTGTCAGGCGTGTCTCGTTGTGGAGTTACGTTGCGGCGCCGGGCTCCCGCGGGTAAGCACGGCGCTCCTGCCAGCCTTCTCCCCGGGTACCGACACCATGAGCCAACGCCTGCTCCACGCCTACCCCCTTGGCTTCCATGTCTCTCGCCAGGCACAAGGCCGCCCAGCCTTGAGCGACCTGACCTCGGCTTGGACCGAGGGCCAGCGGGAGATCATGGCCTATCGGCGGCTCGCCGCCGGCCTGATCGACGGCGAAGACAGCGCTGAGCTTCCGCCGGCCGCCGAGCTGCTCTGCGGCAGCTTGCTGGCCGACGTGATGCGGGCGCTGTTGCTGCGCTACGAGCAGGAGCACGGCCCGGCCATGGCCGCTTGCCTGGCCTCGTTGGCCGAGTCCATCGGAGACGAGGCCCTCGAGGCCCGGCTGGTGTCCTTCCTGGACCGCTTTCCGCCCAACACCGATGGCGCGCTCGCGCCCACGCCGGCTGCGCTGGTGGCCCTCGAGGGCGCCGAGGTGGCGGTGGGCGGAGAGGTACTGCTGCGCTGGCTGCACGAGGACAACCCCGCCTTTGGTCCCGTGCTGTCGCTGTTCGACGCCGAGCTGGGTGCAGAGCACACAGCCCGCGCTCCATTGGCCACCGCGCTGCTCGAGCTGCTCGACGCTGCCCCCCCCTTCGCGGACCTGGGCATGAGCCTGAGCCAGGCCCTCACAGCGCCGGCCAAGGCCCACCCCGAGTCCCTCTCCGCGCAGCTCGACTGGGTCCGGGACAACTGGTCCGAGCTGCTGCCTGTCGGCATGCTCGACAGCCTCACCCTGGCCCGGGATCTGCGCTCTGCCGAGCTGTTCCAGCGCGGCGGCCCCCCGGGTCCCGCCCCGGTGATCAGCTTTGCTGACGGCCCGGAAGACATCGCACCCGAGGCGTTCAGTGAGGACGCCGACTGGATGCCCAACGTGGTGTTGATGGCCAAGTCCACCTACGTCTGGCTGCACCAGCTATCCCAGACCTATGGCCGCTCCATCGACACCCTGGACGCCATCCCCGACCAGGAGCTGGATCGTCTCGCCCGCTGGGGCGTCACGGGTCTGTGGCTCATCGGGCTGTGGGAGCGCTCGTCCGCGTCCCGGAACATCAAGCAGATGATGGGCAACCCCGAAGCGGTGGCCAGCGCCTACAGCCTTCACGACTACAGCATCGTGGCCGAGTTGGGCGGCGAGGAAGCCTATGAGCGCCTCAAGCAGCGTGCCCAGCAGCGCGGCATCCGTCTGGCTGGAGACATGGTGCCCAACCACATGGGGCTGGACTCGAGCTGGGTGGTCCACCACCCCGAGCGCTTCGTGGCTGTGGAGCACTCGCCCTACCCCAACTACCGCTTCACCGGCGCTGACCTCTGTGAGCACGCCGATGTCAGTCTGCGCCTCGAGGACGGCTACTGGGACCACAGCGACGCCGCCGTGGTGTTCCAGCGCGTCGATCATCGCAGCGGCGAGGTCCGCTACCTCTACCATGGCAACGACGGCACCAGCATGCCGTGGAACGACACAGCCCAGCTGGACTTCTCCAAGGAGCAGGTGCGCGAGGCGGTCATCCAGACCATCCTCGATGTGGCGCGGCGTTTCTCCATCATCCGCTTCGATGCCGCCATGACCCTGGCCAAGAAGCACGTTCAGCGGCTGTGGTACCCCAAGCCCGGCGACCAGGGCCCTGTGCCCTCCCGGGTGGAACACGGCATGTCCAAGGCCGAGTTCGACGACATCATGCCCAAGGAATTCTGGCGCGAAGTGGTGGACCGGGTGGCCGAGGAAGTGCCTGACACCCTGCTGCTGGCCGAGGCCTTCTGGCTGATGGAGGGCTACTTCGTGCGCACCTTGGGCATGCACCGGGTGTACAACTCGGCCTTCATGCACATGCTGCGGGACGAGAAGAACGCCGAGTACCGCGCGAGCATCAAGAACGTGCTGGCCTACCAGCCCGCCATCCTCGAGCGCTTCGTCAACTTCATGAACAACCCCGACGAAGAGCCTGCGGTCGAGCAGTTCGGGCTGGGCGATAAGTACTTCGGCGTTGCGCTGCTCATGTGCACCCTGCCGGGCCTGCCCATGCTGGGTCACGGCCAGATCGAGGGCTTCGCCGAGAAGTACGGCATGGAGTACCGCCGCAGCTACTGGGACGAGGCGGTCGACGACGGCCTGGTCCAGCGCCACGAGCGGGAGATCTTCCCCCTGATTCGCCGGCGTCGCTTGTTCAGCGGTGTGGCGGACTTCGCTCTGTACGACCTCGACGCCGATGGTGGAGGGGTGAACGAGGCCGTGTTCGCCACCAGCAACCGCTTCCAAGGTCAGCGCGCCCTGGTGATCTACAACAACGCCTACCAGGGCGCCTGGGGCCACATCCTGCGGGCGGCTCCTGTGAATCGCGGCAGCACCGATGCCCCCGATTTGGTGGACCAGGATCTCTGCGAAGCCCTGGGCCTGCCCCGTGGGGCGGACCAGATCTGTCTGCTGCGCGATGCCATCTCCGGGCAGACCTGGGTGGTGCCCTGCGATCGTCTGAGCGAGCAGGGCCTGCGGGTCGAGCTGGGCGGCTACCAATACCGGGTGTTCACGGACATCCGCGTGGTCCACGACCACGATGGCGCTTGGCGACAGCTCGCCGATGGCCATGGCGCCCGCGGCGTGAAGAACCCCGAGGCGGCCGTGCAGGATCTGCGCACCGCACCGCTGCAGGACGCTGTTGTGGAGCTGGTGCTGGGCTGGTCCCGCTGGGTGCCGGGGGATGACTCTCACAGCGTGGCGCAGCTGGTGGCCGAGCTGAACCTGCGGGGATTCCCCAGCGAGCCCTCTTTGGCACGGGCCCTGATCGCCAAGCTCGAGGCGGTGGCTGGTGCCCTCGCGGATCCCACAGCCCTCGAGCTGCCCGCCGCCCTGCAGGAGACCCTCCTGAGCGGCCTCGACGCCGAGCCGGCGGACCGCGCCCGCTTCGTGGCCCTTCCCCTGGCCCACACCCTGTTGGCCTGCCTGCGAGGCGACGCCTGGACCGACTGTGGAGAACCCCGGGATCTGCCATCGGCGCTGCGCCTCGAACCGGCCATCGCCAGAGCCCTCGAGGGGCTGGGTGGGGGTGGCTGGGACGCTGCACGGGATGCTCGCCTGGTGTGGCTGTTCGCGGGGTTGGATCTGAGCGAAGACTGGCCTGGCGCAGAAGGTGTCAGCACCGAGCTTGGCGTCTGGCTGGGGGTGAACGAGTACCAGGGGGTGAATTACCTGGATCGCAAGCAGCTCGAGACCCTGCTGTATTGGTGGCAGGTGTTGGCGGCGGTGCCCGAGCTTGGGCTTGCGGGGCTTGCGGGCGAGCGTGCCCTGCGCGCCGCGGCGCTGCTCGAGGCTGCCGAGGCCGCGGGCTGGAAGCTCGAGGGGTTGAGCTAGTCGGCCACCGGGGTGTCGCCCTCCGCGCTGGTCTCCACCCGGATGCCGTCCTCTGAGATGACGATCCGGACGTCACCGTGCCGGTCGGTGCGGTAGGTGCTGACCCCTGCCTGCTCGAGGCGCGCGAGGGTTTCCTCGCCTGGGTGGTGGTAGCGGTTGTCGTCGCTGACGCTGATGACGGCGATGGTGGGCTGCAGCTGGTCCAGGAAGCGTTGGCTGGTGCCGTAGCGGCTGCCTTTGTGGGCCACCTTCAACAGCTCGCAGGGCTCCAGGCCCGCGGCGATCAGCTGCCGTTCGGTCTCCGGTTCGGCATCGCCGGTGAACAGCATGCAGTGCTGATGGAACTCCAGGCGCAGGACGACAGAGTTGGCGTTGAGGTTGGAGCGCGTGTCCATGAGGAGCTCCGGGCCTGGCATCAACACCTCGATGGTGGCGTCGGAACCCAGCTGGATGCGCTGCCCTCGTTTGGCGGTGAGCCGGGTCATCCCCAGGCTCTCCACGATCTTTGTCAGCTCCAGATACGCGCGGTTGCTGTGGGGCATGCCGTTGTCCATGAACCGGTCCACCGGGATCTCCGCCATCACCGCCGCCAGACCCCCGATCTGGTCGTTGTGAGGGTGGGTCGCCACCACCAGGTCCAGGTGCTCTACGCCCCGGGCGCGCAGCTCCCCCAGTACGTCGGTGTAGCCGTCGCCCGCGTCGATGAGAACGGTCTTGCCCTCGGGGCTGCGCAGGAGGATGGCGTCACCCTGGCCTACGTCCAGCACATCGATGGTCATCTCCCCCGCCCGTGCTGGCACCAACCACGCTACGGTGCTCGCCAACAGCGCCGTGATGACGAGACAGGCCAAGCCGGCCAGGACCCTTCGGTTCATGGGTGCGGTGGGCATCAGGCTTCCACTATCGCGGCTTTGTCTTCCGCAGCTTTGGGCACGGGCCTGGCTTCCCGGGCCCGATTTCTTGATACTTGCTACCACCCTGTTGCCATCCCGGCCCCTCCACGGTTCGAAAGGTTCGGAATCACACGATGACAAGGCGAGAGCTCGACATCGCAGCCCTGTACCGACAGTACGGTGCGCTGGTGCGTCGAAGGGTTCGCCGCTTTTTCTCCGACGAGGAGGCCGACGACGTGCTGCAGGAAGTTTTCACCCGCGTGCTCACGAGCCAGGGCAGCTTCAGGGGCGAAAGCTCTCCTGCCACCTGGCTGTATCAGGTGACCACGCGCCACTGCCTCAACCGCCTGCGGGACCGCGCCCGCAGGGATGAGCTGTGGGTGGAGCGTGGCGCGGTGTACTGGAGCCAGCCCGTGGCCAGCGCCGATCAGGAAGCCAGGGCCCGGCTGGCCCAGGCCTGGCGCGGCTTGGACGAGCAGCTCGTCACCATCGGCGTCTACTACCACCTCGACGGACTCACCCACGAGCGCATCGCCGAATTGGTCGGCTGCTCCCGCCGCACGGTGGGCAACCGGCTGACCGAACTGGCCGAGCGTACGCGAGGTGCCAAGTGAGCCTGGATCCTTCCATCTTTACCCGCGACTGGCACCTGCAGGACCTGGCCCTCGAGCGGCTGGAGCTGGATGATCTCGATCCTGCGGCCGAGCGCAGCGTGCGGGACCACCTGACCAGCTGTCTCGCTTGTAAAGCACGCCACCAAGCCATCGTCGCCGAACTGGCGGTGCCCCTGCCCGAGCTCGGCATCGAGGCGGCGCCGGCCCCCACGGCCAGCAATGTGGTCCCGCTCTCCGTTCGGCGCTCCTTCTTGGTCGCCGGTGGAGCTGGGGCGGTGATGGCCATGGCCGCCGCGTTCATGGTGATGACACTGCTGCAGCCCGCGGACCCGCAGCCGGACCCCGAGTTTCAGGTCCGGGGCTCCGAGCTGAGCCTCGAGGTCTACCGCCAAGACGAAAAGGGCGCCGTGCGCCTGCAAGATGGCGACGGCGTGCGCCCGGGCGACCACCTGGGCTTCCGGGTGGCCAGTCAAGAGGCGGGCTACCTCCTGGTGCTGGGCATCGACAGCACGCTGGAGCCCTACCCCTGCTACCCGGCCGACCCCAGCCGTGGCGCTCAGGCCTGGGCCGCCAGCCCCCGGCCCGTGCAGCTCGATACCGCCATCCAGCTCGACGCCACCCCTGGCCAGGAACGCATCGTCGCGTTGCTATGCGACGAACCCGTGGGACTCGACATCCTCACGCCCCCGCTCCGCCAGGTGTCCGCCGATCTTCAGCCCTGGCAGGACCTGCCTACCCTCGATGTCAGCTGCCTCCAGCGCGAACTGCGGCTGAACAAACTCGACGGCGCGCAATGATCGCCCCCCTCACCATCCTGGCTGCGGCCCTACTGCAGCCGGCCGTCGCTGCCGAGCGTCGCTATGCGGTGGTGGTGGGTGCCAACGTGGGCGGTGCCGATCAGGAACCCCTGCGCTTCGCCGAGCGGGATGCCCAGCGCGCCGCTGCGGTGCTGCGCGACCTGGCTGGGGTCCACGACGAGGACATGGTGCTGCTGCTGGCCCCCGACGCCGTTCGCCTCGAGCGGGTGCTCGAGCGCATCTCCGCGCGGGTTGCCACCGAGACCTCCCCGGACGACCGCTCGCTCATCTTCGTCTACTACAGCGGCCACGCCGACGAACGGGGCCTGCGCCTGGGCGAGAGCGCCTACGCGCTGGATCTACTGCGCTCCCGGGTCGAGGCCATGCCCGTGGACGTGCGCGTGCTGCTGGTAGACGCGTGTCGGTCGGGCGAGATCCTGCGCAGCAAGGGCGGCACTCCGGTGGAACCCTTCGCCATCACCCTCCGGGGACCCGAGCAGAGTGAGGGCCTGGCCATACTCACCTCCGCCAGCGGTGAAGAGGACGCCCAGGAGAGCGACCGCCTGCAGAGCGGCGTGTTCACCCACCACCTGCTGGCGGGTCTGCAGGGCGCAGCAGATGTTTCAGCCGACCACAAGGTCACCCTGAGCGAGGCCTACCAGTACGCCTACGATCGCACCCTGATGAGCACCAGCCGGGCACCCACCCTGCAGCATCCCAGCTACGTCTTCGACCTGAGGGGCCAGCGGGATCTGGTGCTCACCGAGCTCGAGTCCGGGGTCGGCACAGGTCAGCTCGAGCTGTCCGAGGCTGGGCAGTACGTTTTTTTCGACCCAAAGGGCAACGATCTGGTCATCGAGGCCGAGGTGGCCGAGGCCGGCACCCTGGCCCTACCCGCCGGAAGTTATCTGGTGCGACGGCGCCTGCCCGACGAGGTCTACCAGGGCGAGGTGGTGATCCAGGCGGGGCAGCGGTCCGTGCTCGAGCCCAGCAGCCTTAGCCTGATGCCCTATGGCCACACCGCGAGGCGGGGCACGGCCGAGCAGCGCCACAGCGCTACGGCTTTGTCTCTGGGTGGTGGCATGGTGGGCACACCATCATCCGGCCTGGGCCTCGGCCCCGCTGCGGGCCTGGGGCTGCGTGTGGACACCCATGCCGCGACCTTCGCGCTGGGTCTGATCTACGCCCAGCACGGGGCCGACAACTCCACCCTCTCCATCGATCAGCGCAGCTTCGGGGCCGATCTGGGCGCCTATCGTCACATCGACCTCGGCCCCTTCGCCCCTGGCCTGGGGGTGCGCGCGGGTGGTGACCTCATCTGGCAGCGCTTCGCTACGGCGGGTGAGGCCCCCGACCACACCAGCCTCACCGGGCGCGTTGGCCCGGTGCTGCGCTTGGACTGGGCCATGGCGCCTCGGTGGGTGTTGGGCCTGGATCTCGGAGCTGACATCCAGCTCTACCTGGGGCAGGACCCTCTGGAGAACGCATCAACCCTGAGCACGGCGGTGGTACCCCATGTCTCGCTTCAGCTGTCTCGCTATGTGTTCTAGGCTGCAGTCGGTGCTGCTGGGCCTGAGCCTGGTGGCCTGTGGTGACCCGCTGGTGGGCGCTGGCTACCAGGGTGTGCCCCTGATGCAGCTCGGGGGTCAGGTGATCATCGATGACGTCATGGACGAGCCCCAGGGAGAGATCCGAGTGGCCGTGTACTGGTCCAGCAGGGGCGAACACGGCCTCGAGCACCAGCAGGAAACCCGGGTTGGTACAAGCTTCCCCGCCAACTACACCCTCACCCTCTACACGCCGCCCCCCGACGAGGTGCTCTATCAGCCACCCCACGCTGGTGCGCCCATGGCCATCGGCGTGCCCATCGTCTACGACGACATCGGTGGCGATGGTGGGTTCTCGGATGGCGACACGGTGCTGGGCGGCAGCCAGGACGTGCTCATCCTCTATGCGATGGAGGCCGAAGAACACCAGCCGCCTCCGGACGGGGGAGGGGGCGGCCCCGACGACACAGGCGGTCCAGGTCCGGGGGACGACCCGGGCCCGGGGAATGGCGAGCCTCTCGAGGCTGGCTACCACGCGGTGTCGGCTTTGGGTGGCTCCTGCGACGCCGAGTACCTGGTCCTGAACCTGGTGGATCCCACCGAGGTCACGATGGCTGTCGGCGAGCTGTGGGACAACCTGGTGGACATGGACTGCGACGGCGACATCGATGAGTGGGGCGAGCTGTAGGCGTCCAGCATATTCTGAGCGCTGTTGTCGGAGTCGGGAGTCACGGTTCTCGAGAGCCTCGTTTATGAAGGAGTGAGTTCATGTACCGTCTGCTTCCTGGTGCGTTCGTTTTGGTCGGTCTTGCCCTGGCCTCTGGCTGCGGCGACAAAGACGACTCGACCTCAGCCGATGACACGGCGCCCCCGATCGAGGACGCCGACGGTGACGGCTTCGCCTCGGGCGAAGACTGCGATGATGCCGACCCCCTGGTGAATCCCGATGCCGCCGAGCTCTGTGACGGCGTCGACAACGACTGCGATGACCAGGTGGACGATGAGGACGACGACATCCAGGATACGACCACCTGGTATGAGGACGGCGACGGTGATGACTACGGGCTGGATGGGTCCACCACGGACGCGTGCGAGCAGCCCAGCGGCTACGTGGCGGAGGGCGGCGACTGCGACGACGCTGACGACGCGTACCACCCGGGTGCCTCCGAGGAGGACTGCACGGATCCCGCCGACTACAACTGCGACGGCTCCACGGGCTACGCGGATGACGACGGCGATGGCTGGGCGGCCTGCGTGGAGTGCGACGACGGCGATGCGGCCATCCACCCCGCGGCCACCGAGCTCTGCGACGGTGCGGACAACGACTGCGACGGTGACACCGACGAGGACGACGCCGTGGACGCGGCCACCTGGTACGCAGACAGCGACGGTGACAGCTACGGCGACGCGGCGACCACGGACGTCGCCTGCGATCAACCATCAGGTTTCGTGGCGGATACATCGGACTGCGACGACACGGACAGCGCCATCAACCCGGACGCCACCGAGCTGTGCGACGAGGTGGACAACGACTGCGACGGTGACACCGACGAGGACGCTGCCGCAGACGCCGCCACCTGGTACGCCGACAACGACGGGGACAGCTACGGAGATCCCGCGAGCAGCTTTGTCGCCTGCGATCAACCATCAGGTTTCGTGGCCGATAGCGCCGACTGCGACGACACGGACAGCGCCATCAACCCCGCCGCCACCGAGCTGTGCGACGAGGTGGACAACGACTGCGACGGTGACACCGACGAGGACGACGCCGTGGACGCGGCCACCTGGTACGCAGACACCGACGGCGACAGCTTCGGTGACGGTGCGATCACTACGATCGCCTGCGAACAGCCATCAGGCTTCGTGGCTGACAGCGCCGACTGCGACGATGGCGACGCGACCATCAACCCCGCCGCTACCGAGCTCTGCGACGGTGCGGACAACGACTGCGACGGTGACACCGACGAGGATGACGCGGCAGACGCCGCCATCTGGTACGCAGACACCGACGGCGACAGCTTCGGTGACGGTGCGATCACTACGATCGCCTGCGAGCAACCATCAGGCTTTGTGGCTGACACATCGGACTGCGACGATGGCGATGCGGCCATCAACCCCGCTGTTACCGAGATCTGCGACGGCGTGGACAACGACTGCGATGGCGATGCCGACGACGACGACCTTGGGGGATTCAGCGGTGGCTCGGTGTTCTTCGCCGACGCGGACGGCGATGGGTACGGGGATCCCATGGGCTTCTCTTCCACCAGCTGCGAGGCGCCCAGCGGGTACGTGTCGGATGACACGGACTGCGACGACGGCAACAGCGCCATCAATCCCGCGGCCACCGAGCTCTGCGACGGTGTGGACAACGACTGCGACGGTGGTGCTGACGACGATGATCCCGATGGCATCAGTGGCGGCACGGTGTTCTTCGGCGACTTCGACGCCGATGGCTACGGCGACCCCGGTGTCTTCAGCCCTACCAGCTG
>Ga0307987_1001415_pt1 | contig 13169 bp, 11 predicted proteins | sample EllFjometagen181_FD_203157 | JGI IMG/M metagenome (GOLD analysis project Ga0307987, IMG submission 203157) | Marine microbial communities from Ellis Fjord, Antarctic Ocean - #181 | ecosystem: Environmental > Aquatic > Marine > Unclassified | place: Southern Ocean | collected 2014-10-08
ATATGATATAGAATATATTGATTTATCAATTAAAAATATTATTAAAAATATTAAAATTGATGAAAAAAAAATATACAATTATTACAAAAATAAAATAGATAAATATAGAAAAAAATATGTAATTAAAATAAACCATATATTCACAAATAAAAACAAGTTTGAAACAAAAAAAAATATATGGATTACTGCAAATGAAATTTATAATAAAACAAATACATTATTTGACAAAGAATCAGAAAAAAAAAATAATATAATATTGCAAACAAAACATGGAAAACATGATATAAATTTAATAAAAACAAATAACACTGACATATACAATATAAAAAAAATATCACATGATTTAACAAATAAATATAAAAAGCAAAAATCATACAATTATATAAAAAGCAACAAAATTAAAATAGAAAATAATATCTATCAAAAACATAATAATTTAAATATAATAGCAAAAAAACTCAATTTAAATACAATTAAAATAAATATTAACGAGTCAAACAAATCTGGTATAACATTTTTAAAAGGTATAAAAGAACAAATAAACAACACAGGCACTACTTTAATAAAATTAAATAAAACACGTTATATATCACTTGAAACTTTTAAAAACCAAGATAACACAATCCACCCAAATTTCAATACAGCGCTAACAAATTATTTAAATAAAAATAACCATGAAAAAAATATTATAAAAACATTTTTAAATATTAAAAAATCAAAAAATACAAAAATAAAATGGAAAAATGAAAATTCAAATAATAGTATACTCAACAAAAGAATACAAAGTAAATTACTACTACTACAAGATAAAAATATTATTATAAAGTATAAAAATATATATTACATAATAAAATCACATAACTTGACATCAAATAAAAAAATAAATAAACAATATATATTTTTAAAAGATTTAATATTAAAACATGAAAATAGTAATAAAACCAAAAATTAAAAATTTTATATGCACAACATCACATCCATCTGGATGTGAAAAAAATATAAAAGAATATATATCTTATATAAAAAACTTATATATAAATAAAAGTTATGCAAATAAAAATGCATTAATAATAGGATCATCAGCCGGATATGGGTTGTTAACAAGATTAGTACTAACATTTGGATACAAATATAATACAATTGGTATATTTAATGAAAAAAAACCACATAAAGAAAAAACAGCAACACCAGGATGGTACAATACCGCTTTTTTAGAAAATGAAGCAAAAAAACAAAATATATATACACATAGTTTAAACGCAGACGCATTTTCAAACAACACAATAAATCAAATAATACAACTACTAAAAAATAATATACAAAAAATAGATATACTAATATATAGTATAGCAACATCTAAATATATTGATGAAAATACACAAAAAATATATAAAACAGCTCTAAAACCAATAAATGATAATATAACAACAAAAACATTAAATATAGAAAAAAAAATAATAACAAATATCAATGTAAATAAAGCTAATAATGAAGAAATTGAAAATACACAAAAAATTATGGGTGGATATCTATGGGAAAAATGGATTACACGATTACAAAAAAACAACTTAATAAATGAAAATTTCAAAACAATAGCATATTCATATAACGGACCACAAATAACACACCACATATATAAAAATGGAACAATAGGTTTGGCAAAAAAACATTTAAACAAAACAGCAAAAAACTTAAATAACATACTCAAAAAATACAATGGTAAAGCATTTATCTCATTTAATGAAGCAATAATCACCCAAGCAAGCATGGCAATACCTTCTGTTTCATTATACATAGCAATCTTAAACACTATAAAAAAAACAAAAAATATAAATGAAAATAGTATAGATCATATAAAAAATCTATTTGATAATATAGAAAATGAAAAAAATATACTAATTAACTTGGATAAAACAGAAATGAGAAATGATATACAACAAAATATATCATACATATGGAATTTAATATCCACTGATAATATGAAAAAATATATAAATGTAAATGACTTGGTAAATTCATATTTAAAAATATATGGCTTTAACCATAACGATGTAGACTATAACATAAAAACAGATACTGTTGTAGATAATCACATCAATTAAGAAAATTTTAAATTAGATGTAACTGTCCTAATTTTAGAAATAATTGAAACTAAACAATCATCTTCACATAATTCTCCTTTAATTAACCATGAGTATAAATCTACATCTGATTGACTTAACAACTTCTCAAATTTAGCTAAAAAACAATCATCTAAATTAAAATATTCAATTTCTAAAAAATTTAATAAAACTAAATCTAATTCCAACATACCTCGTCTACAATTTAAATATATTTTATAAAAATATTTTTTTTTTAACATAATCAGTTTCACCTTTTTATTTTATTTTCATAATAGGAAATAATATAACATCCTTTATAGATAAAGAATTAGTAAATATCATCACCAATCTATCCAAACCAATACCTTCTCCTGCAGTAGGTGGTAAACCAAAATTCAAAGCATTAATAAAATCTTTATCTATAGCATTATTATATTCACCTTTTTTATTAAGCTGTTCTAAAAATCTTAAAGTTTGTTCCTTTGGATCATTTAATTCGGAAAAACCATTTGCTATTTCTTTACCACAAATATACAACTCAAACCGTTCAACTAAATCTTCATTTTCATCTAACTTTCTAGATAAAGGTGAAACACTTACAGGGTGATGCAATACAAATGTTGGTTGTATTAATTTTTTTTCAACAACATGTTCAAATAATTTAAATTGCAACTCAGATATTTTAAGAGAATCATCTACATCAATATTACTACTTTTTAAAACATCTAATAAAAACAATTTATCCATTAAATCAGACTGAATAAATTTCCCATACTCTACAATTGAATCTAAAAAACTAATACGCTTGAAAGAATCAGCAAAATTTAATAAAATATCATTATAACAAAGACTATCCTTGTTAAAAAATGATTTCACAAGAAATCTAAATAAAATTTCAGTTAATTTCATTAAATCACGATAATCAGAATAAGCTTGATAAAATTCTATTGTTGTAAACTCAGGATGATGTCTAGTAGAAATACCCTCATTTCTAAAATTTTTACCAATTTCAAATACTCTTTCAAATCCTCCTACAATTAACCTTTTTAAATATAATTCTGGAGAAATTCTAAAAAACATTTTTGAATTTAAATAATTATGATATGTTTCAAATGGCTTAGCATCAGCACCACCAGGAATAAGTTGCATAACTGGCGTTTCAACCTCTAAAAAATCACGTGCTATAAAAAATTCTCTCACTTTGGATATTATTTTAGATCTCAATATAAATAATTGCTTTGTATGATCACTAACCATCAAATCCAAATAACGTTGTCTGTAACAAAGTTCTTTATCTAACAAACCAAACCTTTTATCAGGAAAAGTATTTAAATTTTTAGATAAAACAACCAAAGAATAAGTGTTTACTGACAACTCCTTTGTTTTAGTAATAAATAAATTTCCTTTAATACCAACAATATCGCCCAAGTTTAAATAAGAAGCCAATTGTTTATAATTATGACAAAATATTTTTTTAGATACATAAATTTGAATTTTTCCAGAAACATCTTTAATATCAATAAACATTGATTTTCCCATAACACGTTTTCTAAAAACACGACCACATATAAAAAAGAACTTATTTTTTGATAACAATGATTCCATACAAAATTTTTGACTTAAATATCTTAATTCAGATATAAAATGAGTCCGCTTAAACTTGTTAAAATAATTACACAAATATGAATCATCAAATTCATATTTTTTATCACTTATATTATTCATAATACATTACTTCATATCAAAAATAGCAAATACAAATGGATCCAAATCACCATTTAAAACCAAATTTATATCACTAACTTCTAAATTGCTTCTTACATCTTTTATTAAAGATTTATCTAAAATATAAGATCTAATATGATTTCCCCAAGCTATCGATAACTTGTTTTGTTCAAATTCACCTTGATTTTCTTTCTTTTTTAAAGAATTCAAGGCATGTAATTTAGATTTCAACTGTTTCATCGCATGAGATTTATTTTTATGTTGTGATCTTTCAGATTGACACTTTACAGTAATGCCTGTTGGAATATGTTTGATTCTAACAGCAGAATCAGTAGTATTCACATGTTGGCCGCCAGCACCACCAGATCTAAACGTGTCAATCTTTAAATCAGACTCTTTAATAACATAATCATAACATTGCTTGTTATCTGGATATATAAAGACAGAAGCAAATGATGTATGACGTTTTTTATTTGAATCAAATGGAGACTTTCTAACCAATCTATGTATTCCAGATTCATGTTTTAACCAACCAAATACATATTTACCAGAAACCTTGATAGATACAGATTTAATACCAGAAACTCCTCCATGAAATAAGTTAATAATATTATAACTAAAATTATGTTTTTCAAACCACGCAGTATACATTTTTAATAAAATACCAACCCAATCCTGAGCATCTAAACCACCAGATCCAGCCTGAATATCAACAAAAGCATCCATAGAATCATAACATGAATCAAATAATAACTCTAACTCAAAATTTACAATACGTCTATCTAACAAATTTAATATATCTATTAACTCTTGTAATAAATTTAAATCATTATCCCCTTCAGCCAGTTTAAATAAATCTAAAAAATCCGTTAAATCTGTTTTAAATAAATCTAATTTAAAAATCATTTTAAATAAATTAGAACGCTCTAATAATAATTTATTAACTATATTAGCTTTTTCAAGAGAATAATTTAAATCTAACAATTCACAATCTATCTCTTTAACTCTTTTAATAGACTGAACATAATCAAAGATGCACCATTATACGTGATATTTTTTTATTTAACTTGTTAAACTTTTCTAATAAAAAATCAAAATTCATAAACTTAAAAAATCATTCTATCTTTCAATAAATCAGAACTAATAGACAATGTATCCATATTAATATCATTAAATTTAAGCAATCTTCCACCATATATAGCTAAAAAGTCTTCAGCGCATTTTAAATCAATAAATGGCACATAAGATAAACCCATAGCACCATCTTTACTACTGTCGACAACATAATAAGCATCACTTGCTAAAACCCATTTATCAATATAAGAACCCCATTCTAAATCAGAAAAATCTTGAACATAAAACGCCTGAATTGTACGACTTCTTATTTTATCTAAACTTTCATAAAAAGCTTCTCTAGCTTCACAATAAAAAGATCTAGAACCATCTTTCCATATAATCTGAGCTTTTGGACCATTGTAATGAATTATAATCATATCATCACTAGCACATATATGAGTTTTATTTAAACTAGCTGGACTAATATCAACATTATCCTTTTTAAATCCAAACATAACAAAAACACATAAAAGAAAAATAAATATAAATGTAATATACTTCATGATAAATTATTATCCTCTAATATTTTTTTACATTTGCTATATAAATCATTATAAGTATTAGAAATTAATAAAACATATTCAAAATCTTTTTGAGTAATAATTAAATTATTAACAGTTTTACCAACCAATGATTTAACTTTAATAGGATCATCAGTATTATACATACTAATAATATTTTTTTTTATAGATAAAACTTCTTCAAACGAAATCAAAGTATCTCTGACCAATTTATCTTTTAAAATATTTTTATCAAAATATTTATACGCTTTACTATTTAAAAAAAAGTCATCAACTTTATTCATACAAATACTTTACCTCTCTCTCAAATAAATAAATACAAACATAAAAATAGAAAACATAAACCAAACGAACATGGAAAATATAATATATAAAACACTTAAAAAACCAACATTAATACCAAACAAATCATTAGCATCATATGGTATAAAATAAAAAATAGATATTAATCTAAATATTTCGGCTGGATTTAAAAATAATAAAAAACTTAAAGTATCAGCAGAAATAGTACCATACAAAAATATAGCAAAAAAAGTGAAAAGTATATCATATATAAATATAAAAAATAACCAAATAAAAACACTTAATAAAATAACAAAAGTACGATCTTTAGATGAATATGATATAAATAATGCAAATGAATTAAAAATAAAACTAAGCCAAATAGAAACTAAAATAAATTTAAATAAAACTACAAAACTAATTCCAAGCACAAATAAATACATAGCAACAGGAAAAAAACCAAGACAAAATGATATCATAAAAATAAAACTATTACCAAATAATTTCCCAAGAAAAATATCTAATAATGTAATACGATACGACAAAATCAAATCTAAAACACCTGACTCTTTTTCTGATAATATAGAATCATAAGATAAAACAAAAGATAATAATGGAATTAAATACATTTGCAAATGAATTATGGATAAAGACAATGATCTAATATCGGTCTGGGAATAATCACCAGAAATAGTTTCACCAAAATATATAATGACAAAATTAACAACACAAAAAATTAAAGCAGAAAGAAAAACCCAATAATTGCGAAAATTAAAAACTATTTCTTTTTTAGCTATTTTATAAATATTCATGATAAATTCACTAACGTATCTTCTAAAATTTTATTTTCTATTCTAATATCTTTAATATTTAAATTTAATTTAATAATTTCTAAAATCAAATCAACTATAATCTTATTATTCACCCTTCCAAATAAAATATTACCATCTTTTATTTTTATACCCAAAAACTTTTTTTTTAAAAATAAAAAAATATCATATTTAATTACATCATTTAACAATATAAAAATTTCTTTGCAAAGAAAATCATCATTATTATCAAAAAAGTCTATATTTATTTCTTTAATTATACAGCCGTCAGACAAAATTAAAACCTTATCTACATTGCCGTAAATTTCTGTTAAATGATGACTCGACAATAACACTATAGAGCCTTTGCTAACTATTCGTCTTAATATACCATAAAACATGGTAATACTGCCACAATCAAAACCATTAGACGGTTCATCAAATAAAATTATCTTAGGATCACCAATGATAGCTTGAGCTAAATTCAACCTCTGTTTCATACCTTTTGATAAAGCCTTAACTTTTTTATTAGAATGTTCTAATAAAAAAACAGTATCTAAAATACCATCTAAATCAAAATTTTTATATCCCTTTAAATCACCTAATAATCTTAACACATCTTTCACATACATATTTTTATATAATTGCAAATATTCTGGCATAAAACCTAACAATGACTTATAAAAAAGAATATTATCACTAGATATTAATTTATCATTATAAGAAAAAAAACCAGAACCCGGTTTATATATACCTGTTAAAATTTTAAACAACGTAGTTTTACCACTACCATTTATACCTAACAATGCTGTTATTTTTCCACCAAAAAACTTAACACTCAAATTCTTTAAAATAAAATTATTTTTTTTATAAAAAAAATCAATATTTTTTAATTCTAAACAATCTACTTTTACCATATTATCGGTCTCATTAAAGGATAATTATCAACTATAGAAAATTTTCTAAACGCTGGAAATTGATTCTCAATCTTTTGTAATAAAACTAAAGCCGGACTATTAAACATAACTCTTAATACAGGATAAGAAAAAACTAACCAATCACTTATACTCGTAACATAAAATTTTTTATCACCTATATTATCCATATCAAGATCCCAACCTATATAATGAGACCAAAAATTACCAACACGTCTAGAATTCCATATTAGTTTTTTATTATCTAAAAATTGAGCTTGCCACCTATTACTAATAAAATTATTATCATAAACTAAATTTTCATCACTACCACTATAAACTTTGATACCGATATTATTTTTTATAATATCATTATTTATAATATCATTATAGTAACTATTGCCAAGCAAAACTCCATCCTCGTTAAATAAAGATTTATTTCTCAAAATTCTACTATACAAAACATCTCTAAAAAACAAACCATGATTAATATTCCAATATGAAAAATTATTAATTAAATCAACATACTTAGAATACATAACAGCTACACCAATTAAAGAATCACTTATCATATTTGAAATAACATTACATTTACTGCTAAACATATAATGTATACCAAACCGTACATTAGAAAAAATATTTCTATTTATAGAAACTTCGTGTGAATTTGTTATATAAATACCATCACGACCATTAATGATAAAATTATTAGAAACAACTGTATTACTAGTTTTGTATAACTGAATAGTATTTCCTCTGTCAGATAAAATTAAGTCAGATGAGCCTAAAAAAACATTATTTAAAACATAATTATAAGATGAACCATTAACCCAAATACCAAAACCACATTCTGAAAAAAAACTATTTAAAATACAAACATTGCTCCCATTAATAAAAATGCAAGAATTTTTCTCTAACATATCTTTACCACTGTTATAAAAAAATATTCCTTTAATCTTAACATTAGAAGCTTCTATTCTTAAAACATCATCTTTTCCATTAGATGTTAGCAATACAAAACCATCCGCAAAAATACTAATAGAGCTGCGAATGCTAAAATTACCATTATAAACACCAGTTTTCAAAATAATTAAGTCACCATCTTTTGCTTTTTTTAAAGACATATCAAAATCATATGATGTAGAAACATTAAAACTGACAGCTGAAACACTAAATGGAACAACAATTAATAAAAAAATTAAAAAACGACAAATAAACATAAAACTACTTCCAAAAAACACCCTTTTCGTATTTATGCCTAAGCTTTTCACTTGTTATAGGAGGACAAACTTTTGGATTATACAGATTATTTACACAGGTAAAACAACCAAAACATTCTTTACTATCTATCGCTCCCAATTTATCTATAGCTCTAGAATTACATGTTTTGTCACATATACCGCATGCAACACAAGTTCCACGACGTCGTAATCTAAATATAGTTAATATTGACAATAAAGATAAAAATGCACCTAAAGGACAAATAAACCTACAGAAAAATCTATAAGTAACTAAAGCAATTCCTAATAAAAAAACAGTATATATAGAAGCCCATAACGATCTATTTACAATTCCTAAAATCCACATAGTTTTAAAAGGTTCTATTTCTGCAAAAAATTCAGCTTGTTCAAAGTTTTTAAAAGAAATTAACGTTAACAAAAAAAATATTATATACCTTACATATCTAAGTTTATCCATAATACTTGCAGACAATTCTATACTTTTATCACTTCCAAAAATTAAACTTCTAACCTTAAACATAATTTCCTGCAATGCACCAAAAGGACAAATCCAACCACAAAACAATGATTTACCCCAAAGAAATATTGTTGAAACAATCATTATCCAACCTAAAAATATACACGGATCTAAAAGAAAAACTCCTATATTTTTAATATCATCAACAAGTGCAAAAATATTGACAACAGATGGTTGTCCTTCAAATAAAACACCAATGATATAAATATCTAAAAGTAAAATAATATTATAAATAACTGACAAATTAAAACTATTTCTTGATAATCTATACCTAAAAATAAAAACCAATATAGAAAAAAACCACAAACCTAAATACAATGATATATAAAAACTTTTAGCTTTCCATGACTTCAACCAAAGCGGATCTGGTATTACACAAAAAGATTTTGGCATATTATAATCAACAGTGAAAGTTTTATAATTTAAAAGTAATACCAACTTCCATAATCTAAATGGCTTGTATTTAGCATGCGAAATGATAAACATACCTGTTTCTCTAAAATCATCCACATCAACAGATTCAAGATCATAAATATTTTTAAACTCATTATCTCTAAATGTAAAAATATTGCTTCCCTGTTCTACTCGAAATCTATCAAAAATTCCACCTCTGACAAAACCACTACCTTTAAAGCTCCAACTGCCATTATTCAAAATCATTATGGCTGATTTATCATCTTCTAATTCATCTATAAGCTCTTTATAAGTAACATCACCTAATAAATTTCTACCTATCGATGGATGACGCAAGTCAGCAAAATAAATATCTACCAACAAATCATCTTGATCAGCATAATCATTCTCACGTAATAAAGAATCCAAGCAGTAATGTTTTACAGCATTAATATCTAATAGTTGTTCCCATGAAAACTTGTTAAACTTATTATTTAAACCACCTTCTAAAACATCGGAATCATCAAAAAAATTAAACAATCGTCCAACATCTCGAGATGTACCTAAAATAGTTTCATGAAGAATTAAAGATGTAACTGTAGCACCAGCTATAATAGGAATACCTATTTCACCACTTACATCTTCACCTATATTAATTTTATTATTAATATTTTTTCCTTTATAAAAAGAAACAGCTTCTAAAAGCTTTTCTATAGGAATACCAGTTAATAATATAGGTTCACTATGCTTTATTAACTTCAAATCATTTATAATACCATCATCTCTTAACGAGACTAATACTTCTAAAGGCTTACCAGAATATGCTACTAAATCATTAATGTCCGTTGTATAAAATAAATAACTTATAAGTTTTTCTTTTCCATCTTTGTCTTCTTCAATTACTTCAACTACCCTTTTATCTTTACTTAATCTTAATGTCTGATCAATTTTTAACTTAACACTACAATCATTGTCTAAACAACTTAAATTATTATTATCCAAAGATAAATAAAGAGCCGAAGCATTAAATGCAAATAAACTTAATAATAAAACTAAGAGCCTAGAAAATAAAACTAGACTCTTAGAATTGTACAAAACAAACAAACTAATTATCCTAATGTACCAAAAATCTTCCTCTCATTTCTAAATGTAAAGCATGACAGAACCATGTACAATAATACCAAAACATACCTCTTCTATTAGCTTTAAATGTAACAGATACGGTTTCGCCAGGACATACACCAAAATTTATATTATGTTCACTTAAACAAAAACCATGAGTCAAATCCTCAACCTTGTCTAAATTAGTTTGAATAAGAGTTACTTCATTACCTAAATTAACCTCAACAGATTTCAAACCATAATTAGGAGCAATACTTGACATAACTATAAAAACTTTATTTCCTTCTCTAACAACCTTGTTTGCACCGAATTCTAAACCTAAATCTTTTACCAATTTACGCTCATATGCAAATTTTCTATCGTTAATATTCCACAATTTAACAGCTTTTATTAAACGTCTATTAGCCATTATACAGTCATGCGGTTCTGGAGCTACAGGACCATCATGTAATAACTTCATTCTACCCTCAGAAATACCTATCAACTGATCATTGTCAGGAAAAAATGGACCTACAGGTAAAAATCTATCCTTAGAAAATTTATTTAAAGACACAATATAATTGCCGTCAGCATCTTTTGTTTCACTCATGGTACCATTAATATGACCAGGCTGATAATGAACATCTAATTTCTGAACTAAATAATCTTTACTACCCTTAATAGCCTTTTCTATATTCCACATAGTTACAACAGAATCTAAAAACAATGTAGTATAAGCATTACCTCTACCATCAAAAGCTGTATGCAACGGACCCAATCCAACTTCTGGCTCAGCAAGGACACATTCTTTTGGTGTTTTCTTTCCATTAAATGCAGCTTCAACTATCTCTAAAGAAACAACAGAAGTTGTAGGAGATAACTTACCTGAACATATTGCATATTTTCCATCAGGTGAAATATTTACACCATGAGGATTTTTAGGAACAGGTACATATAAAACATAAGGATTTTTACCTCTACCATCAATTATAGGAGCATCTGACTCTTTAAATTTTATACCTTTTCCAGATTTTACAGCATCTTCAATTCTTTCTAAATGAAAAACTGTTAAATGATCTCTGTCGGCAGACATCATATCTTCTAAAAGAACACCTTCTTCAGAATTATAACAAGTCCCCATAGAAAATTTACCCTCATAATCGGTAGCACATAAATCAAGATTTCCATCAATCATAATTTGCCATCTAACCTTCATAGTCTTAGCATCAACACATGTATGCATAGCAACATATTTTTTATGATCATCTAAATCTCTACCATCATTAGGTAATGGTGTTCTAAATTCAGCATTGCAAAATACAGCATCTAACTTATGTCTGGATGGAAATAAACCATGAGTTCCCTGTGAATATGGAATTTTTGTAATAGCATCAGTTTCCATCACATCTAATCTAATTCTGGCTATTCTGGCTGTTGATTTATCATTTATAAAAGCAAATTTTCCATCATATGTGCCATTAAGATATGATAAATGAAGATGATGAGTATCACCGATAGTATACCCTTTCATTAATTGTTTACTATAATTAGTAATACCCCAACCCAATGTACAATCATAATTAAAAACGGGAACACGTTTTAATTCCCTCATAGATGGAACTGCAAAAACTCTAATTTCTCCAGCTTGACCAGATGACCAAAAACCATAATAACGATCTAATTCACCAGGTTTTACAACATGATTAATTACTTTCTTTTTAGCACCCTTGACAACATTCATAGCACCAGATGCAAAGTAAACAGCAGCTGCTGCAACTCCAGCACCTAGTGTTCTTTTCATAAACTTACGTCTACCTTCAGATATTATACTATTTGTACTCATTTACTTTCTCCAAATAAAAATTTAATATAAAATTACTAAGATATATTAAATATTAGTAACCATATAATACTAAATTTTTTTACAAAACTTAAGTAATTTTAAAAATTTTTTTTAAACCTACAAAATGAAAAAAAACCTAATAATACTAGAAAATTCAAAAATTTTTACAGAAAAATTATGTAAAATTTTTAAAAAAGAAAACATGCAAATAATAACTCTAAATGAAAGTATATATAATTTAGAAAACTCTAAAAGCTCAATAATTTATCCAATAGATAAAAAAAATACAAACTTTAAACTCTTAACATCAATAATAAAAAATAAAATAAAAACACTGGATTCAATTATAATAAATACAGATATACCACTTTATACAAAACCACTTGAACAAATAAATGATTATCACTGGGAACAACAAATATATAAAAATATCAACACACCATTTTATTTAATAAAAAATATGCTTTCATTATTAAAAAAAACAAAAAATCCAAATATAAATATAATTATTCATAAAAATCCAGCAAATATTAAAGCTTACTGGAGCATAACAGAATGTATCAATAATGGATTGATAGCATTAATGGAAACAATAAACGAAGAAT
>Ga0307987_1001417_pt1 | contig 13161 bp, 12 predicted proteins | sample EllFjometagen181_FD_203157 | JGI IMG/M metagenome (GOLD analysis project Ga0307987, IMG submission 203157) | Marine microbial communities from Ellis Fjord, Antarctic Ocean - #181 | ecosystem: Environmental > Aquatic > Marine > Unclassified | place: Southern Ocean | collected 2014-10-08
TAGGTCGTCGCGGCCACCAGTTGCACCGCTGTGGCACAGAGACTGCCAGGCCCAGAAGTCCTCTGGTTCGCGGCCGCTGGTTCGCCCACGAAGGGCTGGCCCACATCCGTGGCCAGCTACCGGCCAGGAACCACCACCATCTGGCCGTGTCCAGGAAGCGCCGGTTCGCGGCCCCGTCAAGGCTCCCGGACCTGTCGGAAGAGAATCAACGTCCGCCAAAGTGGATCAACTCCATGGCCCCCTACATCGAGCGGGCGCCCCGTCGCTGACCACCTGGTGAAGCGAGCCTTCACCGGCGACCAAAACGTGAAGCCCTACCCGTCAGATGCCTGCCCCAACGAGACCGAGGGCTGCGGGCACTGGTAGCTGTCACCGCGCTCAGGTGCGGAGGTGTAGGAACTCACCGACGCCACGACTACTAGCCCGCTGCCATCCGCAGCAGCAGTAGGAAGCCCGTCGCCAGGCTCACACCGAGCGCGATGATACTGACGATACCGGCGGCCCGCATCTTGTCGAACTCGACCATGGCTGACTCGGGCTTCCCCGGGATCACCAGCACATCCACGGGCGTATCCAGCATATCGTCCCAGTCGGGCCCGCCGGCTGTGGAGGACACCTCGTGGCGGCGGCCCTGCTCGTCGTGGAAGGCCACCCGGGGATGGTAGACAGCGTGCCCCCCGTGGTCGCCCGAGATGGACTGCCGGAGCCCAACCACCCGGCCCTCCACCCTCACAGACCGACGCAGGAAGCGGAGCTGTCGGACCCAAAGGAACGCTGCCAGCACCCAGAGGGCCAGATCTACAAGCGCGAGGCCACCGAAGATGATGATCTCGATGATGAGTTCCATGGGCAGGCCTCCATGTTGTCCCTGTATCACCGCCGGCACCCTGGGGATAGGACGGATAAACAGCCCACGGCTGTACACGAGGGGAGCCGCCTGTACGGCGAATAGACATGTTCTTGGGCATCAACCAGGTGGTTCAGGGCCGCAGCGGCCGCCGTGTAGTTGCCAGCGGTCCAGGCAGTGGACGCGAAGCCATTAGGGCCTTTCGACCAGCACACCTCCACGAGTAGGCTTCAGGACCGGTCGGATGCCTTGCGGTGGCCCCGAAGCCCCGGGCCGGAATCTGTGCTGCTCGAAAGCCTGGGATGATGGTCTCTCGTCGGACTGCGATGCCTTCTTGCCCCGGCTGGTAGCTGGTGGCCCTGAACCACCTGCTTAGGTGCCGAGCAGTCCCGCACCGCTGGGTCCTCGATCCAAGTCGAAGATAACTCTCGCTTCGACCGCGTGTGCCAGAGGATGGTGGTGGTGGCGTACCAGGGGCCAGCCCCGCCCGAGGCGCGCGGACACCCCTGGCACCGTGATGATACCCACCACCGGGTACAGGTCGGTGTCACCTCTCCACGGCCTGGTGTCGTCCTTCGCGAAGCCGAGGGCGAACATCGCAGCAGTCCAGGTTTTGTGGCCGCCACCATCGCGCTTGATCACGAGGATCAAATGGTTCGAGACTCCCAGGCTGCTTCCGAAAGACGTTCCTCGTCGATCCGAAGCAGCGTCTCGCGCAGCACGGACGGGCCGAAGGGTTCGAGCAGTAGTGCCTTCACCCCCATGGCCCTCACCCGGCGTATCTCGAACGGTCCATGAAATGGTGTGATGAGCACGAGTGGTCGCCGCTCATCGAGCCTCGCAGGGGAATGCTCGTCGCTCGCCCCCGGTAGTCGCCACGCACCGGGGGGCAGGATGATGACCGCTGTGACCCTCGCCGGCTGCATTCCCGCGTGCGCTGTGTGCGTGTGCAGTCTTGGCCCCCCCTCCAGCACCGGTATGTCTTCCGAGTAGCACCAGCCCAGCTCGGCGGCGAGCTCCACCAGATCGTTGCGAAGACCTGAACGACCTACGGCCATCACTACCTGAAGTGGTCGGGGCTCGCTTACGGGCAGCGATCTCTCAACTCCTGCCTGCCCTACGGGCCCGGTCCTGCCCTGATGGTGCGCTGTGCTTGACACTGACATTCGACCTCCGTGGTGAGGGCCTTGTCCTCGTGGACCCCTGCAAGAACTTCGCCAATGCGTTGGCTCGGAACGTGCAAGGTCCAGAACCGGTAGCCACAGAAGGAGAACCTGTGTCGAACGACCCCTGCGTCCTCCCAAGAGGCCCCGAAGAGCTCCGCTTCTTGCGAGGGTCCCGGTGAATCGACGTGCCAGGTTGACACAGTGAGCCATTGTGGCCCGATGGTGCGTGCTCCTAGGAGGTAGACGTTGGCCAAGAAGAAAAAGAGGAAGTGCAAGGCCCTGCGGCATGAACACGCCCCGGAGAGAACCAGGGAGCGCAGGGGCCATCGCGTGGTCATCGCCGATGACGACGGTGAGATGAGGGCGCTGCTGCGATGCTGGCTCGAGGGCGAAGGCTTCGAGGTCGACGAGGTCGACGACGGCGTCGCGTTGGTCGAATACCTGGCGGGCTCTTGGATGGATGGGCCCGAGCAAAGTGGACTTCGCCTCGTGGTGACCGACCAGCGAATGCCGGGCTTTTTTGGGACACGGATCATCGAGGCGTTTCGCCACATCGGTGAGAACCTACCCGTCCTGCTCGTGACGGCATTCCCAGAGCCTGCTGACGTCGAGCATGCGCTGGCACTGGGCGTGTTCGAGGTGCTCACCAAGCCGGTCGAGAAGGAAGGATTCCTGGCCGCCGTCCAGGCTGCCCTGGGCCAGCAGAGATAGCTGGCACGAACTGTGCGGTAAGCAAGTGCTCTCCGTCTTGCTCCATGGAGGTCGAACGTGCGACTCTCTCTCAAGATCGCGCTCGTCGTCGCGACGCTTGCGACGGTCATCGTCGGAGCCTTGAGCTGGTTCTCCATCGAACGGGAGAGCCTGATCATGGAGGCGGACCTGGCCCGCGATGCCCGCCTTGTGGGCGAGAGCCTGGCCTCCGTCTTGGGATCAGCCGCCTCGTCTTCCGGAACCGTCGAACATTTATTGCAAGCCGTAGACCGCCAGGAGGATGAACTCTCCGTCAAGTGGCACACTGCTTCCCAGATCGATGAAGGGCCGTTCTCCCCACGTTTTGCCGAGGCGATTCGACGTGGCGAACACGCAGGCTATCAGGACCACGACAAGAGCGGCCAGGCGTGGACCCACGCGCTGGTGCCAGTGGTCCAAGACGGTGTGACCATCGGAGTGCTTCAGGTCTCGGAGTCTCTGGCCCCCAGGGACGCCTATGCGCTGCGAGGCATGGGCTTCGCCGTCCTCAAGATCCTGTTCGTGCTGCTCCTGTCCGCTGGCGTCGGGCTCCTTAGCGGGCGCTGGCTGGTCGGGTTGCGTGTGGAGCGGCTGATCGAACTGTCCAGCCGTGTGGCGGAACGCGACTTCCTGGTCCACGCAGACATCGGCGGCTCGGATGAACTGACCGAACTCGGCGAAGCGCTGAACAGGATGTGTGACCTGCTCGCCATCAGCCACAATCGTGCCGACGAGGAGAACAAAGGCCGCCGGAAAGCCGAGGTCCAGCTCCGCCATGCCCAGCGTCTCACCACCGTCGGCCAGCTCGCTGCAGGCGTGGCACACGAGCTCGGTACCCCGTTGAACGTCATCGGTGGCAGGGCGTCTCTGATCCTTCGGCGCCACCAGGACGACGATGACGACGCGAAAGATGCCCGCATCATACGGAGCCAAGCTGCCCGCATCACCGAGATCATTCAGAGGCTGCTCGACTTCTCCCGGCGGAACACCCCCCAGCGGGAACAGGTGGACTTGGGGCAGATTGTCGAGGAGGCGCTGTCTCTTCTCGCCAGCACCGCCCACAAGGCTGGGGTGGTCATCGAGCTGGACATTCCGACAGCCCCTCCGATCAGCGGCTTGGCCGACAGGCAGCAGCTACTCCAGGTCGTGACCAACCTCGCCCTCAATGGCATCCAGGCCATGGAGGGGGGGGGGACACTCCAGGTCCGTGTGTCTCGTTCCCGCTGTGGTCACCACCTGGCTGATGGTGTGGCGGACACGGAGATGGAAGAACACCTGCACATCGAGGTCGAGGATGGCGGGCAGGGCATGACGCCCGAGACACTCGAGCGCATCTTCGACCCGTTCTTCACCACCAAGGAACCTGGACAGGGGACAGGGCTGGGCCTGTCGGTCGTCCACGCTGTCGTCCATGAACACGGGGGGAGGGTCTCGGTGCGCAGCGAGCCCGGGCAGGGTAGCTGCTTCACGGTCCACCTCGAGGTTATCGAGCAGACATGACGTACAGGATTCTGGTCATCGATGACGAGCCCAGCATGTGTGATCTTCTGGAGGCCGGGCTGACGCCAGCAGGCCTCCAGGTCGTCACGGCGACCAGTGGCGGTGTCGGCCTGGGATTGTTGGCTGGCGGCGATGCCGATGTCGATGTCATCGTCACGGACGTGAGGATGCCCGAGATGGATGGCATCGAGCTGTGCCGCAGGGCGATGGCTCTGCGTCCTGACGTGCCGGTCATCGTGCTCACGGCCTTTGGGAGCATGGACACGGCCATCCAGGCCATTCGCGCAGGCGCCTGGGACTTCCTCACAAAGCCGGTGGATCTCGACGCCCTCGAGCTCGTGGTCAAGCGGGCGATTCGCCACCGGGAGATGATCCGGCAGCTGCGACGTCTCAGCCAACCGGCGGCCGACACTCCCCGGATCGAGGGCATGATCGGCCGCTCTGCGGCCATGCGCCAGCTCCTCGATGTGCTCCCGCGCGCAGCGCGATCCGATGTGCCTGTGCTCATCACGGGAGAGACAGGCACCGGCAAAGAGCTTGTCGCACGGGGGCTTCACGGGCTCGGGAGTCGTGCTTCGGGTCCGTTCCTGGCTGTCAACTGCGCAGCGCTGCCCGAGGCGCTGTTGGAGTCGGAACTCTTCGGCCACGAGCGTGGGGCGTTCACCGATGCTCGCCGGGCGCGTAGTGGCCTGTTCGTTGCGGCCTCGGGTGGCACCCTCTTTCTGGACGAGGTCGGGGAGTTGCCTCTCCCTCTACAACCCAAGATCCTCCGGGCCCTCCAAGAGCGGCGTGTCCGTCCGGTGGGCTCCACCAAGGAGGTCAGGGTGGACTGCCGGATCCTCGCGGCGACCAACCGTGATCTGCGCTTGGAGGCTGGACAAGGCAGGTTCAGGATGGATCTGTTCTACCGGCTGGCGGTCATCGAGCTGGCGCTGCCCCCTGTCCGTGCGCGGGCCGGGGATATCCTTCTGCTCGCGCAGCACTTCCTCGAGCAGGCCGCCGAGAGAGCGGAGAGGCCCATCACGGGGATGACGACCCCGGTCGCACGGGCTCTGCTCGCCTACCACTGGCCAGGCAATGTCCGAGAGATCGAGAACGCCGTCGAACGCGCAGTGGCGCTCACCGAGCACGATCACATCGTCATGGACGATCTCCCTGTTGAGATCGCGCGCTTCCCTGGGCGCATTCGTGGTGAGGATGAGGACCTACCTTCCCGCTTCGAACCGCTCGAGCAGGTGGAACAGCGCCATGTTCTGCGTGTGCTCGCAGCCGTCGAGGGAAACAAGACCCGGGCTGCCGAGATCCTCGGGATCGGGCGGCGCACGCTCTATCGGAAGCTGGAGCGGTGGGAACAGGAAGGAGACCTGCCTTCCGACCAGGAGCCAAGCCTGATTCCCTGATGGGAGGTGGAAGACCCAACGAGCCACCTTTTTGCCGGAAGGACGCTGTGAAGCGGATGTCGTCGTCGCTCCTCCGGCTCGTCGGGTCTTCCATACCAATGGGTCCAGCACGTTCCATGCCAATGTAGCCGTGGACCGCGTCGACGGTGACCTGGTGCCATCGAGCTCCGTAGATGCATGGTGTGTTTGTGCCGCCGTGACACGGACGTGCCACTTCGCTACGCACCCCGGTAGCCCCTGCGTGCATCTTGGGGGGTGGCACGGCGATTGCAATGCCTGAAGGTCGCACATCTCAGCGACGACCGTCGGTATCCGCCATGAAGACTACAGGCATCTCCACAAGCCAACGAGGTCTCAGCTTGCTCCTGGCGGAGCAAGTCCGGGCGCTATGCGACGGGCCGGCTTCAATCCTCGAAGGCGGTGGCTGATGTGCTTCGCCATCACGGCGGCTGTCGTAGCTGTGACGCTGCTGGTAGCCGCGAACGGTGGGACACGGCAGGGCGGCGGGCCCTGGGCTGCGGCCAGCGATGCCCTGCTGCTGGTGGCTTGCACACTCGTGCTGCTGCACGCGGCCAGGATCGAGCTTGTGGGCGCGCCCCTCGCGGAAGATGACTTGATGGGTGAGGGAGACTCGGTGTCGATGCCTGCCATCGGTAGGCCCGTCTCCGTCCTCGTCGGCGGGACACTCGCTGGCGAGCGCGGGAATGCTCCGAGGGCCGCTCACTACACGCTGGCTGTCGCGGACGATCGACACACACTCCTGCGGCACGAAGGGACCTTCTCGGAGAGCTGGAACCGAGTTGGGCGGGGCCGTCGCGGCCGCATGGCTGTTCACACTGTCGTGGAAGAAGAGAGGATCGATCTACCGGGTGAGACCACGGGGCGGGGCCTGACGTTGACCTTGTCCAGCCTGGACGGCGAGCTGGATGGTCCGGTGAAGGTGGGGCTTGTACCAGCCCCGTGGTCTCCCATCTCCGTCGCGATGGCAGGCTTTGTGCTCCTGCTGGCCGGCGCCGCTGTCGACGCCCGCCGAGCTTCGGGCTCCAAGCGGGCCGTCTGCCTGGCTGTCTTGGCACTGTTCTCCCTGTGTTTGACGCGACGCATCACGCCCGACGGCCCCTGGTCGACCGTTGTGGGGGCGGCGTTCGTGGCGACCCTGGGAGGTCTCCCGCTGGGGCTGCTCGTCTTTGCCATCGCTCGCCGTCTCACCAGGCGGGGGCGGATTGCCTCTGTTGCGTAGTCGAGGAGGACCCGACATGAACCCACCCAATGAAACCAGGAAACGATCCCGTCGGCCGCTGACATGGCTCGTGGCGCTGGCAGCGATGGGTATGCTCACGGCCATCATCGGCCTCACCGCCGTCGGAGCAGCCACGGCGTCCCGACTTCATCTGAACCTTGATGCCCCGGATGTCATCGACTGGATCATCCCTCCCCCGCTGAAGCTCTGGCGACGCTGGGCGCCTCATGTGGACTGGCCGCCACCGTGGCTGAGTGAATCTGGGAACGGTGGGATGCCCAAGGCGAAACCGGAGCAGCTGGCTCCGAGTGTCTCGACGCCACTCCTTGCGCGGCCGGCGGAGGAAGACCTCGTCGCGGATGTCGCAGAGCAGGTGCTACCGTCGGTGGTGAACATCTCCACCAGCCGGATGGTCCACAGCGCGGGCAACTCCCAGTCGACGCCCTTCTCCAGCGATCCGATGCTGCAGTGGTTCTTCCACCAGCGTGCGACGCCGCAGCAGGCCCCGCGGGAGCAGCTCCAGCGAAGCCTCGGCTCCGGCGTGATAGTGTCCTCCGACGGCCTGATACTCACCAACCATCACGTGATCGACAAGGCAGACGAGATCCGGGTCACCCTGCACGACGGCCACGAACTACGAGCCACGGTGGTGGGCAGTGACAGCCACACGGACCTCGCTGTGCTGCGGCTTGAGGGGGATGAACTCCTAGCTCTTCCGCCCCTTTCGCTCGGTGAGTCCAATGACCTGAGGCTCGGGCAGATCGTCTTGGCGGTGGGCAACCCCTTCGGGCTCTCGGGGTCCGTCACCATGGGGATCGTCTCTGCCAAGGGGCGCTCGGGGATGGGCATCGCCGACTACGAGGACTTCATCCAGACTGACGCGGCCATCAACCCGGGGAACTCCGGGGGGGCGCTCGTCAGCCTCGACGGCGAGCTCGTAGGCATCAACACCGCCATCGTCTCGCGCAGTGGTGGCAACCAGGGCATCGGCTTCGCCATCCCTTCGGCCATGGCGCGCACCATCATGGATGAGCTGGTGGAGCATGGCGAGGTGACCCGAGGCTATCTCGGGGTCTACATCCAGGATCTGGATGCGGGGCTCGCGGAGGCCATGGACCTCGAGGGCAACAAGGGTGCGCTGGTCGCCCAGGTCCCCGACGGTTCCCCCGCGGACCTTGCCGGCGTGCAGGTGGGTGATCTGGTTGTCTCCCTCGACGGCAAGAGTATCGAGAGCGCGGATGCGTTGCGCACCTCGGTGGCGCTCCATGCTCCCGGCGCGCGGATAACGTTGGGTGTGGTCCGCGCTGGCGAGTCCGCCTCGGTCGAGCTCGTGCTGGGGGAACTGCAAGACGAAGCGGAGATGAGTGAGCTCTCGCCCGGGACGGACGGTCCACTGCAAGGGCTCTCGGTTCGAGCGCTCTCGGTGAGTGATCATCGTGAACTCGGTATCTCGGCCTCTCTGGAGCACGGCCTGGTGGTGACCCACGTGGAGGAAGGGAGCCGAGCCTGGCAGGCGGGGCTGCGTCAGAGTGACGTGCTGCTGGAGGCAGACAGGAAGCCCTTGGACCAGCCAGGTGAACTCCGAGCCGCGCTGCGAGGCGAGGGAGGCCATCTACTGCTCACGGTTTGGAGGCGGGGGGCGGCGCTGTTCGTCGCGGTCCCGAAAGGCTGACCCGCGTTCGAGGGCGAACGCGCCTGGGTCAAAACGACACGTCCGTGCCGGCCTGACGCGCCCGGCCCTGGACGTACTCTCGAAGCGCATCTCACAGCCACAGTGACGCGGTGGGGCCAAAGGCTGCGTCTTCGACCCGGTCGACATGGCCTGCGATGCCGCTTGGCACGGGCATTGCTGTAGAGAAAACAAGAGCCCCTTTTGGCCACCTCTCGAACGGACACCGAACCCGATGTATGACTCAGCGCCCGCTGCATCCCCGTCTCGTCTCTTCCGCGTTCTCGGCAAGAGTGCGACGGGCGGTCCAGTGGCCTGTGGTGTCTCTGACACGGCCTGTGAACGGCAGGCTCCCGATCCCGAGCTCGATGCGATCATCCGGCGCCATGGGGGGCTGGCCAGAAGGCTGGCACGAGTGCATCGTCGAAATTGGATCGAGGAAGAGGACCTGGTGGCCGAGGGGATGCTCGGCCTCATCATCGCCTGGCGTCGCTACGATCCGACGCGTGGGGTGCCCTTCGCCATCTACGCCCGGTGGTGGGTGAGAGCGAGGATCGTCGACTTCGTCGCCGTCAACGGACGCATTGGGAGCCTCCGTCACGGGAGGGTAGGGCGACGTCTGTGCTGCGAGCTCCCCAAGGAGCTGCGTCGCCTCGATCCTGCCGCCGCTGCGCCCCCCATCGAAGAGCTCGCACGCACCATGCAGGTCTCGACCCAGGCGGTAGCGGAGTTTTTGTGGGTCTACGGGGCGAAGCAGATCCGGATCCATCAGCCGGTGCCAGGTACGGACGGCAGAGTGCCCTGGGAAGCAGTCGTGGGCTCGTCGGAGCCCAGCCCGGAGCAGAATGCTTCCAGGGCTCAGTTCATCAGAGAGATCCGCCGCAGCGTCGCCGCCTTCGCATGCGAGCTTCGGAATGATCGGGACCTGCAGATACTCAACGAGCGGGTGCTCGCCGTCGACCCGGTCAGCCTCACGTCCCTGGGTCGTCGGTGGGGCGTGACCAAGCAGCGGGTGTCTCAGATCGATCAGCGGCTGCGGCTTCGCCTCGAAGAGCACCTCATTGAAGACCTTGTGCTCGATCAGAGAGACCCACTCGGGCAGGACAGCCCGTCCCAGACATCTTGGGACTGTTGACAAGGAGTAACGATGCGCGGCATTGGCAAGGTATTTCAGGGCCTGGAGACCATGGGACTCCCCCACTGGGTCGTAGTCCTGCTGTTCTTTGGTTCCATCATCATCTTCTTGTCCTACATCCTGAAACAAGCACCGCTGGGTCGCGCGCGCGGACTGGTGAAGCGCTCCGTACACGCCTCGCCAGGTCAACGGGCTGAGATGGAGAAGGAGGCCCTGGGAATCGTCTGGGAGCTTCCCGTTGGGTTGCTCATTGTTGGGCAAGAGGCGGTCCAGCGAGATCGCCGTGATCTGGCCACCAGGGCCCTGGCCAGGTTGGTGGAGATCGGGGAGCGCCCCGAGGACATCAGAAAGCTCGAGGACGATCTGTACGGGAAGAACCGTCTGCGCTCGCCCGCTGAGTGCGTAGCGATCCGTGGCCTCATCGAAGAGGGGCTCTTCGACATGGCTGCCGTTCGGTTGACACGAGCCCTCGAGATGTGGCCCGACGACGAAGGTTTGAGATCCCTCGATTCGAAGCTGCGGGCGGAGAGTTGGCAGGCGGCAGGGTGCGCCGAAGGTGGCGAATCGCCAGCGGCCTAGTGGAACTGTGGCGCCTTGATCCCCCATCCGCCTGCCCAACATTCGTACGGAGCCCATGTTGCCAGTGTCCGATCACCAGAGCGCCGCCATCGCTCCTGAGCCCTGGGAGTTCGCGGGCTGGGGTCAGGCAGAGCGAGTCAGCGATCTCGAGATGCCGCTGGCTTCGAAGGGACCTTCTACCCGCCCAGTGTCGCGCAAGCTGGGCGCCTGGTTCTCCACCGCCATCTGTGGCAACGACATCACCTCGAGCTGCCTGTACGTGTCCGCGCTCTGTGCCGCGCAGGCGGGTCGCTATGCTCCCATCGTGCTGGCGATCGTCGTAGGTGTGCTCTACCTGTTTCGGAGGGTCTACGCTGAGGTGGGGAGTGCGCTGCCGCTGAACGGCGGCACCTACACGGTGCTGTTGAACACCACCAACAAGAAGCTCGCGGCGGGAGCGGCCTGTCTGACATTGCTCTCCTACGTAGCAACGGCCGTCATCAGCGCTGGTGAGGCTATGCACTACGCCCACAACCTGTGGCATGGTCTGGACGTGTTCTGGGCCACCATCGGGCTGCTGGGCCTGTTCGCTGTCCTCAACCTCGTGGGGATCACCGAGTCGGCCGTGATCGCGCTGCTCATCTTTCTGTTCCACATGCTGACCCTCACCGTGTTGTCGGTGGCCTCCATCATTCTGGTGGTTCGTGACCCCTCATTGCTGGTGGCGAACTGGGCCGCACCGAGCATCCACGGACTGGGCCACGCACTGTTCTTCGGTTTCGCGGCGGCCATGCTGGGCATCAGCGGCTTCGAGAGCTCCGCGAACTTCATCGAAGAGCAACAGGAAGGCGTCTTTCCCAAGACCCTGCGCAACATGTGGCTGGCCGTTGCCATCTTCAACCCATTGATCGCCTTGCTGGCCCTCGGCCTGCTGCCGCTGGCGGTCATCCAGCAGGTCCCGCCCGACCTCCTGGCCAGCATGGGCGAGCGGTCCATGGGAGGCTTCCTGCGCAGCTGGGTCTCCATTGACGCCGTGTTGGTCCTCTCCGGTGCCGTGTTGACGTCGTATGTGGGGGTCACCGGCCTCATCCGGCGTATGGCGCTCGACCGCTGTCTTCCGCAGGTGCTGCTGCGACAAAACACGCTCCGGCACACCAACCACTGGATCATCCTGGCCTTCTTCGCCGCTTGTGCCTCCATCATGGTGGTCACTGGCGGAGAGGTGGCCATGCTCGCGGGTGTCTACACCCTTTCGTTCCTCTGCGTCATGGCGCTCTTTGCCGTGGGAAACATGCTGCTGAAGGTCAAGCGGGCTCGGCTACCGCGTGCGGTGCGGGCGTCTTGGCCCACCGTGGTCATCGCCTTGGTAGCCGTGCTGGTAGGCTTGCTGGGGAATGTCCTGCTGGACCCGGAGTTTGTCCGCATCTTTGGGATCTACTTTGCTGCTGCTGTGGGCGTTGTGGGCGTCATGTTCCTGCGTCTTCACCTGCTTCGGCTGGTGCTGTTCGTGGTCAAGGCGATCGTGGAGCGAACGCAGCAGGCCAACGAGTGGGTGCGCGAGCGGATCACCAAGAGCATCACCGAGATCAACAGCCGGACCGTGCTCTACTTCGCGAGCGGAGATGATCCCGCCGAGCTGAACAGGGCGGCGCTCTACGTGCTGGAGAATGAGCAGACCAACCGCATGGTCGTGGTCCACGTGTTCGATCGCGAGGAGAAAATCCCACTGGATCTCGCGGAGCACCTGAACATCATCGACCACCTCTATCCACGCTTGCGGATCGACTTCATGGCCGTGCAAGGTAGCTTCGGCCCCCAGCTCATCACGGCCCTCGGGAAGCGCCTGGACATTCCGCACAACTACATGTTCATCGGAACCCCTGGAGACAGGTTCCCCCACAAGATCGAAGCCCTCGGCGGGGTGCGCCTTGTCCTGTAGCCATGGGTGACGCGTCCAAGCCAAGGTGGACGCCCGCGGTTTCTTCGAGGACCCAGCTGCTCACCGCAGCGGTTGTGTGGTCGGTGGTGGGTACAGGGCTGTTGGGGGTGGGGTTGCACTGGACCCTCAACAGCGACCTGGGATGGCACGTACTTGGGTTGGCTGGAGCGATCGGGGCCGGGCTGTTGAAGTCGTATCTGGTGCTCGACAACAGCGCGCTGAACGCCATCGCGCGGATTCGCAGGCGGGGAGATGGTCTCTGCCTGGGTGGATTCCAGTCCCCAGGCTCCTGGGTGCTGGTTCTCGGCATGATGTTCGGCGGTCGCGCGTTGCGGTATTGGGTGCTCTCACCCGGGATGGCTGGGTTGGTGTACATCGCCATCGGAGTGGCGCTGATCAGGTCCTCACGACTGCAGTGGAGAGGCGTCTTCGCCGCCGGTCACAAGGGTGAGCGCGATGGTTGACCTGGGAGGGGAAGTACTTGGCTGGCGACAGAAGGTGGTGGATTCGGACCAGCGGTAGACCAGGGATTGCGGACCGCCAATCCCGGGAATCTCGTGGGGTCGCGCTGCCGGGGCTTCTGGACCACGCGGGCGCCAACGAATGCTGAAGGGCCACGCGGCCACGTTCAGCAGAGCTCTCTCGAAAGCTTGTGCGACAAAGACACCCACTCCCGGCTATCGATAGGCATATTCCGCCAAAAACCGGCCTACACCCTCGGTATCTCCCTCTTCCCACCCCTCCCCCACCACCCAAAAAGTTCGAACATCGTCCAATATGGCCCACCATAGAGCCCCTTCGTTCTAGGTCGGAGGGGCTTTTTGGTTGTGGGATGCATCGCGTGATCGAGAGGGAGGCGCATCTGCTCCAAGCTGCCCGAGGCCCACTCAGCCCCCCTGCAGGACGGCGTACAACAGCGCGGAGCCAAAGCCGCACAGGACCAGGCCCACCAGCATCGGCACCCACACCTTGCGCCGC
>Ga0307987_1001419_pt1 | contig 13158 bp, 4 predicted proteins | sample EllFjometagen181_FD_203157 | JGI IMG/M metagenome (GOLD analysis project Ga0307987, IMG submission 203157) | Marine microbial communities from Ellis Fjord, Antarctic Ocean - #181 | ecosystem: Environmental > Aquatic > Marine > Unclassified | place: Southern Ocean | collected 2014-10-08
CACAAACACAAAACCCCACCCCCCCCCAAAAAAAAAAAAAAAAAAAAAAAAAAACGTTATACAGGCCGCCAAATTTTGAAAAATGATTACGGCTGGCTCCGGTGTATCAGAACGATGGCGCGCCACCTGTCTCTTCGAGGTGCCATCCAAGATCATGTGTGTGCCTGCGCGCGAACGACCGCCAAAGCCGCGGTCACCGATCGTTTTGATCGCAATGAGGCACCGATCGCTTGGATTCGGGCATATCTGGTGTGTGTTGCGGACGAGGCGAAGACGGAGCGTTTGGCGCCGCACGTGTGGTGGCAAGTATGGCGGCGGGCGGCCTATCCCGATCCTCGCATTGTGTTTGGGTCGCGTGTTCATCTTTCGGCGCGACACCCGAGTACGCTCATCGTGCTGAGTGCGCCCAACATAAAGAATGATCACGCGACCATCGGGCTTTTGCACGGCGTGGGCAATGGCGAAATCTGCAACGTTCCATTATTTGATCTCACCGAATACTTCGCGAACGTAAGCTTTCGGCGACATTGACTTCCATTGACCTTGCGCACAGGGCTTGCATCTCACGTCTCTCGACCGCACGGGGGGCAACATATGTGAAGAAACCATCTCTATGCTCGTTCATCGCAGCGTGCACGGTGACCCCGTTGCTCACGATTTCTTCAAGTGCGTCATCACGCCATACCTCAAGACCGCGCCCTACACAAAAGTGGGCGCATGTCTGAAGCAGCTGGTGTACGATATCCCCCTTGGCATCGACAGGCGTGCCAGCTGGGGCGACGCACATATCTTGGAGGCGCTCCACCTGATTGCATGCCATGCTCACTTGTATGACCCGGCGTTCAGCGCGATGGTGTGGTCTTTTACGCTTACTGATGATGCCACCGCCACCATGTTAAAATTTACGCACCAGTTGCTTACGCTCGGTCTGCCCCGACCTTTGACCGCCACGCTCGAGGTGTATTATGAGCGCAGCCTACCATCAACGTGCATCCATATGCTTTGCGCTTGCCCGTCACTCCTACCGACGTGGTCCGTGCTCGCGTTTTACAGCATGCGGTTGGCCAACTTCCCGACAACCATGCGCCTGTTATACGACTTGCGTCCAGCGGACGCGCTGCGCCGCAACGCTGATGGGCGCACGCCGTTAATGCATTTATTGGCTTTAGATGTACACGGTTGCGGCGTGCTGGAGCTTGCGTACCTGGAGCCGCGTGCACTGCAACAAGAGTTTATCACCGCTGACCTCTGTCAGTACACAATCACTGGGCATGGACATCCGGAGCCGCGTTGTCTGCAGCCTGAAATGATGGCGATGTTCCGTGAGATGTATGGCAAACCGCGCAAGCGCCAGTGCGTTGAGTAGATTTATTGTGGCTTCCGACTCCAATGTAACGATTTACACTATATTTACACACACATAAGGAACCCCCCTACCCCATATAACGTTATAAGGGTGTAGGGGTATAGGGGGAGCTGTTTATATGACGCTCCTCAGCTCGGGTGGGTGGGCGGGCGGGCGGGCGGGCGGGCGGGCGGGCGGGCGGGCGGGCGGGCGGGCGGGCGGGCGGGCGGGCGGGCGGGCGGGCGGGCGGGCGCTCCACGTGAAGAATACCTTCGTGGCGCCGCTCTGTGACCAGTTCCAGCGCAGCGCGCGGAAGCCCGCGCTGCAGAATATATTGAGGTGCGCCACCGCGAGCTGCGCGTGCTCAGTGCGCGCCTCGCGCGAGCTCAAGGCGCTGCTGGCGCTGCTGGCGCTGCTGGCGCTGACAGCGTCGGCGACGTCGGCGGCGTCCGCCGCGTGGAAGCACACGCTGACTTTAATGCGGCGCTCCTTCGCCTGCAGCCACCCGAGCAGCCGCCTCGCGACGCCGCGCTCGCGCCCGGTTGATGCCAGCCACACGACGTGCAGGTCATCCCGCGCCGCGCCCACGAGCTCCTCCGACACCTCCTCGATCCCCGTGACGCTGCGGCGCGCGTGGTCAGCGGTCGTCGCGTACTCCAGGTACCCGAGGAGCGCTGCGCCGCGCTTCAGGTACACAAAGCGGTAGCGGAGGTGGTCCTCTGCAAAGTGGCGCCGCACGAGCTCCTCCTGCAAGTTTTCACTATTAAAGAACGCGCCGTCTATGCGTGAGAGGTCCGCCTCCCACGCCGGGAGCGCCACGCCTTCAAGGAACTCGCACGGCGTGCCCGGCTCCCACGCGGCTTCCAGCACGTGCGTGTGCACGCTTGCGGGCGCCTCGGGTGGGTGCGCCCACGCGCCCGCGCTCACCACGTGGTGCCCCCGGTGCTTTGAGCAGTGGTGCATCCCGATGTGGCGCACGTGGTGGTGCATGCTGGTGCTGTGCTCCACGCGGTGGTCGTGCGTCAAATACGGAACGTTCGCCTCGCCCGTCGTGCCGCTCTCGATGTGGTAGTGCTGTGCGCCGCAGCGCTCGTGGAAGGTAAATAGAACAGCGGCGCCGGTGGCGTCGCGCCCGTATGCTTGGTGCTTGTTGATGCGGTGCTTGCCGTGGCGGCAGTGTTGGATGTAGTCAGGACCCTCGACCGCCGCGAGCGCAGCGCACGCGGCGCCTGCGTGCTCTACCTCGTGGCGCGCCGCGCCGTCCGCGTCGAGATAGTGTTTGATACGATGGAAATATAGTGGGGGGCGGGGCGGGGCGAGCGCAGCATTGCCCATCTACCTAACCCTAAGGCTCCGCGTCCGCCGAGTCCGCGTCCGCCTGCTTGTCTGATCTTACTCCGTGAAAGCAGTGCAGCACACGCGGGTGGATCACGGGGGACTCCCCCGAGAGCTGCAGCCTAGCGGTGTGGTAGACGCTACTCAGATACGCGTCTGATAGTTCGTGAGCGCGCAAAACGCGCTCGCTCTGTGGTGACTTCTGTTTAGGTGCGGGGGCACAGCCCATGTATGGAAGCGCGCGCGCGGCGCGCACAGGGCCGATAGACGTCGACTATTTTCATTTTTATAAACTTATATAGTACGTGCATAAGCTAGACCCGCAAGAGTTTGTGGCGTCGCAGCGCGCGGCGTGCGCGCACAAAGCACACAAGCGCAGCCGCGCCCAGCCCGCCCAGCCCGCTCAGCGCAATGAAGAGCACGCTGTGTTCCACCACGGTCTGCACCACGGTCTCCACAACCGTCACATCTGCAAGCGTGCGGCACGCGCCCGCGCCCGCGCCCGCGCCCGCGCCCGCCGACTTGAGGCCGTATGTGCACGCGCATACGCCGCGCGCGTGCGCGGCCTCCGCCCAGCACGTACACGCATCGAGCCCGGTGCACGCGCCAGCGCCGCACGACACGTTGAAGCATGGCTCCCAGGCGTCGCAGCGCGCGCCGCGCCAGCCGCGTGCGCACGCGCAGGCCGCCACGCGCGCAAACGCGTAGCAGCGGCCGTGCGCGCCGCAGTCGGTTGTCAGGCACGCGTCAAAGTCACCGCAGCGCGCGCCGCCCCATGGCCCGGCGCACGTGCACACCGCGCGCCCCTCCCCGTCCAGGCTGCACGCGCCGTGCCCACTGCAGCTCTCGGGCGCGGGCCACGCGCACGCGTTGAACTCGGAGCACGCGGCGCTGGCGTTGTCCGCGCGCCCCCAGCCGCCGTGACACGCGCAGCTCGACACCTCGCCTTCGGCGCCTTCGGCGCCTTCGGCGCCGGGTACGCACGCGCCGTGCCCGCACTCCACGCCGCTGCACGGCGCCCACACGTCGCACGCGCCGCCGAACCAGCCCGGCGCGCAGCGCGCGGATTCAGACTCGGCCAGGTAGCGCCACGCGCCGGTTGGGCTCGGCGTCGCGCAGCGCGCGCCGCTCCAGCCGGGCTCGCACGCACAGCTCCACCACGCCTCGCCGCCGCGCGCGTCCGCCACGCACGCGCCGTGTCCGCAGCTCGTATTCACGCCCAGTGGGTAGGTGCACGCGTCAACCACGCTGCACGCGCCCGCGCCGCCAGCGGGCGTGGGCGGTCCCCACCCCCGCCAGCACGCGCACGCAGGCGCGTAGCCCGCCGGCCCGCGCACCGCGTTCGCCACGCAGCTCGCGTTCACACAGCTAAAGTCGCCTAGGTAGAGGCACGGCGCGTTTTGCGTGCACGCGCCCGCGCTCGTGCCCCACGGGCCGTAGTACGCGGCGCAGCGCGCGATGCCGCTCGTTGGCTCGCACGTGCACGTGCCCTCCGCCACGCACGCGCGCGGCGCCGGGTACACGCAAAAGTCGAGATGTGAACAGTTCCCGGGCGGGCCGAAGCCCGGCGCGCACGCGTGGCAGCGCGAAGCGCCCGCGCTCATGTCAGCATAACCAGGCGGGCACGCGCACGCGCGCCGCGCCACGCTCCACGCGCCCGGCGCGCACACGTCGGCGTCGCACGCGTCCAGCACGGCGGCGGCCGGCCCGCCGGCCGTCTCGATCCAGCGGAAGCGCCCAGGCGCGCCCGCGCTGGCGTTGAAGCCTGCCGGCGGCGCGCAAAACGCGCGCCCCCACCAGTGCGAGGCAGCGTCCCAGCCGTGCGGCGCGGACGCGGTGCACGCGCCGCCGCACAGCTCGATGCACGCGCCGAGCGGCGCGTCAGGCGGCGTGATGCGCCGCAGCGCGAGCTCCATGCGCCCGCCGCGCGCCGCGTCGCACACCCACGCGCCCGCGCCCACGTCGGGCGTGCAGTCGCACGCGCACGCGCCGTCCGCGCGCGTGCAGGTCGCGGACAGCTCGATGTTCACGGGCGGTAGCCCCGCCGCGGTCAGCGCCCCCCAGAGCGCAGGCGACACGCAGCGGTCGGCGTGCGCGCATGGGTGTTCATCGCACAGCGCGCCTGCCCACGCGCCCTCGCACGCGCACGCGCCGAGCACGCCCGCCTCGCTGCTGGTGTAGTCCAGGCGCAGCGCGCCGTGCGCGCAGCGCGTCGTGGCGCATGACTCGCCAGTCGCCAGCGCAGTGCCGTCCGCCGCGCGCGCGCACGTACACGTTGATTGCGTTGGCGAGGTGGACACGCACAGCCCGCCCGCGCCGCACGCGCACGGCGCGATGTCACACAGCCGCCCGCTATACGCGCCGAAGCACGCGCAGCTCTCATTCCCGGGCGCGCCGGCGCACCAGCCCTGCTCGCACGTGCGGAAGAGCGCGTCATTGCTCGTCATCGCCTCAAAGCAGCCCGCCACCGGGTCGCCGCTCCACTGGCACTGCGCGCCCCAGAACAGCGAGCCGGGCGTGCAGTCGCACGTCCACGCGGTGCGCAGGCTGTCCCACGCGCACGCGCCGCGCCCGCTCGCGTCGCACGCGTCCGCGCTGTCGCAGAGCGTGGCCGTGCAGCGCGCCGGCGCGTCTGTCCAGTCGGTGGGCGCCGCGCCAGCGCGCGGCGCGGCGCACGTGCATGCGAGCTGCGCCGGCGCGCGGAGGCGCACCAGGGCGGGGGGCGCGCCCGCCGCGCGCGCGCTCGCGTCACCCGACCACCCGGGCGCGTCGTACGTGAGGTTATTCAGCGCGCACGCGCCCGCGCCGCCGCAGAGCACGCGCGGCGCGGACTCGCACTGCGTGGTCGGCCACTCACACGCGATGTCGCCGGCGGCGTCCCAGCCGGGCGCGCACGCGCACGTGCCGCCACCGGGCGCGTGCGCGCCCGCCAGCCCGCCGCCGGTGCACGTACCCGCCAGCCCGCCGCACACCGCGCGCGCGTCCACGAGCGCGGCGTACGCGCTGAGCTCGGCGTCGGAGAGGCCGTGCGGCGCGTCGGCGGCGCCAAACGCGGCGCGGTCTGGCGGTGCGTGCGCTGGCGGGCAGTACGGTGCGCCGCAGCTGTCGCCGCGCGCGCCGAAGCGCGGCGCGGGCGTCAGCGCGCACGCCGCGCGCGGCGCGAAGCGGTACATGTGGCCGTAGAGACGCCAGTGCTCAGGCGCGCTCGTGATATTAGGCGCGGGTAGCCCCGCGCGCAGCGATGCGTCGGTGAAGGCAGAGACGTACCACGCAGCGTCGGTGCCCGCGGGCGGCGCCCACGCGCCGCCGGCGCACGCGCCGCCACGCGACAGCACCCAGCTCTCCACCGCGGGGGGCGGCGACACGGCGCTCTCACCGGCCGCCGCGCCGCGGAAGTATTCCACGCGCCACAGCGCGCCGTCGACGCCGCCGACAGTCGCGGCGTGTAGCGCCACGCCGAGGCAGTCCCACGCGCGGTAGCACGCGTGCTGCGCCTGGCGCGGCGTGCGCACGTACGGCGCGTGCAGCTCCGCGCGCAGCGCGTAGGGCACGCCACGCAGCGCGCCCAGCGCCCAGCTCACGGAGCAGTCGCACGCGCGGAGCGCTTCGAGCGGCGGCGGCGCGGCCCATGCGGGCGCGTGCGCCGCCGCCGTCCATGCGGGCGCGTCAGCGGCGCACGTGCCCGCCGCGAGTAGAAGAGCTAGTGCAATCATTGCGGCGTGCATGGGATCTGTATGGCGCGGCGTGCATGGGATCTGTATGGCGCGGCGTGCATGGGACCTAGCATAAAAAATAACCCGCGCGTGCGCGCGCGCGACTACTTATAGACTGCGCTCGCCCTGCTAGAGCTCTAGCAGGGCGCGCCGATGTCGACTGTATGCTGGTTGCTCGCGCTCACGCTCTTCACCGCCGTGTACGGCGCCAACCCAGGCTGTAACTATGTATCCAAAGCGTATACGGATGCGGCGTGCTGCGCTGACTTCACCGGCACCGTGCCCGTGTGCGACACCGGCACCACATTTAATAGCGCCAGTGAAAAGTGCGAGCGTGACTGCACCGCGGGCTGGACCATGTGCGGCATAGAGTGCCGCCACACTAACAGCGACTCGCTGCACTGCGGCGGATGCGACGCGCCGTGCGCTGCGGGCCTCAAGTGTAACGGCGCCGGCGCGTGCGCGCAGTCGTGTATCGCGAACGCCACCGACTGCGGCTCCGAGTGCGTGGAGACCGATACGGACCCGCGCAACTGCGGCGGGTGTGACACCGTGTGCGGACTGGCGCAGGGCTGTACCGCCGGCGCGTGCGTCGCTGCGTGCCCCACCGGCTACCCCGACGTGTACGACGCCGCGCGCTGCGTGGACTTTAACAGCGACGGCGCCAACTGCGGCGCCAAGGACGCGGCGTGCGCGGCGGGCTACAAGTGTGCCGGCGCCGCGTGCGTCATCTCATGCCCCACGGGGCTCACCGCTAACGCTGCCGGCAACGACTGCCTCAACCTGCAGACCGACGCCGCGCACTGCGGGGAGGAGGGCGCCGCGTGCGCGGCGGGCTACGGCTGCAGCTCGGGCGTATGCGACATCGAGTGCCACGCGGGGCTCACCGAGTGCGTGACCGACCTCGGCGCGCGCTGCGTCAACACCACCGATAATGCGCTACACTGCGGGGGCTGCAACACGGCGTGTCTCGCGGGGCATCTGTGCACCAGCAGCACGTGTGACCTCAGTTGCGAGGCGGGGCTCACCGAGTGCGGCACGGACTGCGTGAATACGGCGCACGACCCGTCCCACTGCGGCGCCTGCGGCACGGTGTGCAACACGGGCATTGAGTGCGTCACCGGCGCCTGCGCCGAGGTGTGCGCCGCCGGCCTCACGCTCTGTGATACCAACAAGTGCGTGGACACGGACGTGCACCCCGCGTACTGCGGCGGGTGCGACACCGTGTGCGGCAAGGCGCAAGCATGCACCGGCGGCGCGTGCGTCGCCGCGTGCCCGACCGGTTTTACTGACGTATACGACGCTGACCGCTGCGTGGACTTCGCCACGGATGCCGCCAACTGCGGTGCCAAGGACGCGGCGTGTGCGGCGGGCTACAAGTGTGCCGGCGCCGCGTGCGTCATCTCATGCCCCACGGGGCTCACCGCTAACGCTGCCGGCAACGACTGCCTCAACCTGCAGACCGACGCCGCGCACTGCGGGGAGGAGGGCGCCGCGTGCGCGGCGGGCTACGGCTGCAGCTCGGGCGTATGCGACATCGAGTGCCACGCGGGGCTCACCGAGTGCGTGACCGACCTCGGCGCGCGCTGCGTCAACACCACTGATAACGCGCTACACTGCGGGGGCTGCAACACGGCGTGCCTCTCTGGCCACATCTGCTTCGGCAGCGCGTGTGACCTCAGCTGCGAGGCGGGGCTCACCGAGTGCGGCACGGACTGCGTGAATGTGGCGCACGACCCGTCCCACTGCGGCGGGTGCGCCACCGTGTGCGATGCGGGCATCGAGTGCGGCGCCGGCGCCTGCGCCGAGGTGTGCGCCGCCGGCCTCGAGCAGTGCGGCGCCGCGGGCTGCGTCGACACGCTCACCAACGCGCGCTTCTGCGGCGGGTGCACGACGGTGTGTGACGCGGGCTATGCGTGCACCGCCGGCGCGTGCGCCATCGTGTGCGCGCACGGCCTCACCGTGAACGCCGCCGGCGACACCTGCCTGGACCTGGCGCACGACCCCGCAAACTGCGGCGAGGAGGGCGTGAGCTGCACCGGGCACCAGGACTGCGATGATTCGGGCTGCGTGGACCCCACGTGCCAAGACGGCTACGCGCTCTGCTCCGACAAGTACTGCCGGCTGCTCAGCGATGATAATGCAAACTGCGGCTCGTGCGGCAACGCCGCGCTCGCGCACGAGGAGTGCAGCGCCAGCGCGCTGGTGTGCTCCACGGGCTACGCCGACTGCGCCGGCGACGCGGCGTGTGAGACGGCGCTCGCGGGCGGACACTTCACCTCGCCGAGCAAAGGCACGTGCGCGTGCGCCGCGGATTGGGGGAACTGCGACGCGAGCTGGGTGGACGGCTGCGAGACGACGCTGCTCACCACCGCCGCGCACTGCGGCGCGTGCGCGTACGCGATCGACACCGCGCACGCGTCGTGCGCCGGCGGCGCCATCGCGTGCGCCACCAACTACGCCGACTGCGACGCAGAGGGCCACTCGTGCGAGATCAACCTGCTGACGTCCACCGCGCACTGCGGCTCGTGCGCCAACGCCGGACTCGCGCAGGAAGAGTGCTCGAGTGGCACGCTGGTGTGCACCGCAGCGTACGCGGACTGCGACACGGGCAGCGCGGCGTGCGAGGCGCTGCTGACCGGCCGCCACTTCACGAGCGCTGCGCGCGGCGCGTGCACGTGCGACGCGACCTACGCCGACTGCAACGCCAACATGACCACCGACGGCTGCGAGGTGTGCATCACCGGCGCGGGCGCGGTCGACGCCGCGAACTGCGGCGCGTGCGCGCAGGCCATCGGCGACACGAGCCACGCGTCGTGCGTGGCGGGCGTGCGCACGTGCGCCGCCGACTGGGGTAACTGCGACGCTGCGTGGGCGACGGGCTGCCCGACGGCGCTGCAGAGCACTGACGCGCACTGCGGCGCCTGCGGCACCGCGTGTGCCGACCACACGGTGTGCGCGTCCGGCGCGTGCGAGACGTGCGCGAGCGGCTTCGCTAACTGCGACGGCAGCTGGGGCACGGGCTGCGAGGAGAGCAGCAGCGACGAGCACTACACCAACCCGAGCGCAGGCACGTGCACGTGCGACGCGGGCTGGGGCGACTGCAACACCGACATCACCAACGGCTGCGAGACGGACCTCAGCACGCTGACGAACTGCGGCGCCTGCGGCGTCGCGTGCCTCGCGAACGAGGTGTGCACCGGCGGCGCGTGCGTGTGCGCCGCGGGCTACACGTACTGCGACGGCACGGCGGGCGCGTCGGGCTGCACCACGCAGGTGGCGGGCGCGAACCTGGACTCGAGCGCGCTCGATGCGTGCACGTGCGCCGCCAACTGGGGGAACTGTAACGGTGACTGGGCAGATGGCTGCGAGACGCCGCTGCTCACGACGACCGCGCACTGCGGGGGCTGCGGCGCGGTCGTGAGCGGCGCGAACGCGGGCTGCGCCGGCGGCGTGCCGGCGTGCCTCGCGGACTACGCTGACTGCGACGCCGGCGGCGCCAACGCGACCAACGGCTGCGAGGTGCACCTGCAGTCGGACGCGGAGCACTGCAATGTGTGTGATGCGGGCTGCGGCGCGAACGCGGGCTGCGCCGACGGCACGTGCGCGTGCAGCGGCACGTACGCCAACTGCGACGGCAGCTGGGGCACGGGCTGCGAGGCCAACATGGACGGCGCGCACTTCACGAACCCGAGCGTCGGCAGCTGCACGTGCGCCGCGGGCTGGCTGAACTGCGACGCCGACTGGAGCGACGGCTGCGAGTGGAGCGACGCGCACGTCGCGGCGTGCAGCGCCGGCGCCGGCGTCTGCGACGCCGGCTACGCCAGCTGCGACGCCGCGTCCGCTACGGGCTGCGAGCAGGCGCTGAACGCGGCGTCGGACTGCGGCGGCTGCGACGTGGTGGTCGGCCCGGCCGCGACGTGTGAGGGCGCGCTCGGGAGCGTGGGCGTCCCGACGTGCGCCGCCACGTACGCGGCGTGCGACGCGTCGATCGTTGACGCCGACGGCTGCGAGGTGGTCATCACCGGCGCGAGCGCGAGCGACGCCGCGAACTGCGGCGGCTGCGGCACCGCGTGCGGCACGAACGAGCTGTGCCACGCGGGCGTGTGCGAGTGCGACGGCGCGAGCGGCTACTGGGACTGCGACGGCAACATGACCACGGCGTGCCTGCACACCAACGGCACCGGCGCGAGCGACGCCGCGAACTGCGGCGGCTGCGGGCTGGTGCTCGGCGCGCAGGCCACGTGCGTCAACGGCGCGATGGTGTGTAATGGCGACTACCTAGACTGTGACGCGAGCGACGCCACGGGCTGCGAGGTGAACGGCGCGAGCGACGCGACGCATTGCGCGGCGTGCGACGCCGCGTGCGGCGCGGGCGAGCTGTGCGCGTCGAGCGCGTGCGCGTGCAGCGCCGGCGCCGGCTTCTACGACTGCGACAGCAACATGGGCACCGCGTGTGTCGACGTGCTGGCGGCGGACGAGGCCAACTGCGGTGAGTGCACCACGAGCGCGCCGACCGCAACGCACTGCACCAGCGGCGCGTGGGAGTGCGACGCAGAGTACGGTAACTGTAACACCGGCGGCTCCAACTGGGTCGACGGCTGTGAGGTGCACATCTCTGGCAGCGGCGCCGCGGACCCCACAAACTGCGGCGCGTGCGGCACCACGTGCGGCTCGCACGAGGTGTGCGTCGACGGCGCGTGCGCGTGCGACGAAACCAACGACTGGTTCGACTGCGACAGCGACATGGGCACGGCGTGCATCGACGTGGCCGCCGCCGACGCCGCGAACTGCGGCGCGTGCGCGCAGGCCATCGGCGACACGAGCCACGCGTCGTGCGTGGCGGGCGTGCGCACGTGCGCCGCGGACTGGGGCAACTGCGACGCTGCGTGGGCGACGGGCTGCCCGACGGCGCTGCTGACCACGGAGGCGCACTGCGGCGCCTGCGGCGCGGCGGTCACCGCTGCCAATACTGAGTGTAGCGCCGGCGTGCCCGCGTGCGTCGCGACCTACGCCGACTGCAACGCCAACATGACCACCGACGGCTGCGAGGTGTGCATCACCGGCGCGGGCGCGGTCGACGCCGCGAACTGCGGCGCGTGCGCGCAGGCCATCGGCGACACGAGCCACGCGTCGTGCGTGGCGGGCGTGCGCACGTGCGCCGCCGACTGGGGCAACTGCGACGCTGCGTGGGCGACGGGCTGCCCGACGGCGCTGCTGACCACGTACGAGCACTGCGGCGGCTGCGCCGCGGCGGCGCCCGCCAACACGCAGACGTGCGTCGACGGCGCGTTCGTGTGCGCGCCGACCTATGGCGACTGCAATGCAGACATGGGCGCGGACGGCTGCGAGGTGGTCATCACCGGCGCCGGCGCGGTCGACGCCGCGCACTGCGGCGCGTGCGACGCGGCGGTGCACACGTCGGCGTGGACGTGCGCCGCGGGCGTCATCACGTGCTACTCCAACTCCACCGGCGCGCAGATGTGGTGCGAGGGCCCGGCGGACGGCTACGCAGGCATGTGCAACACGGGGTACGGCAACTGCGACGCCGCGTGGTCGAACGGCTGCGAAGCCATGCTGGCGACCGACGCGGACCACTGCGGCGGCTGCGCCACAGACTGCGGTGACGCGGCGTCGTCGTGCTCTGGCGGCTCGTGCGTGTGCCTCGACGACTACGCCAACTGCGACGCCGCGTGGGCGAACGGCTGCGAGATCGCGCTGCTGGACACGCAGAGCGCGTGCGGGAGCTGCGGGAATGACTGCGCGACGCGCACGTGTATGCAGGGCGCGTGCGAGTGCGCGAATGACACGGCAAACTGCGACCTGAGCGTCGCGGGCTGCGAGGCGCCGGTTATCGCGGGGCACCTCGACGCCGTCACGCAGGGCGCGTGCACGTGCGCCGCGGGCTGGGCGAACACCAATGCCGACTGGAGCGACGGCTGTGAGGCGAGCGTTTAGAGCGCCGAGCCGAGCCGAGTCGAGTCGAGTTGATTGATTGATTGATTGATATTGAATTGAATTGAATTGAATTGAATTGAATTGAATGCATACATTTTATTACTTTAAGCACGGGATAAACACCACACTACACCCACAAGGCTCCAACATACCAGCCCTAGCTTGCGCACTATAGCCTGGGATGTCACACGCACGTAGCAAGGCGCGCAGCTCCCGCTGCACGCCCTGCACGCCGATTTTGACGAGCTGCTCAGGTGGCGTGCAGGCGGGCGCGCGCGCCATTGCCGCCACTGCCTCCGCGGCGCGTCTGTATTGACATGACCAATCGGACTCCATGTACTTGAGCTGCGCGTGCACACTATCCCAAAGGAAATCAGCGGACGGCCCTGCGCGCGTGCACAGGCGGGTGGAGGTGAGGCGAGGTGAGGCGAGGCGAGGCGAGGCGAGGCGAGGCGAGGCGAGGCGAGGCGAGGCGACGCACCGCGCATGAGCACCTTGACCCGCCCTTGAAACGCCACGTCCGCGAGGCAACTCGTAGGGCCGCGTCCACAGTACCACTCCGCGAACGAAGGCCCATCAGACTGCCACGCCAAAGTATCCGATTCCGAATCGGACTCAGACTCAGACTCAGGATTGCGATGAATCATGTTTGAATAAGGCGTATTGAGTGTCGGAGAACGCGAGAGTGTCGGGTGCGCCCGGCGCACCCCAAACATATTTGGCGGTTAAAAACCGGTTTTTAACCGCCAAATATCTAAACCTCTCCAAATTCAAGATTCAAAATATTTGGCGGTTAAAAACCGGTTT
>Ga0307987_1001420_pt1 | contig 13149 bp, 9 predicted proteins | sample EllFjometagen181_FD_203157 | JGI IMG/M metagenome (GOLD analysis project Ga0307987, IMG submission 203157) | Marine microbial communities from Ellis Fjord, Antarctic Ocean - #181 | ecosystem: Environmental > Aquatic > Marine > Unclassified | place: Southern Ocean | collected 2014-10-08
GCCCTGGAACGAGGGGAACACGGTGGCCAGGAAGGGCAGCACGACCACCGAACCTGTCTGGCTGGTGTTGTACCAGCCCACCACCCCGCCGGTGGCGATGAACAGGATTGCGGGGAGGTAGCGCATGGTGCTCCTGGTCCGTCTGACACGACACCGCTCGTAGACGGTGGGGTCACCTGGAACCTTCGAGGCTGGTATTGCGTGGGCGGTGACGCCGCACGCTGAGCCACCCGGCCGCTTCTTTCCGTCGTCCAACCATGAGCCCCGGCATAGGGCCTTGCTGAACCGTCAGCAGCGGAGAGGCCGTGTCCGAAACGCAGCTCCCACCCCCTCGGGTTGTGCTCTGTGTGGCCCCCGTTCACGCCATCGAGCAGCAGCGTGCCTACGTGGGCGACATCCCGAGCATCGGCACCGCCTACCTGGCCTCGTCCCTCGAGGCTGCGGGATTTCCCACCGAGGTGTTCAACGCCGGGGTGGTGGCGGTCACCCCCGCGGAGCTCGCTGCCCGCATCGTCGCAGTCGAGCCTGCACTGGTGGGCTTCACGCTGTACGACGACAACTTCGGGGCCACCTTCCAGACCATCCACGCCTTGCGGGAGCACTACACCGGGCCGGTGGTGCTGGGGGGCTACACGGCCACGTTCACCGCCGAGCGCCTGTTGAGCCTGTGGTCGAAGGTCGACTTCGTGATCGTCGGGGAGGGCGAGGGTCCCCTGGTGCGGCTGATGCAGCAGCTTCAGGCCGGCGGGCCGCTGGACGAGGTGCCCAGCCTGGCGTTTCGGCGTGATGGGGATGTGGTGCTCACGCCCCGTGCCCCCCCTGCGGTGCTGGACGATCTGCCTTGGCCTCAGCGCCGCTGGCCCAAGACCGGGGATGCCACCCCGCTCTTGACGGGCCGGGGATGCGGCAGCAGCTGCAGCATCTGTGCCATGGTCCCGTTTTATGACCGCACGGCCGGCCCAGCGGTGCGGCGTCGGGAGCCGGTGGATGTGGTGGATGAGATGGCCCACTGCTTCGAGCGGGGCAGCGAACTGTTCTTCATGTACGACGACTGCTTCCCCCTGGCTTCCCGCGCAGATCGCGCCTGGTGCGCCCGCTTCCTCGCGGAGCTGGAGCGGCGGGACCTGCGGGTGCCATTCATGGTTCAGACCAGGGTGATCGATGTCCTGCGTGGACGCGACCTCATTCCGGAGCTGGAGGCGGCGGGGCTGTGCCACCTGTCCCTGGGGGTCGAGAGCCTGGTGCCGCGGCAGCTCGAGCTGTACGGCAAGCTGCACACGGTGCCCCAGTCCCTCGAGGCCATGGAGATCCTGGCCCAGCGCCCCCTGCGGACCCACTTCAACGTCCTGTTCTGGGATCCCCACCTGAGCTTGGCCGAGGCGAGGGAGCACGCGCGGCTGATCGTGGAGCACGGCCTGGACAACCAGGAGGCCTCCGTCGGCAATCCGTCCCACCGCAGCGTGCTGACCCCCTTCGCCGGCACCGGGGTGCACCGTTGGATGATGGACCAAGGGCTGGCTCAGCGGGACCTCTTCGCCTTCCATCAGGTCCACTGGGACTTCGTGGACCCGGGCCTGCGGAGCTTCTTCCACGGGGCCTACCAGCGCTTCCTCCAGCGGGTGGAGGTGCCCAGGCCACAGGCGCTGTGGCTCATCTCGCTGATGCACGAGCTGCGGGGTCGTCCCTCCCTGTCCCAGCGCATCAGCCAGCTGGCATCCACCGCGGCCGGGCACGAGTTCGCGTACTTCCAGGCCGTCCTCGAGCAGGGGGCCCTCGACGATGGGCTCGAGGCCCTCGATAGGACCTTGGGGGCGGACTTCCGGGAGGCTGCGGGTGCCGTGCAGGCCGCCGTCGCAATACAGTGATTCTACTATGACCCCGGCCGAGTGAGGACCCCATGCAGAGCACCGACGAGCGCGAGCGCATCCTGGTGGTCGACGACGACGTCATGGTCGTGGAGATGCTGGGCCTGCTGCTGTCCCGTCACTGGAAAGTCCTGCCGGCCCACTCGGCCCTCGAGGCTCGCGGTATCCTCGATCGCGAGACCATCTCGGTGGTTGTGGCCGACATGCGTATGCCCGGCGAGTCCGGTGTGGACCTGCTCTCCTGGGTCTACGAGACTCACCCCGACACCATCCGCATCCTGCTCACCGGCTACTCCGACATCGACGCGGCGGTGGACGCCATCAACCGAGCGCGGGCCTGGTACTATCTGCGCAAACCCTGGAACAACCACGAGTTGATCACGCTGTTGCGGCGTGCCATCGACTATCGCAACAGCAAGCTCGATCTGAAGCGCAACTTCGAAGGCACCATCCGTTCCCTCGTCTCCGCGCTGGAAGCCAACCACCCCTACACCAGCGGCCACTCCGCGCGGGTCACCGCGTTCACCCAGATGATCTGCGAGGATCTGGGCCTCGGCAGCCGCCAGATCGAGGGGCATGTCCTGGCCGCTCAGCTGCACGACATCGGGAAGATCGGGGTGGACAGCCACTACCTGGACAAGCGTGGCAAGCTCGACGACGATGAGTGGAGCAGCGTGAAGAGCCACGTGGTGGTGGGGGCGCGCATCCTCCAGGAGACCGGCTTCCTCGGCCACGTGATCCCCGCGGCGATGAGTCACCATGAGCGCCTCGATGGCCACGGCTACCCGCAGGGGCTCACAGGCGATGACATCCCTCTGGGTGGGCGCATCATCGCCGTGGCCGACGCCTTCGATGCGATGGTCTCGAGCCGCGCCTACCGCGGAGCCATGTCCATTGAGAGCGCCCTCGCCGAGCTACGCCGCTGTGCGGGCAGCCAGTTCGACCGTGACCTGGTCACCCTGTTTTGTGCCCGGGTGGAAGCCGACCGAGACACGGTGGCTGCGCTGCTGCCTGTGGAAGAACCCGTATGACCACCGGTGGGGGCGACCTCGCCAAGCGGCTCATCGAGCAGGGTCTGGTAGACCTGGAGGACTGGGCGCTGGGGCTGCCGGCACCGCTCCCACAGGCTTGGCGGCAGGTCTACGAGGACTGGTGTGCCAAGATCCAACCTGCACGCCCCCTCGAGCACTTCCTGATCCCCACGGGGACCCCGGCCTTCGAGCTGTTGGCCTGGGTGGCGGAGTCCGTGCTCGAGCAGCCTGACCATGCCCACAGCCATGGGGCGGGCCAGGCCATGTTGGCTTGGTACTTCGCCCTGCGCATCCAGGACGACATCGTCGACGAGGACGCCCCCCGGGAGCTGTCCTTCCTCGAGCAGGTGCTCACAGGGCGCGCTCTGTCGTGCATGGTCGCGGTAGCCGGCGATGCCCCAGCCATGCTGGCGCTCTGGGAGCGGCTGGTGTGCGCGTTCGCGTCCACCGCCCTGGCCGATGCGCGCCAGCGTGCCGACCCGGGCTTCGAGTGGGATGAACACGCGCTGTCGGTGCAGGGCCGCAAGTACCTGCCCATGGCGGGGCCCCTGGCCGCGCTGCTGTTCCGCGCCGGCCGACACCACCAGGTCGACAGCCTGGTGGAGCTGGTGGTGGAGCTGTCCACGGGCCTGCAGCTCACCAACGACCTGTTCGGTGCCCACAAGGATCTGCTGCGGGGGGAGCGCAGCCCCTACCTGGCCACCATGGGCCTCGTATCGGGCTTGCACGGTCCCGCCGATCTGGAGCCCGCGCTTCGGCGTGGGGTCCGCAGCGGTGCCCACCAGGCCTACCAGGTGGTCATCGAGCATGCGCTCGAGCACAGCCTCGAGTGCCTCGAGCTGCCCAGCCCTCGCCTGGCCTCACACGTGGAGCGTCGGGTAGCGGACCTGCGCGCGGTGGGCACGGCTCAGCGCCTCGAGGCCGTGCTGAGCGCCAGCCCCCTGGTGGCCGATCTCGAGATCACCCGGCGCTGCGATCTGGGCTGTCCCCACTGTTTCGTGCGCCAGCAGCCGGGGGCGGCGGCCGAGCTGCCGACCCCCTTGGTGCTCGAGATCCTCGACGAGCTGGCGGGCTACGCTACCCACCTGCACCTGACCGGGGGGGAACCGTTCCACCACCCGGGCATCTGGGACATCCTCGAGGGCGCCGTGGCCTTGGGCATCAAGGACATGGCCATCAACACCAGTGGCAGCTTGTTGGACGCCACCGCCCTGGATCGCCTGGCCTCCATCGGGGCGCGCCCTGAACTGCTGGTCAGCCTGGATGGCCCACCGGGTGTGCACGATCGGGTTCGGGGAGCGGGCCGCAGCGGGGGGGCCATCGAGCTCATCCGTGGTGCGCGGGAGCGGGGCCTGAAGGCCACACCCGCCTCGGTGCTCACCCTCGAGCTGGTGGAATTCGGGGTGGACGCCTGGCACGGCTGGCTGGCCGGCGAGCTGGGCGAGGTGGGCAAGCTCGCCCTGTGGTGCCTGTTCCTGCGCCCTGGGTTCGAGCCTGGACCCGGGGCTGTCGGGCGGCCCCTCGATGGCCCAGCGTTGCTCGCGGCCGCGCGCCAGGTCGCGGGGCTCGTCGCCGCTGGGGAGCGTGTGGTGGTGGGGGACTTCCCTGTCATCAACGTCGCCCTGGCTCGTCTGGGGGTGCCTCCCGACGAACTCTGGCAGTGTGGTGCGGGCAGCAGCCGCCTCTGTGTCCAGGCCGATGGGTTGGTCTCCCCCTGTCACCCACTGCGCCTCGAGCTGGGCAGGCTCGAGCCCGGTCGTGTCGGCGGCTTCGTGGCCCGCGCCCAGGCCCGTCCAGAGGCTCGACGGCTGGCCGCCCGGGACCACGAGGGTTGTCGGGGCTGTGAGCACCTCGACATCTGCGGGGGCTGCCAGGCGGTCGCGATGGGCTTCGGCCTGCCTGCCTTCACCCGCGATCCATCCTGTGCTGCGTTGTCCGCGGCGATGGACCAGAAACCACGGTAATCGGCGGTCTTTCCTGGCGCGCCGGGTCTTCGACGTAGTAGAGTTTTCACAGGAGGTAGCACCATGACCAAGAAGCAAAGCAGACCAGAGAAGCCGATCAGACCAGAAAACGTCGATCGTTTGGTGGCCGTCGCCATGGACGACATCGAGAAGCTCCAGCTCATCCTCTCCGTGGCTTCCCAGAAGAACCCCGATCTCCTCAAGGGTCTCGCCAAGAGCTGGGGCGTGAAGCTGTCGAACGACGAGGCCGATCACGTCATCGCTGGCTACCAGAATCAGCTCAAGAAGCCCATCAACGTGGCGTACACCTAGGCCGGCCCAGGGGGTTCGGTTGCCAGGCTGGGGATCGAAGCGCTTCGCTCTGATCGTGGTGGTCGTCAGCGTGCTCTGCAACGTGGCGGTCATCGCTGTGGGGCTGCACCACCTGGTGCGCACCTCCTATCTCTCGGTCGAGCTGGTGGAGTCCGGGGGCGACTGCCCCTGGAAACTCGTCGCTGGTGATGATGGTGATCCTGCGGGTTCGGCCTGCGTTCGGTCCGTGGCGGGCGTGCAGCTCGAGGGTCCCAGCCTGGTCAAGGAGCCCGCCTACCTCGGTGGGCGCGAGCCATTCGGGATCTGGCTCGAGCACCAGCGTGGGCTCCACAAGGCGCTGGTTGGACGGGACACCACGCTGCTACGGGTGAGCGACGGCCGCGGTGAGCGCGACCTGGAAGTGGGTGTCACAGGCTTCGAGGCTTCCGGCGGCCTGCTGGGCATGCTGCCGGTGGCTTTCACCGCGCTGGTGGCCTTCCTGATCGGCGGGTTCGTGTACCTCCGCCGTCCAGAACGCGGCGCGGCCCGCGCACTGTTCGTGCTCTGCCAGGCCACCGTGCTGTGCGTACTGCCCTCGATCTTCAACAGCATGCGGGGTGTGGCGGGTCCGACCTGGTCCGTCATGGCCATGTACTACGTGAACACCCTGGGCATCCTGATGGGAGGGGTCTCTCTCACCTTCCTGGCGGCCAGCTTCCCCACCCCACAGCTGGGGCGCCACACCCGCAAGCTCGCCCTGTTCTTGCCCCTGGCGCTGTCGGTCGTGGTGGCCGTGCTCGAGCTGTTGGGGGTCTTCGGTGCCACGCTGTGGCTGATGGTGCCCTTGGCTATCACAGCGTTGGTGTTGCTGGTGCGGTCCCAGCTGGTGTCCGCGTCGCAGCTGCAGCGCCTCGAGGCCCGCTGGATCCTGTGGGGTCTGATGATCCCTGTGGTGGCTATGCTGGTCACGCGGCTGCCCCTGCTACTCACACCGGCGGGGGCGGCCAACCCCAGCGACGAGCTGCTGGCCTTGAGCAGTGTGGCCATCCCAGTGGGCATCGCCGTGGCGGTGCTTCGGTATCGGCTGCTCGATATCGAGGTGGTGATCCGGCGCACCATCCTCGGCGCGGTGGTCACCTTGGTGGTGGTCTTCTTGTACCACCTGACCGTCTCCTTGTTCGCGGGGGGGCTCACCGAGCAGGCGGCGTCCACGCCGATGCTGTACACGGTGTTGATCAGTGCCCTGGTGCTCACCATCGTGGTGGGTCCCATTCAGTCGCGGCTGGAGATCCAGCTCGATCGCCTGTTCTTCCGCAATCGTTTCCACTACCGTCGGGTGCTCGCCCGAGTGCCTGACGGGCTGGCGCTGCTCGAGTCTTCCGATGCTGCAGCCGAGCACGTGCTCAGCAAGGTGGGTGATGCCATGGAGCTGGGGCGGATGCTCGTGGCGCTGCGGCCCGGCGACGCGCCACCCCGGGTGTGGAGCCGCAGCCAGCAGGGTATCCGCTTCGGCGGCCATGACGCCGTGCTGGCGCCGCCGGTCGAGCCCGCCATCTGGGACCGGATCTCGTCCCTCGAAGGCCCCTACCTCTGTGATCCCTCCGGTAGTGGCAGGGCGCTGGACCGCTGGATGCAGCAGCAGGGCCTGGAGCTGGTGTTGCCCTTGCGCACGCCCGAAGCCCTCGTGGGGTTGATGGCCAGCTCCGGATCGGCTGATGGTAGGCTGTTTTCGGGCGAGGACATCGCTGCGCTGCGCACGGTGGCCTCGAGCCTGGCCCTCGCCTTCAGCCACGCCTTGGCCTACGAGACCATCCGGGCCATGAACGAAGAGCTCGAGGATCGGATCGAGCGCCGCACGGCAGAGCTCGACAAGGTCCGTCTTCAGCTCTACCAGTGGGAGAAGATGGCCTCTCTGGGAGTGCTCGCTGCGGGTGTGGCCCACGAGCTGAACACGCCTCTTGGGGTGGTCCTCTCCGCGGCGGAGCAGCTCTCCGAGCAGCTCGATCCTCGGGAGCAGGGTGACGAGTACGCCGCGCGCCTGCTGGAGCTCTGCGTCGAGGCCGCGCGACGTGCCTCCTCGATCGTTCGCGATCTGCGTAGCTTCTCGCGACCGGAGTCCTCAGCGGTCCAGAGCCTGGACCTCCACGACTGTCTCGAGTCCACCCTACGCCTGTTGGGGCCCGCACTGCGGGCGCAGAAGATCGAGGTGGTCACCGATCTGGGTGAGTTCGGCAGCATCGAGGGCTTCCCGGCTCTGTTCAATCAGACCATCACCAACCTGATTCTCAACGCGGCCGGCGCCATCAAGAGCGAGGGTGTCATTTACATCAGCACTCTCGCCGTGGGCGACCAGTTCGTGCGCATGGTCATCGAGGACAGCGGCCCTGGCATTCCAGAAGATCAGCGCAGCCGAATCTTCGAGCCTTTCTACACCACCAAGGCTCCCGGAGAGGGCACAGGGCTGGGCCTGAGCCTCTGCTACACCTTCGTCAACCAACACGGTGGGCGGATCTGGGAAGAGGGAGAGCCTGGGAAGGGCGCTCGCTTCGTGGTGGAGCTCCCCGTCAAGCTGAGCCCGGAGCAGCGAGAGAAGGCACCAGCGCCCTACGCGCTGACCCCAACGCTGCGAGAGCCATAGCGCTGGCCAGGGCGCGGTTGCCAAAGGGGCCCAGCTCCCCATCACCCTGGGGGCAGAGCATGAACTCGCCCCCGGCCCAAGAGCCGTCCCACTGCTGAGTCCGGGCCAACCAAGCCGCTGCGTCGGCGGCGGATGGGGGGGCCAGGCTGTTGGCGGCCTCGAGGGCAAGGACGGCGCTGGCGGTGGCCTCGACGCCACCCCGCCAGGAACCGTCCAGGTCCTGCTGGGCCATGAGCCAGTGACAAGCTGACTTGAGGGTGGCGCTCAGCGGGCCGTCGCTCCGGTCCAGCGCATGGACCGCCGCCAGGGCCATGACCACCAGGCCCGTGCAGACCACTCGGCAGGGGTAGTACACCCCCTCGAAGCCGCCGTCGGATTCTGCTAGCCCCTGCAGCCAGGTGGTGGTGGCACCGAGCTGTTCGGTGGAGAACTCATCTGGGCACGCCAGCATGGCCCGCAGGGCGCGAGCAGCGACCCCCGCACAGATCTGGCCGTACCAGCTGTCGGGAGACGGTTCGGCCTGGTGGCCGGGCAGCTGCACCCAGGTGTGGATGGCTCCGCTGGGTTGTTGGGCGATGCGGAGGACCTCCATGGCTTCGTCCCGGAGGGTGTCGAGCCCCTGATGCTCCGGAGCGACCAGGAGCACGGCTGCCGCGTCGTCTGCATCGTGGGGCATCCAGGGGCAGTCCCGGTAGTAGCGCAGGCCTTGGCTCAGCCTGGCGCTGAGTAGCTCGTGGACCCATTGCTGGTGGTCGAAGCCTGCCCACGCCAAGGCTTCGAGCATCAGCAGGGGAACGAAGAGGTCGCCCGCCAGTGGAGCTCGGCCCAACACCCCGGCGCGCTGCTGCTCCCAGGCCGCCTGGCAGCGGTCCCGCAGGAAGGGGGCGGGGGTGGCCAGGGTCTCGGCTCGGTCCATGGCCTCGAGCAGCAGCGATGCTGGGTCGGGTTGGGACAGCCGCGCGGTCATGGCGGCCCAGGAGAGCCGTGTGCGTTGTTGCTCGAGGGCGGCGTGGATGGCGTGGGCTGCGGGGGCGTGGGCCGGCTCGACCGCGTGGAGAAGATCCTCCGCTCGAGTGGCGATCCGGGCGCTGTGGTGGGGGTGGCCCAGCAAGGCCCAGCGCAGGGGGGCCCCCTGGCGAAGCAGGCAGGAGGCGTGGTCCATGGGGGCGCGGTCGTTGCTCAGCACACGGCGATGCAGGTCGCGCTGCAGTGCGCCGAGGCAGGCCGAGTCGGGGTCCAGGCCGTCGGTGAGCAGTGCCAACTCCAGCAGGGCGAGGGCTTGGGGCCCGGGAGGGAGCACCGCCAGGGCCTGGAGCTGCCCCCCCAGAGATGTGGCGGCGGGTAGCCAGCCCTCAGAGCCCGATGTCTCGGGGGAGTGGACGGAACGCTGGACCGCCAGCTCCACCCAGCCCTCCAGGGGGAGCGCAGTCAGGTTCAGATCGGGAGCCAGAGCGGCCAGCGCTCGCCGGGTGTGGGTCAGGAGACCGGTGGTGTCGGCGTTCATGGCTTGGGTCCCTGCGGGTGGCGCAGGAAGTCAGGCCAGCGTGTCTTCTGGGCGATGTCGAGGGCCAGGTATGCCTGGGTGTTGGGCTCTCCAGGCTTGCAGAATAGGGGAAGGGAGATGGACAGCCCAGTGGTCTTGTCCAGGAAGCTCTCGGTGGAGACCTTCTGGCCGGTGGGGGTGGGTGGGCTCTGTACGCAGTGGGCGATGATGGTCCGATCCAGCTGCTGGAGCAGGGCCCCTCCCGCCTGCCGAGCCGGGTTCGAGACCGGGTGTCCGAGCAGTCGGGTGACGAAGTCTCCCAGGTCCCGGTACTGGAAGAGCTCGTTGAGCAGCTGGGTCGCCCTCACCACCTCGTGCAGCTTGGCCAAGGCGACGGGGCAGGCCAAGACCGCGTCCACGAGTTCATCCAGCCGGTGGCCCAGGAGCTCGGTCTGGGTCAGATCCGACGCGGACAGGGTGAAGCGTGGGGTCCAGAGGCTCTGCTGGTGGGCTCGGTAGCTCTCGACCATGGCCAGCGCGAGATCCCGGGCATCGAGATCGGGTGTAGTGGTCAGCCAGCCGCACAGATCCCGATAAGACCAGGTGCGGCCGAACCACTCGGGGCCCACCTGGTAGTGCACGCTGCCGGCGAGCTGGAACGCGATCTCGGCCATCTGCATGTTGCAGGCGTCGAAGGCCAGCAGGTCGAGGGGCTGCCCCAGCGCTGTGGCGATGGATTCGGCGGCCAGCCCCAGGTTGATGGTGCTCATCTCACTCTGGCTGGTCATGTCCGGAGACAGGGCCGAGGCGCGCCATGTGCCCAGGGATGAGCCCCGGGGGGAGCCAGCACCGTGGACGATGCGGTTCATGGGGCCGGGCCTTCGAGCTCTTCCACTGCGGCGGGTGTCCAGCAGCCGCACCAGCCTGTCGGTGCGTGCGTCGCTGCGCCAGGAGGCCTTCCCCGTGGTCCAGCCGGAGCCGTGGCAGGCCATGACCAGGGCATAGTTCTCAGCTGGATAGCAGCGCTTGGCGAAGCCCGCGAAGCGCACCAGCGTGGCGGGATGGCCCATGTCCAGTTCCACCACGGGCCAGTCGTCGTGAGGGGTCAGGACCTGGGGCTGATCCTTGCGGGGGATGTGGAACAGCGGGGTGCCGGCGCCGGTGCTGGCGCCCGTCAGGGGAGGTGGGGCGTCGCACAGGGCCACCAGGGACACCTCGTCGGTGGATCCGACCTCCATGAGCTGGTCCAAGATGTCCCCGTGCATCCAGCTGATCATCGGGTCGTCGTAGTTGTTGTAGACCATGAAGGTCCACTTTCTCGTGGCGGGCATGCGGGCTCCCTGGCGCGAGTGCTACCGCGACTCTACCTCAGGCAGTCCATGCTGGGCCCCCTACAGGCAGTGGGCGTCCCAGCAGGGCACCTCGCAGGCACCGAAGCCTTCGCAGTCTGTGGCCTGGGTGCAGGGGGCGGCGCAGCTCAGGTAGGCGGGGATGTCGACACACGCCCAGTCCTGGCCTTCCCCCAGCCAGCTCTCAGCGCAGCTGTCCGGGTCGTCCCAGCCCCACCCGTCGTCGCACAGGGCGAAGACCGCCTCGCACAGGTCCTGGGGGGTGGTGGGATCCAGGTCGTTGCCCGTGTCCCCGTCGGTGTCGGCGTCCGTATCGATGTCCGCGTCGGCTTCGGGGGGTGAGGCCGTGTCTGTGGCCTGGTCGTCGTGCTCGTAGCAGGCCGCGATCAGCAGCAGGATGAGGGGCAGGGGGTATCGGAACGCCATGGGAGCTCCGGGATGTCCGTGTGGCACACCGTCAGCATAGCTGGGGGCGTATGGGTTCGTGGGGCTTCGACGTCGAGGGATGGGGATCGATTCGGGTTAGGAGCGCATTGCTGGAGCATTCATGGAACACGGTGACGCCGCATTCTCCCTGTCCATCCCCTGGGCCTTGGCCCTCACGGGGGTGTTTCTTTTCGTCAACGGCTTCTTCGTAGCTGCGGAGTTCGCGCTGGTGAAGGTGCGTGCAGCGCGCATCGAGAGGTTGGCCAGAAAGGGCAATCGGCCGGCCCGAGCGGTGATGGCGGCGCTGAACCGCCTGGATCTGTACCTGAGCGGGTGCCAGCTGGGCATCACCCTGGCCAGCCTTGTGCTGGGCTGGCTGGCCGAGCCCGCGGTGGCTGGCCTGATCATCGCCGGCGCCGAGCGGGTGGGCCTGCCCCTGGGCGACTCCGGCCCTCTCCACCTGGTGGCCCTGGCCATCGCCATGAGCATCGTGACCATCCTGCACATGACCATCGGCGAGCAGGCGCCCAAGATCTGGGCCATCCAGCGGGCCGACTCCGCGGCGCTGATCATCGGCCCGCCGCTGCACATGTTCATCACCGTGCTGCGGCCGGTGATCTGGTTCATCAACAGCCTGTCCAACGCCTTGCTGCGCCTGTTCGGCATCACCGCTAGCTTGGGGCACGAGGTGGTGGACGTCGAAGAGCTGCTGGCCCTGCTCCGGGGCGCGGCCAAGGCCGGGAACATCAGCGCTCGTCAGCGTAGCATCGGCGAGAACGTGCTGACCCTCGCAGAGCTCGAGGTCCGACATGTGATGGTCCCCCGGGTGGACGTCACCTTCCTCAGCACCACCCAGAGCGCTGCCGACCAGCTCGAGACCATCCGCAGCAGCGGACACACGCGCCTGCCCTTGTGCAACACCGACCTGGACGGGGTCGAGGGCATGATCCACGGCAAGGACGTGCTGCTGGCCCTGCTGGGTGGCGACGCTGAGCCTGCCCTGGCGGCCCTGGCTCGGCCCCTGATGGCCGTGCCCGATCATCAGCCCCTCACCCGTCTCATCCCCTCGCTGCAGCGGGCTCAGGCCCACTGCGCCGCTGTGGTGGACGAGCACGGCACCACCGTGGGCTTGGTGTTCCTCGAGGATGCCCTCGAAGAGATCGTGGGTCCTCTGCACGACGAGTTCGATGCCGAGACCCAGCGCTGGGTCCGCACCGGCACGGGCGCCCTCGAGCTGGCGGGCGGCCTGCCGGTTCCCGAGGCTGCCGAGCTGTTGGATCTAGAGCTGGGGGACGCCTCGGACACCATCGCGGGTGTGGTCATCGACCGTCTGGGCAGCATCCCCGCCGAGGGCGACGTGGTCGAGCTGCCTCCGTACCGAGTGACCGTACTGAGCGTGCTGCGCCGACGCGTGGCGAGGCTGCGCTTCGAGCGGATCGGCGATGCGGATGGCGATGGGTCCGCGGAGGATGCTGCGGAGCCCACTGCGTGAGGGCGGGTCGGGGCCGCGAACTCTGCGACCGTGCCGGTTCGCGCCAGGGTTCGGGGTCAAGCGCCCTCGAGCGATCCTCGGCAGCCTCCAACGTACTCGGCGCGAAGTAGCCCCAACCACCGACGTTGCTTCCTGCCTTACCCGGCTGATAGTCATGCCCCACCGGATGGTGGCCCCGCCCGCGCTGGATGTGGGGTGAACCTGGCGGCTGTGGGGCCGATACTCGTCTCTCCGGTTGCGGAGAGCCGACCTTTGGCCGCTGTGGCATGGTTCTCCGGTTCCGGGACGTGGCCTCTTGGTGCAAGCGCTCCGAGCGCGTCGGCGGCTGTCGGACGTCACTGGGTGGGGGTTTGGCAGCAGGTGGTCGCTGCGCTGACCGGTGTAGGTGCCCCCCATCGTTGCCTGATGGCGCGGTCGATGCTATTTCGCGTGCTGCCTCGGGGCGTAGCGCAGTCTGGTAGCGCTCCTGCTTTGGGAGCAGGAGGTCGCTGGTTCGAATCCAGTCGCCCCGACCATATTGGACGCCCTCCCTCCGAATCGCCGGTAGGGGGGGCGTTCTCTGTGGTGGACTTCGCCAATTCCACAAGAAGATTGAAGGGTTTTCGGTAGG
>Ga0307987_1001421_pt1 | contig 13145 bp, 10 predicted proteins | sample EllFjometagen181_FD_203157 | JGI IMG/M metagenome (GOLD analysis project Ga0307987, IMG submission 203157) | Marine microbial communities from Ellis Fjord, Antarctic Ocean - #181 | ecosystem: Environmental > Aquatic > Marine > Unclassified | place: Southern Ocean | collected 2014-10-08
GCATCTTTCCTTCACATGAGGTTTTCATGCTGGCAGATGTCCCAATCCGCGATACGGAAAAAGAACTCAATATCACCCGCGACCAGATCTACGCCAAGTACACTGAACCGCTGGGTGATAAAAAATCCTGAAAAATTTCAACCGGCCTTTTTTCCGGCAAGCTATCGACCGCCTTATTTCTTATATCGGAGTTTTAGGTTATAAGTAATTCCATTGACATGGGAAATGTGAACTTCTATGATCCAAAACATGGAAAGAATAAATAGAATCTACCTGGTCCGACATGGTCAGGTAAAAGGTTATGAACAGGTTCCCATATGTGGCCATACGGATGTGGATTTGACGGAAACCGGTGTGCTTCAGTTGGAGAAGATGGCTGAACGTCTTCGTCTGGTGGAACCGGGTGCCATCTATGCCAGTGACCTTAAACGTGCTGTGAACGGTGCTCGCCAGATCGCCCGTTATCATAATGTGCCGGTTCATTTTCTGCCGGAACTTCGAGAGATGTATTTCGGCGACTGGGAAGGACAAAGCCTGGGGGAAATCATCAAAAATTATCCGGAGGAACTTGAAAAACGAAAAAAAGATCCTTCCCATTACGCATGCCCAGGAGGCGGTGAGTCCATTTCCCGGTTGTCGAATAGAATCATACCGGTTTTTGAGAGGATATGTGATGAAGAAGCCGGGAAAGATATTGTCATTGTGGCCCATGGAGGGGTTAACCGAGTTATCCTGTCGCATGCGCTGGGGCTTGATTTATCTCGAATATTCAACGTTCAACAGGATTATGGGTGCTTGAATATTATTGATTATTTCCCTGATTCGGTCATGGTTAAGTTGATTAATGGATGATGAAAGCTATGGATAATTTGAAAAGCAAAACCATCGAGCTTAAAGCCGGAAACAGCGCAAAAGCGATCGACGGGTTTGAAGAAACCCTGAATCGGGCCGCCTCTCTGCAGGAATTGGGTTTGCTGGACAAGGCGGTGGTTGAATATGAAAGTCTTTTGAAGACCGATTGCACCCCCTCAAAAATCATTCCGGGCATGGTGGCCTGTCTTTTAAAGAACCACTCACCCTCAAAAATCATCCGAAAATTTGATGAGATATCACATGGATTACAGCTGGGCCATTTACGGATTGCCCAGATCAAATTTGTTCTGGGACTGGAAAATGAAAGCCGGGGGTATGAAGATCTCGCTCTCGACATGTATAAAGCCGCTTCAGAAGCGGACCCGAAAAACATAAAAATCAAACAGAAGATAACCCAGATTGTTTCAAAATTGTATTCGGGTTCCAGGTATGATTACCTGCTTCGAAAAAAACTGGTCACTTCCGAACAGCTTCGAATGGTACTGGCACTTTCCAAAAAGACCCATCAGAGTATTGAGCATTTATTGATTGAACAATTCAAGATCCCCAAAAAGGAGGTTGGAAAGTCCCTTTCTCTATACTACAAGTGCCCTTTTCGTTCTTTTGACGCCAATGCGGAAGTTCCCGTGGAGCTTATCGGAAATTTGAAAAAAGCGTTTCTGCTGCACGATTCATGGGTCCCCATGAGTTGGGGGAAAAACGGGGTGGAGATCCTGATCGATGATCCGGGTGACCTGAGAAAAACCGGTCAGATTCAGGGGTTGACCAAAACCACCCGGATTATTTTTTCAGTGGGGATCAGGGAGGACATTGAAAAATACGTACGCCTTTTTTTTGACAAAAAGACCGAAACCTCCGCGGCAGGCATGATTTCGGAACTGGATATGATTCCAGATATCCATTTCGAAGAGGAAGACGACGATTTTTCGGAAGAGGAAGAAGATTTACTCAACGAAGACTCAAGCCAGGTCGTTCGGCTGGTGGACCAGGTCATCATCAATGCCTACCGGAAAAACGCGTCGGACATTCATATTGAGCCATCGCCTGAGACCCGGAAAACCGGCATTCGATTTCGGTTGGATGGTGTCTGCCAGGAATATGCCCAGGTTCCCGAGCATATGGCCCGGGGGATCCTTTCACGGCTGAAAATCATGGCGAATCTCGATATCGCTGAAAGGCGGCTGCCCCAGGACGGGAAAATTAAATTCAGGCGCAAAGGGGTAAAGCCTTTTGAGCTTCGCCTGGCCACCATTCCCACTGCCGGCGGGCATGAAGATGCGGTTCTGAGGGTGCTGGCCAGTGCCGGTGCCATGGCTTTTTCCGACATGGGGTTGAGCGAGCGTAACATGAAAGTCATGGAGCAGATTCTCGCGCAGCCTTACGGCATGATACTGGTGGTGGGGCCCACGGGTTCCGGTAAAACCACAACACTCCATTCCGCCCTGGGCCGCATCAACAAACCCGGCGTAAAAATCTGGACGGCCGAAGATCCGGTGGAGATCACTCAGATAGGGCTCAGGCAGGTGGAGGCAAAACCCAAAATCGGCCTTGATTTTCCGAGAATCATGAGATCCTTTCTGAGGGCCGACCCGGATGTAATCATGATTGGAGAAATGCGCGATTCTGAAACGGCGTCCATCGGAATTGAAGCATCATTGACCGGTCACCTGGTGTTTTCTACCCTCCATACCAACAGTGCCCCTGAAACCGTTACCCGTCTGCTCGATATGGGACTCAATCCCCTCAATTTTTCGGATTCTCTGCTGGGCGTGCTGGCCCAGCGCCTGCTTAGAAGATTATGTTCAAAATGCAAGAAAGAATACCATCCCTCAACGGAGGAATTTGAGGAGATTGTATCTGAATACGGCCGTGAAGCTTTTGAGAAAACCAACATTCAATATGCATCTGATTTGACCCTGTATCGCCCCTGGAAGTGCGATGCCTGTGCCGGAACCGGTTATAAGGGGCGCATGGGAATTCACGAATTGCTGGAAGGCACGCCGGAAATAAAGAGACTCATCAAAAAGAAGGCCAACTCAGAGAAGCTTTTAGAGATCAGCAGCGGCCAGGGGATGACAACGCTCAAACAGGACGGCATTGTGAAAGCCTTTTCAGGATTAACGGATATGGGTGAGGTCAGAAGAGTTTGTATTAATTGAAAATGGAGCGTATTGGGAGGTACTGGCCATGGCAAAAAAAGCCCTGGTTGTGGATAATGATTTTTTCTTTGTGGAATTTCTCTCGGAACTTCTTGAAAACAGAGGATATGAGGTAATAAAGGCCTATGATGGGAAAGAGGGGATTTCGAAGCTGGAAGAAACTGATTTTGATATCCTTTTTGCTGATCTCATTATGCCCAAAATAGATGGACTGCAGCTGATCAATTTTGCACGCCGGAAGTCTTCTGAGAGTCAACTCACCATTATTGCCGTTTCCGGTACCCTCATTGAGCAGATGGAGGATGTCAGGACCATTGGTGCTGATTACTGTGTGGTAAAAGGACCCCTGGAGGAGATGACCAATATCATTAACGGTCTTCTGGAAAAAATTGAGGTTCACGGTGCATCCGAATCAAATCATGAACAAATGGTTGAAACCGGAAAACTCTATCCCCGTCAGGCGACCGCTGAACTGGTTGAAGAAATGAAATTTCAGAAGGCGGTCTTTGACAGTGTCGGCATCGGTATTCTGGTGGTGGATCGGGATGCGAGGGTGATGAGCGCCAACACCATGGCCCTTGAAATCCTCAATAAACCCCTTGAAGATTTGTTGAACCAGAGGATTACCGCTGCTTTTCCCCAGGAAGGGCGGGGCCGGCTGGTGAATGTTTTAAAGGATGTGGCCAAAAACCTTAATTTAAAGCGACGCAGCCTTCGTCTGAAGTTTGGTTCTACGGAGTTAAAATTGGTGGCGTCAATGCTCAGGCTGGGCAACGACCTGGACGGATGGATACTGACAATGGAGGATATAAACTCATGAGTCGAACAAGCATTAGAAATAAACTTATTCTCAGTTTTCTTGTTTTGCTCCTGCTGCTAATGATGATTGTCGCCGTCATTAATCGATTGACCAGTGATTTTTATACGGCGCAGGCCATTTCCGTCGCACTGGCTTTGGCAGCCGGTGCCATTTTCGGCGGTTTTTTTTCAAGGTCCATCGTTCGTCGTTTGAACAGCTTGAGCGCTGTGGCAAGGGAGATCAGCCACGGGGATCTTTCAAAAGATATCCCGTTGTTAAGTCAAGACGAAATTCGTGATCTGGAAGAAGTCTTCGCCTCCATGGTGAAGGATCTCAGAGTGATGATTTCGGATATCAAGAATGTTTCTGGTCGAATGGCGGAAACCAACAAGACCCTCAGCAGCCTTTCGGAAGAGGTTCTGGCCAGCAGTGAGGAAATTGATGAATCGGCCACGGCCATCGCCAAGGGGTCAGAGCAACAGACCATGATTGTTCAGAAAACATCCCTGATCATTAACAACAGCCTTGATCAGATGGATGCGGCGGGCCGACAGTCTGCTCAGACGGTTTCAAAAATCAACGACGCATTGGTTAAAACGGGGAGCGGCGAAACCAAAGCACGGGAAACCCTCAGGTATCTTGACAATGTTCTCAGGCAGATCGTGGAAAACACGAAACCCATTTATCGATTGAGCAACAAAGTGGAAAAGATCAAGATGGTGATGCATGTTATGGACGAAGTGGCTCAAAAAACAGACCTGCTTTCCCTGAACGCCTCCATCGAGGCCACCCGGGCTGGTGAAATGGGGAAAGGATTTGCATTGGTGGCCAATGAGATACGGAGCATGGCGGAAAACTCCAAACAATCATCCCAGGAAATCGGGAAGATCGTAGATGATATATTCCAAGACAACAAGGCAGTGATTCATGCGCTTCGGAAAAGCGAAGAAGATGTGGGAAACGGGCGTGGCATTATTACGGGGATGGTCGGCACCTTCAAGGAAATGGTATCAGGTGTTAAGGAAATTTCCTCCGATGTGAAAGCGGTGGAAGAAGTAACCCTGAAGCAGGTGAAAGAAATACGGGGGCTCCTCAATCATTTTGAGGCGCTTTCGCGATTGGCCCAGGCAAATTTTGTATCCACCCAGAAGACCACCGTGGGGACCAAGACCCAGAAAGAAGGGATGCAGAAGATTGTGGAATTGATGCAGTCTTTAAATTCGCTCTCGGAGAAGATGATGGCATCTCAGCGACGTTTCAGGCTCCGTGGAGATTAGGAAATGGATATCTTTATTTTCGAGGCGGCCGGGCAATATTTTGGCTTTGAGGCCAAATACATATACCGCATCGCGGATAACGTCATCATTGTACCCGTGCCACTCATGCCGGCATGCCATGAAGGCCTCATATATTACAGGGGTGATTTATTTGACGTGATTGATATGGGTCGCCTCATGGAAAACGAGGTCTTAACGCTGCATGACGACCCCTATATCATTTTATTGAAGTGGAATGCCGGAAAGATGGGTCTGATCCCGGACAGGATCGTGGGCATGAAGTGGATCGAGGACAACGGTGGAACCGGAACCGTGTTTAATGAACGAGGGGATATGGTGAAGGTGATGACGCCCGACGGGATCTGGAAGAAGCTTGCAGGATTGGCCTATGGAACTTGAAAAATACCAGAAGATTTTCATCCAGGAATCAAGCAAATATCTTGATGAGTTGGACACTGTTTTAATCAAAGTGGAAAATGACCTCCAAGACCGGCAGTTGTGGGGTGAAATTCACGGCAAAATACATTCCGTAAAGGGGATGGCGAGAGCCCTCAGCATGATGGATCTGGCAACCTTTTGTCATGCCATGGAAACTTGGTGCAAGTGGTTTCAGGAAGGTGCTAAAACCCCCAATGAGCGGATCGTTCAATTGTTTTTTGACGGAACGGAACTGCTAAAATCTTTTGTGGCAGGCAAGGGTGAGATCAGCGAGCCCCGGGATCTGGAAAGTTTACGGTCCATAAATGAAGATCTGGCAAAAGATCCGGAGGCATTGTTGGATCGAGCCGAGCCGGAAGTACGGCCAACTGTAGCCCCCACTAAAATTGATCGCATACGGGTGGATTATGACTTGATTGAATCGCTCCTGGCCCGCTCCCAGGAAATCATGCTGCTGGAAAAGACACTCCCACCCCTGACGCAGGATCAGATATCCGCGGGGCTTGGAAACTGGATCAATCATTATATTTCCATGCTCAAAGGCCTCTATTTCCAGTTGGCCCAGCTCAGGTTGATGCCCGTTCAGGATTTTGGCGATTTGTTTGTAAAGACCATTCGCGATTTGGCAAAATCCTATAACCGAGACGTGAAGCTTGAAATTGAGGGCGGGGAAATTGAAGTGGATATCGGCTTGATGGATCGTCTGAGAGAACCGTTTATGCACCTGTTGCGAAATGCGGTTGCCCATGGTATCGAGCCTTCCGTTGAACGGGAAAACGCCGGAAAAGCCAGGACAGGGAAAATCGTTCTGAAAGCCGAACGGCACGGGGATCAACTGATACTGACCGTCAGTGACGATGGCCGGGGTCTGGACCGTGATGCCATCAGCGCCTACCTCAAAGAAAAAATGGGCATGTCCCATGATGAGATGCGCACCCTTTCAAACGAAAAGCTCCTGAACATTATTTGTCGGCCGGATTTTTCTTCCGCCGGAGAGACCACCCAGCTGGCGGGTAGAGGGATCGGCATGAATGTCATTGCCCAGGCCATCGAATATCTGGGTGGCACAATGAAAATCCATTCTGAACCTTCAATAGGGACCCGGTTTATCATAAGCCTGCCCCTTTCTCTCTCTATCATCTATGCGGTTTTGTTCAGGCTGGGGGAATATACCCTGGCCGTTCCAACATCCAATGTCCATGCCATTGAAAATGAGAATACGGACGCTTCCCATAAAGTCTCGCAGTTCTGTGATCTCCGAAGCCTCTTGCGAACGGATTCTAAAACCAAGGTGAAAGGCCATATCATTAGACTGCGACATTCTGCGACTTCCCTCATGCCATCACCCGAAGAGGGCGGTTTGGGTATTGAGGCAGACGCGATTCTCGGCAATATGCCACTCATGGCCATTCCCCTGGGAGAGCTGCTGGCCAAGACAGGGCTTTTTGCGGGCGTAGGCATTATGGAAAACGGCGACATTGCCCTTATCCTCGACCCAGAAAAAATTAAGGCGGCTGAGGGACGGATCGACATTTTCGATTAATAGAAGTGCCGGTCCTTTTTATCGGTCCATGCCTGATAGGCTTTAAGGCCCAGATCCTGGCGATACTGTTTTATTTTGATGCGACGCTGGTCCAGGGGCAGCGCAAAATCTTCGTACTGGAAGGCGTCGTCAAAACCGATTTTCCGGGTATCTTCCAGGTCACAGGCAAAGTACACCGCATCGATCCTGGCCCAGTAGATGGCACTCATGCACATGGGACAGGGTGCGCCGCTGATGAAGATTTCATATCCCATGAGCATTCTGGCGCGTTCCGGAACGGGATCGGGTGACCCTTCAGGGCGAGCCACAAACTTGAGGGTAGACTTGTTCTGGTTCGAGGGACTGATGGAAGGGGAATAGGGGTTGATGACGCGAGCCGCTTTACGGATCGCTTCAACCTCCGCATGGGCTGTAATATCCCCTGTTAAGAGTACCCGGTTCTGTCCCCGGGCGATAATCTCCCCGTCCCTGGCAATAACCGCACCAAAAGGGCCGCCCCAATTGTTCTCTACCGACTCCTTGGCCAATCGGCATGCTTCCGCAATCAATTCGTCGTGGGTCATGGTTTTACTCCTTTCCTGTTGCCTGGTTTTAGGGTGGATTTTTTAAGTTACGGGTTATTTTTTCCTGGAACTCTATGGGCCGAAAAAACCTAGCCCACTGAGATAAAAAGCCATAGCATCAAGGCCAGACTCACCAGTATCCCGGCAAGTCCTGAAAAGGTGATCCCCAAACCGGTGGTTTTTGTGGGCCGAAGCCAGAACGAAAGGCGCCGGGTTAACAGGGGCATGGCAACCCATTGCAGAAAGGCAACACTGGCGATATTTCCGATCAGCATCTGCGCCGGAAAAGGGAGGAATTTTATAAATGGGGTCAGCAACCAATAGGTCAGCACCATGACGGTGGGGTAGAGCGCTGCGACGACGGTAATGACCATTTTCCAATCGGGAATCTTTTCGTTGTCACCATCGACGTCCGAAAACCACGCATCAAATCCGCCCACGCGTTTCAGTGTGAAGTCTCCAAACCTTATCTTAAGATCATCCACCCATTTTTTGCGAACAGGAGATTTGATCCAGGCTTCAAGCAAGCGGTTACTTTCGAAGTGGACTACCGTCACCCACTCATCTTTTCCGTCCGGTGCCGGCTGGTAGACTTCCGTATATTTGTAACCCGGAAAATGACTGGCGTCCCGGGTAATCCCCCGCTGCCATTCCATGAATTCATCGGATCGTTCCGGAGGGACAGTCTGAACCACCACAGCTGTGGCCCGAGATTGAGGAGGAAGAATTTCAAGGGAAATTTCACGATCGGTAGGGTCGTTCATTTTCTTCACCCTATTTTCTTGAAAGTCGGGTTTCTTTAAGAACATACTATAAGAATGGGCTTGCTTCTAGTGAAAATTCGGCAAAAGAGACACTTGCGGAAAATTACCAGAAGTTTAGCTACAAATTAAATTGACATTTTTTGCGTCAGCATATATTTGTTCTCCTAACACAGGAGTATCGCATAATCGGATAGGACTGAATATGCGATGTCAAAAGGAAAGATGGTGAGAGTCCATCGCAAACCAGCCATTGCTGTATAAGGGGACCAAAACCGCATGATGCCACTGGGAGACCGGGAAGGCGCGGTGAGTAGATTGATCCTTAAGCCAGAAAGCCTGCCTGTTGTTAACAATATTCCGGATAACCCAGCTGGATGCTATCCATATCTTTTGTGGTCATCAAAAACATAATGGCTAAAAGGATATAAGCATATGCATCCAGGGATATCGGGTTCTTTCCATTATCTACCTCATCCCTGAAATTTTTTGCATGCCCCTTGCTTTCTTTATGGGGGCCTATTTCCTTCCCATATGGCTTTGATGGCCCTTTGTTCAGAATAATTTTGAATAAAGGAAAGGAGGCAGTATGCAAACAGCAGTGAACAGGGATTTCGGGGGTTTGATAACACGTCTGGTTCAAAAGGAAGATCTTTCCAGGGAGGAAGCGAAAGGCGCCTTTGATACGATCCTGAAGAATGAAACAACCGATATGCAGCAGGGGGCGTTTCTGGCGGCCATGACCGCGAAAGGTGAGACGGAAGATGAGGTGGCGGGAAGCTGGGAGGCGATTTACGAGCTTGACACGGTAAAAATCGCATCCAATGACGCAAGACCCATTGTTGATAACTGCGGTACGGGTATGGATTCATTCAAGACCTTTAACATCAGTACGGCAGCCTCCATCATTGCGGCTTCAGGTGGTATCCGGATGGCACGGCACGGGGCGCGGGCGATCACTTCCGTATGCGGGACCGTTGACATGGCTGAGACCCTGGGGGTTGATGTGGAGTGCAGCGCGGATGTGGTTGCCGAAAGCATTAATGAGGCTGGCATCGGGCTGTTTAACGGTATGAGCGCCGAGATCCATCCCCAGGCCCTTGGGCGGATTCTTTCAAATATTCATTTCGGATCGACCCTTAACATTGCCGCTTCTCTGGCAAACCCCGCCATGCCCAGAATCGGGGTCAGGGGCGTCTATTCAAAGGAAATGATGATACCAGTGGTCAGAGTGATGAAAGCCATCGGATATGAGAGGGCGCTGGTTCTTTACGGCAGTATCGATAATTCCCTCAAAGGCATGGATGAAGCATCTGTCTGCGGCAAGACCTACTGCGCGGAGCTGAAAGAGGACGGTGAGATAACGGAATATGATTTCCGTCCGGAGGATTATGGCCTCGGCACCTGTAGCCCATCCGACCTTGCACCTGTTCCGGATATGGATCGGGAAGCCAGGGATTTTGTCGCATTGCTCCGGGGTGAAAAAAACGGAGCCCGTTTTGAGGCGGCAGCCCTGAATGCCGGGCTGATATTCTATGTGGCGGGAAGTACCGATTCCATCAAAGAAGGTGTCATTAAGGCATGTTCGATCCTGAAAGAGGGTTCGGCTTTTATTACGCTTGAAAATTGGGTGAAGATCCAGAATCGAGATCCCCAAGAGGGCGTCAGAAGATTGTGGGCGCTGACAAAGATGGGGCGCAATTAAGAAAATGAGACTGCTGCTGACCGGATTAAAAAAACTGGAAATGAGGGAAAGCGAAACCCATGATCCTGAAGAGAGGTTTCGGCTTCTGAGGGTTCAATACTGCGCCATCTGCCGAACAGATGCCAAAATGTGGAACGAGGGTCACAGGGATCTGGTTCTGCCGAGGGTTTTGGGGCATGAGCTCATCGCTGAAGGTGAGGATGGCAAGAAATTCGCCATATGGCCCGGAAGAACCTGCGGCCATTGCAGTTTCTGTGTGAGCGGGCGAGAGAATCTTTGCGAGCAAATGAAGATCATGGGCTTTCACCATGATGGCGGTTTTTCCAGCCATGTCATGACCCCCGAAGAAAGCATGATTCCGCTTGATGGTCATATCCCGCTTCATGTGGCGGCCCTGGCGGAACCGGCCGGCTGCGTGCAGAATGCCCTGGAACCCCTTCAACCCCGGAAGGGGGAACGGATCATCATATATGGCGGCGGGAGTGTGGGTTTAATGGCGGCCCTGGCATGTCGGGAAATGGGGGTTATCCCGCTGGTCATTGAAAAGGATGAAAAAAAGATCGCGCGTTCAGAGGAATTTCAGCGGGCCGAAGACATCAGGATTCAGAAGGAGACCACCGAGAGTGAGTTTGATATGGCGCTGAACGCATGCGCTGATCCCGTGGCCTTCAGCATGTGCGTCGCCAAACTGGCCAAAGGCGGTCGGCTCTCCTTTTTTGGAGGGCTGACCAAGAATAATACCCTGGAGACGAATCTTCTGAACCTGATGCATTATAAAGAGATGACCGTTTCAGGGTCCTATGGATTAACCCGGAAACATATGAGGGACGGTCTCAATTTGATCGGGAAAAAGGCCGGTTCCTTTGAAAAATTGATTGAGGAGATCATTTCACCCCAAAGGGCTGCGGCATTAATGCCGGATATTCTTATGGGAAAAGCACTCAAATATGTCATTGATTTCAGCGGCAAGGAAAATGGATTAACCCTTACCCCCGGAAATGCGAGCACGGAAATCTCAGAAAGCAGTTCGCCGGCTTTACCGAGAATGAACGCTCTAAATGAAAGCATGGTCGACCCTGAATTTCATGGTTATGAAGGTGTGCTTAAAGCCATTCATCCCCTATCCGATGCGATCAGGGCAAAAGCGATCAGCAAGATGGATAACAAGACCAAGCCCTTAGGGTCATTGGGAAGCCTGGAGGATTTGGCGCTTAGAATAAGTCTTGTTCAGAACACCTTAAATCCCCGTGTGGACAACAAGTCCATTATGGTGTTTGCGGGAGATCACGGCATTGTTGAAGAAGGGGTGTCGGCTTATCCCTCCTCGGTCACCGGTGAGATGGTGAAGAATTTCTTGAATAGCGGTGCAGCCATAAACGTATTATGCCGCCAGTTCGACATTGATATCAGTATTGTGGATATGGGTGTCAATGCTGATTTTGCGCCGCACCCGCTGCTGTTTCATAAGAAAGTACGGAAGGGGACTCGAAACTTTGCCCTTGAGGAAGCCATGAGGCCCCTGGAAGCAATAGAAGCTGTTGAAAATGGGATGGAAGTCTTTTTCAGCAAATATGCATCAAAAAAAATTGATATGGTCGGCCTTGGGGAAATGGGTATCGGAAATACAACCGCCGCTTCCGCCATCATCTGCGCTCTCACGGGAATTACGCCGATCCAGGCAACCGGAAGAGGCACGGGCCTGGATGACAGGGGGGTGGAAAGGAAAGCCCGGATTATCGAGAGGGTATTGAAATTCCACAAACCGGATTCAAGAGACGGGTTTGATATTCTGCGAAAAATCGGGGGGTATGAGATAGCAGGCATTGCAGGGGCGGTACTGGCTGCGGTTTCAAAGGGCACGGTGGTAGTACTGGACGGCGTCATATCAACGGCAGCAGGATTGATCGCATACACCTTAAAGCCTGAGATTGGGGCCTACCTCATATCCGGGCACAAGTCCGTGGAGGTAGCTCAGCAGGCGGCCCTTTCCCACATGGGCCTTGAACCGGTCATTGATTTCGGAATGCGGCTGGGCGAAGGCACCGGCGCGGCCATTACCATGAATATAGCAGATACCGCCTGCAGGATCATGCGGGAAATGGCTTCCTTTGAGGAGGCGGGCGTCAGTAATAAAGATTAGAAACGCTATTCGTTAATCTAGGCACCGGTACCCCATTTTCAGTCGAATTTCACATCAGCGGCCGTCAAAGAGACCTTTACGTTCTTTGCTGCAAGTACTTCGTCTTCCATTTCCCTTTCAAGCTCTTGGGCGGCCTCGGGATTGTCCATGAGTTGTTTCAGCCTTAAGTCAAGTTTCCTTTTTCTTGAATTACTGATAATACCGTCCAAATGAAGTACATAGGGGATTTTGACCCTCCCTACCGTGGCGCGGGAGAGTTCATAGAAAATATTTTTCCCATAAATAATGTTCAGATAATTCTCGCTTTCAAGGTAAATGGCTGAACTGTATTCCGGATATCTTCCGGTATCGTTTTGTTTCATTTGAACAACTTGGGATTCAAATAGAAAGTTGACGATTTTTTTGTCCGGCGGAAGTGGCTCTCCTGAAGGGTCCACATCCTCAACCTGTTTCATGGCATTAATGACGGAAAATTTGACTTTGGCCGGCTCAAAAAGCAGGTAATTAAAAAAAGCTGTTAATGGACCAATCTGGTTCGAATAGGGGATGGATTTGGTGAAAACTTTCTTTGACTGGTCTCCCCAGAATTTTATCAGATTCTCTTTGTAATCAAAATAGACACGAATCCCTGTTTGATTTTCATAGTCCTTCACATCCGGAAGGATCTCTCGAAATTCTTCCGTCACGAACTTCTCGTTTTGGAAGTGAAACCGTTCATGTATCCGCATCTCAACGGCTTGCATCATCTCTTTGTACTCGGCCGTGCGTTTGCCATAGATAAATAACGCAAACTTGCTCCACAGATCTTTTCCAACAGGTTCTTCCAGACTGAAAATTGAAAGGTAGTTTCCGCCCTCCTTTCTCATCTCCAGGGTAGCGACCATCCT
>Ga0307987_1001422_pt1 | contig 13140 bp, 8 predicted proteins | sample EllFjometagen181_FD_203157 | JGI IMG/M metagenome (GOLD analysis project Ga0307987, IMG submission 203157) | Marine microbial communities from Ellis Fjord, Antarctic Ocean - #181 | ecosystem: Environmental > Aquatic > Marine > Unclassified | place: Southern Ocean | collected 2014-10-08
GGTAGAGATGTCACATCCGTAGAAAATCTGGAGCGACGTTACAAGCGCACAAGGCGCTGGTTGATTCCTTCAATAGCGCTTCTGGCGCTTTTTGCAGTGGGCATACTGTTTGGCTACCCTTATTTTTCAAAAGGGTACAAAATAACCGATTCCCGAAAACGCCAGTTCAGGGATGATTTATCGGTTGCCTTCAAAATGCTGGAGTCGTTTCTGGTCGAACCGCTGAAGGCGGGTGACCGTGCCAAAACAAAACAAATCATCAAAGGGTTTCTGGATGTTCAAAAAGGGGTATCAATCCCCTATAACGGGCTGGTGTTGCTGGATGAAAACAAAAAGGTGTTTGAAGCCTATGCCACATTGGCCGGTTTCGATGCGGAAAAAATGGTGAACAGCAGCTATTCCGGTATACCGTTTGATCAAAGTGCAAACAGGCCCTACAGCGTTTTATCACTTTATCGGGCTACGAAACAGAATCCCATGGGGAGCAAGGCCGTTGAAATGGCTTTTGAGATGAAAAAGGATGGTGTATTCCTGGGTTGGCTGGTTTTCCAGGTGGATCTTGAAAGGCTCAAGGAAAAATACAACGTAAATGAGGATGATCTAAAGCATCTTCCCTTTGACGGGTCCTGAAAAATATTGAATACTGCCAATCCCCCCCTACCATATGAAATTTCTGAAAATACTCAAGATGGCACCACCATCCGGTTTCATGGACGTATGGATTCGAGTAATGCCGGCAGCTTGATGGAAGATTTGTCGCACTATTTTTCCAAAAACCCTCCCGGGAACCTCACCGTGGACATGGAAAATGTCACATATCTGGATGATTTCGGAGCCCTGGTACTGGTTGAGTTGCGTAAAATCGTCGTTAAGGGCAACGGGGATTTTAATCTGCGCCATCCCGGTGAAAAGATCAGGGAAATGTTGATGTTCCTGAGATTCGATTCGCTGTTTAAGAAGGTTTCCTTCGAGAAAAAGCGGCGGCAGGGGGTCTTCGTTCGACTGGGCGAAAAAACCTATGATATTCTAGCCGACATTAAATACGCCATCTCTTTTATCGGTGCCATCACCCTCTCCCTGGGCCAACACCTGGTTCACCCCAGGTTGCTCCGAAGAGAAGACACCCTTGATTACATGAAGAAGACCGGGGTGGATGGTCTGCCCATCGTCGCACTGATCAGCTTTTTGATGGGATTGATCATGGCTTTCATGTCTTCTGTTCAGTTGGAACAGTTCGGTGCGAACATCTATGTGGCCTCGCTGGTGGGTCTTTCCATGACCCGTGAACTGGGGCCCATCATGACGGCCATTATTGTTGCGGGAAGATCCGGCTCGGCCTTTGCGGCTGAAATCGGTACCATGAAGATTTCCGAGGAAGTGGATGCACTTTTTACCATGGGGTTCGATCCCGTTGGGTTCCTGGTAATCCCAAAGCTGATTGCCGCCATTGTTATGGTGCCCATCTTGGCGCTCTTTTCTGATATTTTTGCCATTTCCGGCGGTCTTCTGGTGGGCGTTTTCATGCTGGATTTGACGGCCGGCGCCTATGTGGCCCAGACCATTAACACCCTGACCCTTTTTGATGTGTTCTGGGGGGTTTTTAAGAGCGGTATTTTTGGATTGCTCATTACCTTGGTGGGGTGTCTCAAGGGATTCCAGGTCAGCGGGGGCGCCGCTTCCGTGGGCCAGGCCACCACATCCGCCGTGGTCAGCAGCATTTTTTTAATTATCCTTTTTGATTCAATTTTTTCAGTGATTCTTCGTTATACCGGGTGAAACGCGATCGATGGGTAGAAAAGCCATTATAGAGGTAAAGGACCTTGAAGTACGGTATGGAGATGCGGTTATTTTCAAGGATGTCAATTTCAAGGTCTATGAAGGGGAGATCTTCGTTATTCTCGGCGGCAGCGGTTGCGGCAAGAGTACATTGCTCAAAAGCATGATCGGGCTTTTAAACCCCCATGCAGGCCGAATCTTAGTTGACGGTGATGAGGTTATCGCTGAAGACGATGACGCTTTAAAAATAATTCTGGCGAAGATCGGTGTCCTATATCAGAGTGCAGCGCTGTTTGGTTCCATGACGGTTGCGCAAAACGTTGCACTCCCCATTGAGGAGTATACATCGCTTAAAAAGGATGCTGTGGACATGCTGGTCAAGATGAAGCTGGGGCTTGTCAGTCTGGATGGTTACGGAAACCACCTGCCGAGCGAGTTGAGCGGGGGCATGAAAAAAAGAGCAGGGCTGGCTCGCGCCATGGCCTTGAATCCAAAGATCCTTTTTTTCGATGAACCATCCGCGGGTCTGGATCCCATCACCTCAGCGGAACTAGACAACCTGCTGCTTCATTTGAACCGAACCCTTGGGACCACCATGGTGATTGTTACCCATGAATTGGACAGTATATTTACCGTGGCCTCGAGGATTATCATGCTGGACAAGAAAGCCAAAGGGATGATCGCCGAGGGGGATCCCAGATATCTTCGGGATCACAGCCAGAATGCGTTTGTGAAACAATTTTTTAACCGCCGGGCCTGATAAACTGTTCACGGTTTACAGTTGCCGGTTTACGGTTAAAAAAATGGAATGCGTTAAGTATTGTGAGATCTATTTGAAAAACCGTGAACTGTAAACCGGCAACCGTGAACGGATATGAAAGCTGTTTGGTTGATTGGGAAATAAACACATTAAATCAACGTATTAACTAATCAACCAATCGAAGAGGTTTGTATGGCATCAAGAAAAGCAAAATTTACGGTGGGCCTGTTTGTAGCGGGCGGCCTGACCATCAGCGTGCTGGCCATTGTCTGGCTGGGCATGAGTCGGTATCTTGAGAAGGGGAAGTTTTACTTGACCTATTTCAATGAGTCGGTTCAGGGGCTCAAAAAGGATTCTCCTGTGAAATACCGAGGCGTTTCCATTGGTCGGGTTGAGAGCATTGGTGTGGCGCCGGATTCAAAATTAATCCAGGTGATCCTTAAGATTGAGTCGGGGCAAAAACTGGACCATAGTATTGTGGCCCAGCTCAAGAACGTGGGGATTACCGGCAGTATGCTGGTTGAACTGGATCGCAAAAAAAAGGGTGAGCCTGATGAGTCTCCGGTGCTTTCCTTTCCCACGGAGTACCCCATTGTGGCATCAAAACCCTCTGACATAAACCGATTGCTCAGGGGGCTGGATGAGGTCCTGAATCAGTTTAAATCCATAGATCTCCAGGGGATTTCCGATAAGTTGAAATTAACACTGGATAACGCCAACGCCATGATCGCGGATGCGGATGTCAAAGGGATTTCAAATAAACTGCAGTCGTCTCTCACCAGTGCGGATCGTATTCTGAAAAACCAGAAATGGGAGAGCATCCTCGGTTCGGTGGATCATGCCGCCAAATCCCTGGATGAATTGATGGGCAAGGCCGGGAGTTCTCTGGCCCAGGTGGATCGGACCCTGGTTCGAATGGAAGGGTTTGTGGCCCGAAACGAAGAACCGGTGGCGGAGGCGGTCATGGATCTCAAAAAAGCCATGGTCAACGCCAACAAGTTGCTGGAGAAGGGGGCTGGTTTAATCGGTAACACGGATGATGCCTTGAATCGGCTCAAGGCCCAGCTCCTGTTGAGTGCACAGAATCTGGAGCGGGCAACCGATAACCTGAATCGATTCCTGGAAACCCTGTCGGACAGCCCGTCACAACTGTTATTTGGAGAACCCCCCGCACCGAGGGCACTGGAGATGGATCATGGGGAGCAATAGAGGAGGTTACAAATGTTAAATGGTGATCGATTTCTGGTGTTGATTTTTAGCAGCCTCTTCTGTTTTTCCGGCTGTTCCGCGCTGAATAAGCCTAAACCCAAAATCCATCATTTTACCCTCGAATATACGGTTCCGAAAATAGAGGACCTGAAACCCATTAATGCGGTGATTCGAGTGGATCGCTTCGGGGTGGCACCGGCCTATAATTCCAACCGTATGATTTTTCGCGACGAATCCTTCAAGCGGGATGAATATATCTATTCCAAATGGATTGCAGAGCCCGGAAGCTTCGCCACCTATTTTCTGGCGCGCGATCTGAGGGACTCCGGCCTGTTTAAAGCTGTATTTACCTATAAAAGCCACCTGGAGGCCACCTATGCCCTGGCAGGGTCCGTGGATGAGTTTTTTGAATGGGATACGCCCGAAGGGTGGAAAGCGGTGCTGGGGCTGAATATTACGCTGGTGGTGTTAAAGGAACCGGATGTCACCAAGCGGATTTTATTTCAGAAAGCCTATCGGGTGGCCCGGCCCTGCAAGGAAGAGCATCCCCGGGGGCTTGCGGAAACCATGAGCCTGGCCATGCGGGAAGTCTCAGAAAATATTATTCGGGATGTTTACACTGTTTTGAAAGATCAGCAATAAGGAGAGTCCGTGGCAAACGAGATTAACAAAGTCATTTATTCGATGATCCGGGTCAGCAAGTTTTACGATCGAAAACCTGTCCTCAAAGATATTTCCCTCTCCTATTTTCTGGGTGCCAAAATCGGGGTTCTGGGGCTCAACGGCTCGGGAAAGAGTTCTTTGCTGCGCATCCTGGCCGGTGAAGATAACGATTTCGAAGGTGAAACCATCCTCGGCGAAGGATATACGGTGGGCTACCTGGAGCAGGAACCCCTGGTGGATGTTGACAAAACCGTTCGGGAGGTGGTTGAAGAAGGGGTTCAAGAGACGGTTGAGGCCCTCAGGGAATTTGAGGAGATCAACCAGAAATTTGCGGAACCCATGGATGATAATGCCATGGATAAGCTTATTGATCGGCAGGCCCGAGTTCAGGAGAAACTCGATGCTCTGGATGCCTGGGATCTGGATGCACGGCTGGAAATGGCCATGGATGCGCTGAGATGCCCCCCCGAAGACCGGTCCGTAAAGGTGCTGTCCGGTGGGGAGAAAAGGCGTGTGGCCCTGTGCAGGCTGCTGCTGCAAAAACCGGATATTCTGCTGCTGGATGAGCCCACAAACCACCTGGATGCGGAGAGTGTGGCCTGGCTGGAGCACCACTTGAAGACTTATCCGGGAACGGTGATCGCGGTCACCCATGATCGGTATTTTCTGGATAACGTGGCCGGTTGGATTCTTGAACTGGACCGTGGACGTGGCATCCCCTGGAAAGGGAATTACTCCAGCTGGCTGGAACAGAAACAGGAACGCTTGCGACGGGACGAAAAGAGTGAATCCGCGAGGCAGAGAACTCTGGAGCGTGAATTGGAATGGATCCGCATGTCTCCAAAGGGAAGACATGCCAAAAGCCAGGCGCGCATCAGTGCTTACGATCGGCTGCTTTCCGAGGAGGTGACGGAAAAGGAAAAGAATCTTGAAATTTTCATCCCGCCGGGGCCACGCCTGGGAGATCAGGTCATTGAGGCGGTCAACGTCACCAAAGGGTTTGACGATCAGCTACTCATTGAAAACATGAATTTTAGCCTGCCCCCCGGCGGTATCATCGGGATTATCGGTGCCAACGGCGCCGGAAAGACCACCCTGTTTCAAATGATCATCGGGAGCGAAACCCCTGATGACGGCGCCATTCATCTGGGGGATACGGTCAAATTGGCCTATGTGGACCAGAGCCGCACGCTGGATGCGGATAAAACCATCTGGGAAGAGATTTCAGGGGGGAACGATCAGATCCAACTAGGCACACAACTGGTCAACTCCCGCGCCTATGTGGCGCGATTCAACTTTTCAGGTTCCCAGCAGCAAAGAAAGGTGGGGGCGCTGTCAGGAGGACAGCGCAACCGAGTGCATCTGGCCAAGATGCTCAAGGAGGAAGCCAATGTACTTCTGCTGGATGAGCCCACCAACGATCTGGATGTCAACACCCTGCGGGCCCTTGAAGAAGCCCTCGAAAATTTCGGCGGCTGTGCGGTGGTCATCAGCCATGACCGTTGGTTTCTGGACCGCATCGCCACCCATATCCTCGCTTTTGAAGGGGACAGCCAGGTGAATTTTTTTCAAGGCAACTGGACGGAATATGAGGCGGATCGCCGAAAGCGGCTGGGTGCAGACGCCGCCGTTCCCAGCCGGATCAAGTATCGCCAGTTGACCCGATAGGGTTCAATCATCGATTATACCGCATGGGGATAAAATAAGGGTGCCATCATGATCACCAGAATGAAAATTTCCGGTTTCAAGAATCTTGTAGACGTTGACGTGCGTTTTGGACCGTTTACCTGTGTAGCCGGCGCCAACGGGGTGGGAAAATCAAATCTTTTTGACGCCATAATGTTTTTGAGCGCTCTGGCGGAAAAGCCGCTCATTGAAGCAGCAATATTTGTTCGTGGGGAAGGCGGCCGGGCCGCCGACGTTCGTCATCTCTTCCATCAGATTGGCGAAGATTACGCTGATAAGATGTCCTTTGAAGTGGAAATGATCATTCCGCACAAAGGGATGGATGATTACGGTCAAATTGCGGTGGCCAGCATCACTTCTCTCAGATATGCTGTCAGTCTGGCTTATCGCCGGGATAACGGCGACGATACACAGGGAGGGTTGGAAGTTCTGCATGAAGAATTGGAACGTATAAAGCTGGGAGACGCGGGTAAAAAATTTTTGTTTCCCCATCAAATCACAACCTGGAGAAAATCCGCTATCCGGGGAAGAAGGGCTACTTTTTTTATTTCAACCAAAGGTGATGGTCCTGACAGGATTATCAAAATGCACCAGGACAGTGGGGGCGGTAAGACGGAAAAATGGCGGCGAGGGTCTGGCCCTTCTTTTTCCGCTGCCGGGTTGCCCCGGACTGTTCTTTCTTCGGCCACTAATGCGGCAGAAACGCCTACCGCCTTGTTGGTCAGAAGGGAGATGCAGTCTTGGCGGTTATTGCAGCTTGAGCCTTCAGCCCTGCGTAAACCCGATGACATTGCCGCTCCCAGAAAACTGGGGCCGGACGGATCCCATTTGCCGGCAACCTTATACCGCCTGGCAGGAAATAGACAATACTCAAACAACGTGGATGATGACCAGGCAATGGGCCAGATTTACGCCGAGGTTGCCGGTCGTCTCTCCGAACTGATTGACGATGTACAGGAGGTGCGGATCGACCGGGATGAAAAGCGCGAATCACTGACCCTGGAGGTGGTGGACCATGACGGGACCGCCCATCCAGCCAGGTCTTTGTCGGATGGGAGCTTACGTTTTCTGGCACTGACCGTGCTTGGCATGGACAGCGAGGAACAGAGTCTGCTTTGTTTGGAGGAGCCGGAAAACGGCATCCACCCTGAACGTATTCCGGCTATGATCCAGCTTCTCCAGGATATTGCCACGGATACGAACGATCCCATTGGCCCGGATAATCCTCTCAGCCAGGTCATCATTAACACCCATTCCCCGGCTGTAGTAGGACAAATACCGGATGATTGTCTGTTAGTGGCTGAACTGAAGGAATACGTGGACGGGGGAAAACGTTTTAAGGGATTGTCCTTAAGTTGTCTGGATAATACCTGGCGCACCAAAGCGCCGGAGGAAACATGGGTTGTATCCAAAGGGAAATTACTTTCCTACCTCAACCCCAAACATGGTGCATCCTCCTGCGGTCTGTGTTGTACCGGTCAGGATGATGGAGGCATGGCTTCTCTCTGATGAAACGGCTATTCGAAAAGCGGCAGGCAATCCGAATGGCAATCAACCTTTGGAACTGCCGGTTATGAACGATATTGAAGCACTGTCCGACCCAAAAAAAATTCTGCATGACCTTCTGCGCACAGCCAGCGGACGTACCAGCAAGCGAAGGTTGAAAAGGCTGTCAGTCAGCAGCTTTGCCTTTCGTGTCACAGAATTGACTTCAAGCTTCGCACCTTTGAGGGAGTTGGCGGCATTCAGGAATCTTGAAGAGGAACTTTTGGAGATTATTGCCGAGCAGAACTGGAATTTTTAAGACAACAGAAGAATCCTGGCTCCCTAATCATGCAATTCAAAATCCTTACCACAAAAGGCAAGCATTTCCCAAAACGCCTGTAAAGCAATAAAGGCGGGGAAAAAAACATGCACCATAAATATTACGGAAAACAGAGAGTTGATCCGGATAGGCGCTGGTCCCACGAGATATACTACCCACAAATGAAAAGATTCCCAAACCGTTTAAAACACCTTTTGTAACCGTTACCAACAGCTGATCCGGTGAGGTGTTGTGTTTACACCATCCGTTCCATTTCCTGCATTTCCTCTCGTTCCCATGCTCGTGTGGGAACAAGGGCTTAAGTTATTTTTCCTTGACAGGCATATAGGGAAATGTCACTATCATGCGCAAAAATAGGACATTAGATGTCATAATTATGGGGTTAATTACGCCACGCAAGGGTGAAACTTGATATTTAAACGGAAAATTGAAGCGGAACTGATGCGCTGGAAAATTTCTGCTGACAGGAAGCCGATTGTATTACGGGGCGCCAGGCAGGTTGGAAAGACTTTTGTTATCAATCGGTTCGCCGAAAATTTTGATCATTTTATCGACATCAATCTTGAAAGGCCGAGGGAACGGGATCTTTTTTCTGATTTCAATACCGGCCAGGAACTTGTTGAACGGATTCTCCTCTATAAGGGTCAGAGAATGGACACACGAAGCACACTGCTGTTCATTGATGAAATTCAACATTCTGCGGAAGCGGTCCAATCACTCCGATACCTCAGGGAAGACGTAAAGGATCTTCACGTCATTGCCGCCGGATCACTTCTGGAGGTTTTCTCAAAAAGGGAAGGTTTCTCTTTTCCAGTGGGCAGGGTCAAGCATCTTTTCATGTACCCGGTAACGTTTATGGAATATCTTGAAACGCAAAATGCCCCTCTTGCGGAAAAACTGCTGCGACCGGATATCTTGAAAGACGCTTCCCTTCATAAGTTGCTGCTTGACACTTTCAACTCATACGCGTTCGTGGGTGGTATGCCGGAAGCCCTTGCTGCCTTTGGTGAAACGGGATCATATTCGGCGGTGAGGGAAATTTACGACGCCATTTTCATGGGGTACATTGAAGATGTGGAGAAATATTCAAATCTGGCAAAGGCAAAATACCTGACCCATGCCATAGACAGGGCGCCCCTGTACGCGGGTGAACGTATTTCCTATGAAAAGTTTGGAGAGTCTTCTTTTCGATCGAGGGAAATGAAAGAAGCCTTTGATGTGCTCGAACGCGCCCTGCTCCTCTATAGGGCAAAACCTTCCGTGTCAACAGGGATACCGATTATTGAAAAACTGCGAAAAGCGCCGAAGCTTTTTTTTCTTGATGTGGGCTTGGTGAATTACAGGATTGGTTTCAACGCGTTTTTCAAGAAGCAATCCCTGGACAATGTGTATCAGGGCAAGATATCGGAACAGATCGTGGCGCAGGAAATCGTGGCGCAAACGTTCAGATCACCGTCACTTCGTTTCTGGATTCGGGAAAAAGGCGCTGCTGAAATCGATTTTCTTTACCCCTTCAAAGATCTGATTATTCCCATCGAAGTGAAGAGCGGCAAGACAGGCAAACTGAAATCCTTACATCTGTTCATGGAAAAAAGTCCTCACCCCTATGCCCTTCGTATCTATTCCGGCAGACCCCGCGTCGATCAGGTGACGCTTCCGTCGGGAAAAAAATACCACCTCTATTCCATTCCCTATTACCTATTGTCAAGACTTGATGACGTTATCGAATGGTTCGTATCCGGAGATGAAATTTGAACCGTCTTTTGTTTCGCAATATCTTTAATGGAATATCACACCATCCGTTCCAATTCCCGCATCTTTTCATCCAATCGTTTGCCTGAAACCGGTATGGCAGTCTTCAGTTCCTGTGCAAAAACGGAGACCTTATACTCCTCCACCATCCAGAAAAATTCTTCAAAAGCATGCCTTTTTTCGGGGGAAGCGCTCGAAGTGATGCTCGTCAGGTTTCTTTTGAGAGCCGCCTTAAGGGGTAAAATGAGTGCCTCCTTTTCTCGATCTTTGTCCGGGTTATAGGCGCCTCGTTCGGCCCTGATTTCAAGTGCTTTGAGATACCGGGGGAGATGGGGCAGACGTTCCAGGGTGTACCGTTCCACGAAATCCCGGGGAACCAGCGCCCCCATCTCCGCTAAAAGACGTTTGCAGAGGCCTTTTGCGGGAGGGTTGTTTTTATTTTTTATCTCAACTTGATGGATGAATTGCGCGGCGTGGTGGTAGCTCGAAAGGACTTGGCCTGTGAGTTCCATCAATTGTTTGCCTTTGGGGAAAATTTCACTGGCAACAGTGCCGGCTATTTCGTTGAATGCGGTTTCCGTTCGAATATCGCGATCAAAGAAGCGGGTCATAAGTATGTCAAACATGGCGTTTTCCACAGACTTCGGGCCACCGAAATCAACGGTTTTAGAAGATAAGTGGGCGGGTGTCTTGAGATCTTTTTTAAGCAGTTTCAGCTCTTTTCTGAAATGGCGCATGAATAGTTTTCGGACACCTCCCCTGTGGCAATCAAGAGCTTCCTGCCGGGTCTTGAACAAGCGGATTTCAACACTGTTTTCATCTGGAGAAAGGGCGGGAAAGGCCGTAAGGTTGGGGGCAAGGGGAATGGTTTCCGGCAGCGTTTTGAAATTCCACCCTACGATGCCTTGTTTTTCCCACTGCGCTTTTGCTTTTCGCCAAACATTGGATTGTTTTTCGGTCTGTTTTGTGTCGAATTTCGGCAATCTATTCAGGATTGAAGCATCTCTTGCGGATTTCAGCTCACGATTTCGGTGGTCCCTGATGGAAACCCGCATCTGAAGGTGTTCGGGGATATGGGAATCCGCCCATCCCGCCGCTGGAATATCCACCCCAAATCGTTTGTAGATAAATCTTCCGAGGGTTGAAATCAACGGGTCTCGGGATTTTTCCATTTCGCACAGGATGATGTCCACGGTGCCGGATACGGGCACAAGCTGTTTGCGGTAGCGCTTGGGCAACCCCTTAATGAGGGCTGTGATTTTTTCCTTGAATAGCCCCGGCACCACCCAGTCCAGTTCATGGGGCGACACTTCGGAGGCTTGGTTCAGCGGTACCTTGAGAGTGACCCCGTCGTCCGCTTTTCCGGGCTTGAATTTATAGGAGAATTGAAATGCGCTGTTACCGATGGTCATTTCATCAGGATATTGCGCGACCTCGTCCTGGTCGGGAACCTCGGCGATCACGTCGGATCGGGTCATTTTAAGGAAATCATCGCTTCCGCGTTTTCTGATTTGTTTCATAAGAGTGCGGATGTCGTGTACGCCCGGGAGTCGCGATGAATAGAATGATTCCATGCGCTCATCGCTGACCCGGATGCCGCGCCGTCGAACTTTCTCCTCCATTTGGGTAATCTCTAGAACGAGCGCCTGGTTATGGATGAGGAAATTGAGCTTTTCCTTTATTTCCCCCTCTATCAAAGCGGATCTGATGAAAATCTCATGGGATACCACCGGATCGATGGGTCCATAGGACACAAATCGGTTTGGGACGATGATCAGACCGTAAAGGCTGACCTGTTCAACGGCCCGAACCTGTCCTGCCTTCTTTTCCCAATGGGGGTGGGAATAGGCGGATTTACAGAGGTTACCGCCCAGGATTTCCAGCCATTCCGGATCAATTTTTGCGGCGGTTCTGGCGAAAAGCCTGGATGTTTTCACCATTTCCACCGCGACGATCCAATCCGGACCTTTATTAAACAGGGTCGATCCGGGGAAAAGCATGGCTTCCCTTCCCCTGGCGGCCTGATAAATATTTTTCTCCTTCTTGATGGCGATATTGGATAAATATCCGCTTAGAACAGACTGGTGGATGGCCGCATAACGGTCTTTTACGATGTCCCTGTCCTGTTGATTTTCATTTCTGATCCCCTGGGATTTCAGGATATTGGAGATCTGTTCATGGATGTGGTGCCATTCCCGCATGCGGACGAAGGAAAGGAAATGCGCTTTACAGAACTTTCGCATTTTGTTCTGAGTTTGTAGGGTCTTAAATGAACGGTGATATTGGCTCCAGATATTCAGCAGTGTGATAAAATCAGAGCCTGCATCTCTGAATTTCCCATGGGCCTGATCCGCCTGGGCCGCTTTTTCAAGGGGCCTTTCCCTGGGGTCCTGAATGCTCAGGCCCGATGCGATGACGGCCACGTCATACACGCAGCCTTTGCTTTCCGCTTCAAGGATCATACGGGATATTTTCGGATCAATGGGCATTTTGGCCATCATGCGGCCCCTTTGTGTCAGGGCCGGTTCACCTTCTTTTCGAATGACCGCCCCCAGTTCCACCAGCAGGTCGAATCCGTCTTTGATGCTTCTGGGGTTGGGTTTGTCAAGGAATGGAAATACCGAAATGTTTCCCAGCTTCAGGGAAATCATGCGGAGGATGACCTCAGCGAGGTTGGATCTCAAGATTTCAGGATCGGTGAATTCGTTTCGGGATTCGTAGTCTTCCTCTGAATAGAGCCGAATACAGACACCATTTTCCAGACGTCCGCAACGGCCTTCACGTTGATCTGCGCTGCTCCTGGAAATGGGGCTGATGGGCAGGCTGGTGGAACGGGTTCGGGGAAGATACCGTGAGATCCTGGCAAGCCCCGTGTCCACCACATATCTGATGCCGGGAATGGTCAGGGAGGTTTCGGCCACGTTGGTGGACACAATCACCTTGCGTTTGTTCGCGGGTTTAAACACCATGGCTTGTCGGGGGCCGGGAAGTCTGGCAAAAAGGGGCAATATGGTGGCACTTTTGAGGTCTCGCCCTTCCAGCCTTTCACAGGTCTCAAGGATATCCCGCTCCGTGGGCATGAACACCAGGATATCCCCGAACGCCCCGGAATGGAAGATGTCTTCCGTGGTTTTGACAGCCGCATCCACATAGGTCGTATCTCCTTTTTCTTGAAGCTCCGGGTCAACCGGCCGGTATTGAATCGAAACCGGATATCGCCGTCCGGATACGTGAATCACCGGTGCATTTCCGAAATTTTTGGAGAATTTTTCCGTATCGATGGTGGCAGACGTGATGATCAGTTTTAGATCTTTTCGTTTTTTGAGCAGGCCCTTCAATATACCTAAAATAAAATCGATGTTCAGGCTTCTTTCGTGGGCCTCATCAACAATGATGGTGTCATAATCGTAGAGTTGGGGGTCCTGCTGCGTCTCTGCCAGCAACATGCCGTCGGTGAGCACCTTGATGT